>Ga0335084_10001620_pt1 | contig 21227 bp, 19 predicted proteins | sample Lox_Sample_44_FD_206721 | JGI IMG/M metagenome (GOLD analysis project Ga0335084, IMG submission 206721) | Soil microbial communities from Loxahatchee National Wildlife Refuge, Florida, United States - Lox_Sample_4.4 | ecosystem: Environmental > Terrestrial > Soil > Wetlands | place: USA...
GCGCCCGCCATGCGCTCGGCTGCGGCCGCCCTGACCTCACAGACCATTGTCGCCCGAAGTCACCTCGACGTGGACCTCGACTGCGGCCGCCATGCGCTCGGCTGCGGCCGCCCTGACCTCACAGACTATTGTCGCCCGAAGTCACCTCGACGTGGACCTCGACTGCGGCCGCCATGACCTACGGCTTCGGCTCGGCGATCAGGTCGAAGTCCGGCAGCTCCGAGCGGACGAACTCGCGCATCCGGTCCACCAGCGCCGCCTCGATCTGCCGCGCCCGCTCCCGGGAGAAGCCGAAGTGAGTGCCGATGTCCTGCAAGGTCATCGGCTCGTCGGCGGTGAGCCGCTTCTCGAAGATGTACCTCTCCTTGCCCTCCAGCGTCCTGGCGAAGACCTCCAGCTTGTCGCGGAAGAGGCGCTTCAGCTCCTCGGTGGCAAGCCGCTCGTCCGCGGCAGGGAAGCCGCTCGCCGGCAGGATGCGGTCCCCGCGGGTCCCGTCCCCGTCCTCGCCCACCGGGGCGTCGATCGAGACCTCGTCCTGACCGAGGCGCTGGTCCATCTCCACCACGTCCTGCTCGGTGACGTTCAGCCGCTCGGCGAGCAGCTTGGGAGTGGCCTCGTAGCCCAGCTTGAGCAGCCGCTCCTGCTCCTGGCGCAACTTGAAGAAGAGCTTCCGCTGGGCCTCGGTGGTCCCCAGCTTCACCATCTTCCAGTTGTCCATGATGTAGCGAAGGATGTACGCGCGGATCCACCAGGCCGCGTAGGTGGAGAGCTTCACCCCGCGGTCAGGGTCGAACTTCTTCACCGCCTGCATCAGGCCGATGTTCCCCTCCTGCACCAGGTCGAGCAGCGCGAGGGGATTCCGGTGATACTCGTGGGCCAGCTTCACCACCAGGCGCAGGTTGGCCGAGACCAGGCGGGCCGCGGCGTCCAGGTCCCCGCTGCTCCGGTACCGCCGGGCCAGGCGGCCCTCCTCCTCCCGTGACAGCAGCGGGTGGCGCTGCACCTCGGCCATGTAGGCCGACATCGGATCGGCGCGGGCGATGCTCCGTTCGGCCGGGCGGGTGGGGGTGACGGCTGCGAACTCGACCACCGGCTCCAGCTCGGCGAGCTCCTCGACATCCGGCTCCGCGGGCTCGGCGGCCTCCGCCGCCTCCTCGGCCTCCTCGACCGGACGGGCCTCCAGGACTTCCTCGACCGGACGGGCCTCGCGGACCTCCTCGGCCTCGGGCCGCGCCCTCCGCGCCGGGCGGGGACGTGCGGCGGTGGACCGCGCCGGCTTGCGGGGCGAGCGTGGGCTGGCCGCTGCCGGACGGGCGGCCGGCTTCCGGCGAGGCTTCCCTGGCTTCTTGGGTGGACGGGCCATGGGCGAACGGACGGGTTGCTTCTAGCAGGACCCCAGGGGAGCGTGATTGCCAGGGTGTGCGGGAGGGATTAAGCCCGTGCTCGATGAGTGACAACATGCCCGCGCCAGAACGCGGCGAAGTTTCCGTGCCTCCCGACGCGGCTCCGGCCCCGGAGACGGCCACCCCCGAGCGACCGGCCGAATACCTGGCCGAGGTGGGCTTCGAGGACCTGGCGCTCTCCCCCGAGATTCGCCGCGCGCTGGTGGACCGTGGCTACACCCACCCCACGCCGGTCCAGGCGCAGGCCTTCGACCCGGTGATGCAGGGCAAGGACCTGATCGTCCGGAGCAAGACCGGCACCGGGAAGACCGCGGCGTTCGGGCTTCCACTGCTGGAGAAGATGGACCCCGAGGACAAGGCGGTCCGCGCCCTCGTCCTCTGCCCCACCCGGGAGCTCGCGCTGCAGGTCGCCGCCGAGCTCCAGGATCTGGCCAAGTACAAGGGCGTCCGGGTCACCGCCATCTATGGCGGCGCGTCGATGCAGGACCAGGAGAACGCGCTGGAGAGCGGCTCGCCGATCGTCGTCGGCACCCCGGGGCGGATCTACGATCACATCCGGCGGAAGAACCTCAAGCTCCAGGGCTGCCGCCACGTCGTCCTCGACGAGGCCGACGAGATGCTGAACCAGGGGTTCTACGAGGAGGTCACCCGGATCCTCGACCAGCTGCCCAAGGACCGGCAGGTGCTGCTGTTCAGCGCCACCGTCCCGCCGGAGATCCAGCACCTCATCAGCCAGTACACCACCTCGCCGGAGATGCTGATGCTCTCCGGCGACGTCCTCACCGTCGACCACATCCACCACGTCCGCTACGACGTCACCGACGCGTACCCCAAGCCGCGGAACCTCATCTACGTGCTGGAGATGGAGGAGCCAGACAACGCCATCGTCTTCTGCAACACCCGGGACGACACGGCGCTGGTGACCGCGGTGCTGAACCGGAACGGCTTCGACGCCGAGCTGCTCAACGGCGACCTGCCCCAGAAGGAGCGGGAGCGGGTGATGGCCAAGGTGAAGCGGGGCGAGGTGGCCTTCATGGTGGCCACCGACATCGCCGCCCGCGGCATCGACATCTCCGACCTCCAGTACGTCATCAACTACTCGCTGCCCGAGGACCCTGCGGTGTACCTGCACCGGGTCGGGCGGACGGGTCGCATCGGGAAGAAGGGCACGGCGCTCAACCTCATCTCCGGCCGGGAGCTGGGGACCTTCACCGTGCTGGAGAAGAAGTACGGAATCCGCTTCGAGAAGCGCGAGATGCCGTCGCCCGAGGACGCGATGCGGATGTGGACCGAGCGGCACGTGCGGGAGATCCAGTCCGCGGCCGCGGGGAGCGTCTACGAGGGCTACCTCGGGCTGGCTGGGGAGCTGAAGCAGCGTCCCGATGCGGACGACTCCATCGCTTACCTGCTCAAGTACTTCTTCGGTCATCTGAGAATGGAGAAGCTGAAGGCGGCCGGGGGGGCCGCCGAGCCTGCCGCCGCGCCGGCGCCGGCGAGGCCTCCGCGGGACCGCGAGCGGTCGAGGGGTGACCGTCCCCGGCGCGAGGACCGCGGGGAGCGCGGCGACCGACCCGAGCGCGCCGAGCGGTCCAGCCGGGACGATCGCTCCGGGGGGCGTGAGCGGCGGGAACGGCGCGAGCGTCCACCGCGTCGAGACCGGGCGGAGGAAGGGGCGGCACCCGCGGGGCCCGAGGCCGGGCCCCCGGGACAGGTCCGGCTGTGGATGAACGTGGGGAGCTCCGAGGGCCTCGATGCCGCGGGCGTCACCGCGATGCTCGAGGGCCTGGGTGCGCCGCCCGGGAAGCTGCAGCGGGTCGAGGTCAAGCAGACCTACAGCTACGCCTTCGTCGCCGAGGAGGACGCGGCCGCCTTCGAGAAGCTGGACGGGCAGAAGCGGGGCGAGAAGTCGCTCCGCCTGGAGCGAGCGAGGCGCCGATGAGCGAGCGACCGACGGCCGAGGCAATCCGCCAGATTCCCCTGCTCTCGGGACTGACCGAGGCGGAGCGGGCCGAGGTCGCCGGGCTGGCCGTGGTGAAAACGCTCGAGGCGCAGCTGCCGCTCTTCCGCGAGGGGGACGCCGGCGACGCGCTGGTGTTCCTGCTCGCCGGCTCGGCGCAGGTGGTGAAGCGGGACCCGGGGGGCAGACATCAGATTCTATCGGTGGTCTCCGCGCCCGCCGTCCTCGGCGAGATGGCGGTGCTGGAGGCCGGTGGCAAGCGCAGCGCCTCGGCGATCGCCGTGGGTCCGGTCACCTTCGCCACGGTCCCCGGGCCGGCCCTGCGGTCGCGCCTGTCGAGCGGGAACGTCGCCGCGCTGAAGATCGCCCACGGGCTGGCGAAGCTCCTCGCCCGCCGCCTGGGCGAGGCGAACACTCGGCTGGTCCAGGTGCTCCAGAGCGGGAAGGCGGACGCCGGCGTCGCGGAGGCACAGCAGGCGCTGGGGCAGGACACGGCAAGCTGAGGTCTCGGGACGGGTGCGGAGACCTTTGCGGGGAGGACGCGATGGGGACGAAGACGCTGTCGCACGGATGTGTCGTCTCGCTTCTGCTTTGCGCCGTCGGCTCAGCGGCATTCGCGGAGTCGGCACCGACAGACTCTCCTCAGGCGAAGAAGATCGTCGCGCTGGTGGAGAAGGCTGCCGCGCTCGTCGACGCCAAGGGCAAGGCGGCGTTCACGGAGTTCCGGAAGAAGGGCAGCGAGTGGTTCGACGGCGAGACGTATCTCTTCTCCTACGACCTCAAGGGGAACGTCCTGCTGAATCCCGCCTTTCCTCAGCGCGAGGGCACGAACCCGCTCGGGCAGACCGATGCCAACGGGAAGAAGTTCCACGATGCCCTCGTGGAGACGGCCAAGACCAAGGGCTCGGGATGGGTGGATTACATGTTTCCGCGTCCCGGTCAGACGACGCCCTCGCACAAGTGGACGTACGTGAAGCGGGTCAGCATCGATGGCCTTCCTGCCCTGCTCGGCGCGGGGTTCTACGGCGAGTAGGTCGTTGGGCGACCGTGCTGACGCCGGCGCGGGGAGCGGCCGACCCGGGAGTCGCCGAGGCCCAGCAGGCGCTCGGGCAGGACACGGCCTCCTGAGGCGCGGATCAGGCGATTCCCTGCAGGGAGTTGACTCGGGCAGATATTCACCCTATTGGGTGAGCATTGTGAATGCCTCGGCCCGGCTGGACCACACCCTCGGCGCCCTCGCCGACCCCACCCGACGGGCCATCCTCCTTCGCCTCTCCGAGGGCGAGGCCCGGGTCACCGACCTCGCCGCCCCGTTCGAGATCTCCCTCAACTCGGTGTCGAAGCACATCCGGATCCTCGAGCGCGCCCGGCTGGTGAGGCGGCGGCGCGTCGGACGGGAGCACCTCCTGTCGCGCAATCCGCGGCCCCTGGACGAGGCCGCCGAGTGGATCGACCGGCTCAGGACTCACTGGAACAGGCGGCTCGATCGCCTGGCGAAGGCACTCGAGGAGGACGACACCCCATGAGCGGAACCGAGAGGAAGACCTTCACCGTGGGGCGGACGTTCAAGGCAAGCCCGGAGAAGGTCTGGGCCATGTTGACCACCCGGGAGGGCCTCGACCGGTGGTGGGCCCCGGAGGGATTCCGCTCCGTCGTCCAGCACCTCGACGTGCGGGTCGGTGGGCGCTTCGAGATCGCGATGACCGCGGTGCTGCCGGAGATCGTCGCCCATCTGAAGGCACTGGGAGTTCCCGCGACCAGCGTGGCACGTGGGGACTACACCGAGGTCCAGGCGAACCGGCGGCTCGCGTACAGGAATGCCATCGACTTCGTCCCCGGCGTCGCTCCGTACACCACCGAGACCCTGATCGAGATGTCGCCGGCGCCCGGTGGCGGGACCCGCCTCGTGGTCACCAACGACGTCATGCACGACGCGACGTGGACCGAGAACGCCCGCCGCGGGTGGGAGCAGCAGATCGGCAAGCTGGAGAAGAGCCTCGGGTGAGGGGCTGGCCCGGAGCGCGGGCGAGGAGCTCCTCTACACGACCGCGGCCGGTCCGCGCTTCAGCGCCTCGCGGAGGGCCTGCACGCCTGCGCCGGGACCACCAGGGTGGGCGAAGACACAGGTCCCGGCGACGAGGACGTCCGCACCGGCAGCCGCGGCGATCGGCCCGGTCGTCAGGTCCACCCCGCCGTCCACCTCGAGCTCGCACCGGGGCGCGCGCTGCTGGAGGAGCGCGCGGGCCCGGGCCAGCTTCGGCATCACCTCGTGGATGAACTTCTGCCCGCCGAAGCCCGGGTTCACCGTCATCAGCAGCAGGAGGTCCAGGCTCTCCACGACCTCCTCGACGGTCCCGAGCGGCGTCGCCGGGTTCAGCCCCACGCCGACCTGCTTCCCCTGCTGGCGCACCTGCTGGATGGCCCGGTGGAGGTTGGGCGTCGCCTCCTGGTGGAGGATGAGGAGATCTCCACCCGCCTTGATGAAGTCGGCCGTGTACCGCTCGGGCCGCTCGATCATCAGGTGGATCTCCAGGGGCAGCTTCGTCCCCCGCCGCATCGCCTCGACGATCGGGATGCCCAGCGAGAGGTTGGGAACGAACAGCCCATCCATGATGTCGATGTGGAACCGGTCCGCCCCACCCCGCTCGGCGTCGGCGACCTGCTCGCCCAGCCGCCAGTAGTCCGCCGCGAGGATGGAGGGGAGGATCTTCACGCTCAGGTGGACTCCCCTAGCCCGGCTGCCGCCGCCTGGTCCACCAGGAAGGTGAGCCGGCCCGACGTCGGCGCGATGCCCCGGGCCGGGATCTCCACCACCGGCGCCTTCCCCCGCAGCACCTCTCGCAGGGCCCAGACCTTGTCCTCCCCGGTCACCAGGAACAGCACCTCCGCCGCCGCGTTCAGCACCGGGAAGGTCAGGGTGATGCGATGGGTCCGGAACTTCTCCACCCAGTTGGCGACCACCCACCGGGTTCTCTCGCTCAGCGCCGGCGAGTCCGGGAACAGCGACGCGGTGTGCCCGTCCGGACCGAGCCCCAGCAGCACCAGGTCGAAGCCGGGGAAGGTCGTCGTCCCGGGAAAGAGCTTCCGCAGCGTCTGCTCGTAGTCCGCCGCCGCCTCCTCCGCCGGGAGCTCACCCCTGATCCGGTGGACGCTCGACTGGTCGACAAAGGGCAGCCCGGTCAGGGCCTCCCGCGCCATCCGGGCGTTGCTCTCCGGATGGTCAGGTGGGACGTTCCGCTCGTCTCCGAAGCAGAACACCATCCGGTCCCAGGGCAGCCGGGGCCCGGCCGCCATCTGCCGGTAGAGCGCCTTGGGAGTCGTCCCACCGGAGAGCGCCAGGGTGAAGCGCCCACGGCCGTTCGCCGCCGCCCACGCCCGGTCATGCACCCACTGCGCCGCGGTGCGAGCCACCGCGGCCGGATTCTCCAGCACTCGAAGCGTCGGCCCGGCCATGGCCCACCTCAGCTCTCGTCGAAGGCCGCGCAGTGCGCCGCGCCCCAGAGCGCCGCCCGGTCGTTGAGCACCACCAGCACCGGGATGGTCTCCAGGAGCGACCGCATCCGGCCCTTGTCCAGGAACGCGTTCATGAACAGCCCATCCTGCTTGAAGCGGGGGAGGAGCTTCGGCGCGATCCCTCCGCCGAGGAAGAGCCCTCCCGTGGCGAGCATCCGCAGCGCGACGTTCCCCGCCTCCGCCCCGTAGGCCGACACGAACAGCTCCAGCGCCTCCACGCACACCGGGTCCGCCTCGTCCATCGCGCAGCGCGACACCACCGGCGCCGCGTCCCCCTTCGCGAACCGCGCGGTCAGCTCCGGCGGCTCGGGCTGGCCCGAACGCTGGCGGAGGAACCGGTAGATGCGTACCAGCCCACTGCCGGAGATGATCCGCTCGGCGCTCACCCTGCCCTTCTCCCGGGCGATGTCCTCCATGAGGTCCGCCTCGAGCCGGCTCCGCGGGGCGAAGTCCGCGTGCCCGCCCTCCGTCGCGAACGGGTGATGCCGCTGCCCGTCCCAGTACAGCCCCGCGCACCCCAGACCTGTCCCGGCGGAGAGGATCGCCTGGTTCCCGACCGCGTTCGTCGCCCCTGCCTGGAGCATGGCGAAGTCGGTGGGCCCGAGGTGCCGCAGGCCGTAGGCGTTCGCCTTGAGGTCGTTCAGCAGGGTGACCTTTGGCACCCCGAGGATGTCCGCCAGGTGCACTGCATCCACCACCCAGGGCAGGTTGGGCGTCTCGGTGCGACCGTCCTTCACCGGCCCGGCCACCCCCAGCGCCGCAGCGACGGCCGCCGGGCGCACCTCCTCGACGAAGCGCCGAACGATGGTCTCGAGATCTGGCGCCGAGCGGCTCGGATAGACGACCTCTCTGGTCAGCAGCAGCCGCCCCGCCTGGACCTCGAACGTCGCCAGGCGGGCGTTGGTCCCGCCGATGTCCCCGGCGACGATCACGTCCCCGAGTTCTCCCAGTGCCGGCCCTCCCGGGCGAGCAGCTCATCCGCCTCCGCCGGGCCCCAGCTGCCCGCGGCATGGTTGGGGAAGCTCCGCGGCGGCAGCGCCTTCCAGACGTCGAGGACCGGCTGCACCATCGACCAGCCCGCCTCTACCATGTCCGCGCGCTGGAAGAGCGTGGCGTCACCGATCATCGCGTCGTACAGCAGCGTCTCGTAGCCGGTGCTCGCCACCTTCCCGAAGTAGTCCACGTAGTCGAAGTCCATCTCCACCGCACCCACCGTCAGCACCGGGCCCGGCACCTTCGCCCCGAAGCGCAGCGAGATCCCCTCCTTGGGCTGGATGTGGATGTAGAGCCGGTTGGTCGTCAGCCGGTCCACCGAGGTGTGCTGGAAGAGCATCGCCGGGGCGTGCTTGAACTGGATGACGATCTGCGTGACGCGCTTCGGGAGCCGCTTCCCCGTCCGGGCGTAGAACGGCACGCCCGCCCAGCGCCAGTTGTCCACCATCAGGCGCAGGGCGACGAAGGTCTCGGTGTGGCTGTCCGGCGGGACCTTCTCCTCCTGGCGGTAGCCCGGGACCTTCTTCCCCTCCACCTCGCCCGGGCCGTACTGGCCACGCACCGCCTGGTGCAGCACTTCCTCGGGCGACAGGGGCTCGATGGAGTTGAGCAGCTTCACCTGCTCGTCCCGCACTGCGTCCGCGCTGAACGAGATCGGCGGCTCCATCCCCACCAGGCTCACCAGCTGAGCGATGTGGTTGGGGACCATGTCCCGCATCGCGCCCGCGGTGTCGTAGTAGCCGCCACGACCCTCGACGCCCAGCTCCTCGGCCACCGTGATCTGCACGTGGTCGATGTAGTTCCGGTTCCAGATGGGCTCGAACATCCCGTTCCCGAACCGGAACACCATGAGGTTCTGGACCGTCTCCTTCCCCAGGTAGTGGTCGATCCGGAAGATCTGCTTCTCGCCGATCACCGCCTTGATCGCCCGGTTCAGATCCACCGCGCTCGGCAGGTCGTGCCCGAAGGGCTTCTCGATGACCACCCGGCGCCAGCGCCCATTCTCCTCCTTCGCCAGCCCGCTCTTCCCGAGGTTCTGGACGATGGGCGCGAAGAACGTGGGCGCCACCGACAGGTAGAAGAGGTAGTTCCCCGGCGTGCCCACCTGGGAGTCGGTCTTCTTCAGGAAGTCGGCCAGGCCACTGAACGACTCGGGCTTGGTCCCGTCCGCCGCGAAGTAGAAGACCCGCTCGGACAGCGCGCTCCACGCGGCCCGCATCGGCTCGGTGGAGAGCAGCTTGTCCTCCGGCTTCACCTCGTCCCGGAACTGGGCGTTGCTCATCTGCGTCCGCGCCACTCCCACCACCGCCAGGTTTCGCGGGAGGAAGCCGGCGTTCTGGAGGTTCAGGATCGCCGGGATGAGCTTCCGCTTGGTGAGATCTCCGGAGGCGCCAAAGATGATGATGACGCACGGGTCGGCGGTCCGGTTGTGCGGAGGGGTGAGCGCGGTCTCGAGCTTCTGGACCATCTACTTGGGCTCCACGTGACCGCCGAACTGCTTCCGCATCGCCGAGAGGAGCTTCTCGGCGAAGGTGTGCTGCTGCCGCGAGCGGAAGCGGGTGTAGAGCGCTGCGGTCAGCACCTCGGCCGGCACCGCCTCGGCCACCGCCGCCTCTACCGTCCACCGGCCCTCGCCCGAGTCCTGGACGAAGCCCGAGTAAGCGTCGAGCTTCGGGTCCTCCGCCAGGGCAATGCTGGTCAGGTCCAGCAACCAGCTCGACACCACGCTGCCCCGTCGCCACAGCTCGGCGATGTCGGCGACGTTCAGGTCGTAGCGGAGGTCCTCGGGGAGCTGCTCCGAGGCGGCGTTCTTGAAGATGTCGAACCCCTCGGCGTAGGCCTGCATCAGGCCGTACTCGATGCCGTTGTGGACCATCTTCACGAAGTGGCCCGAGCCCGACGGACCGCAGTGGAGATACCCCAGCTCCGCGGTGCTCTTGCCGTCACGGCCGGGGGTGGCCGGGATGTCGCCCTTGCCCGGGGCGAGCGTGCGGAGCACCGGCTCGATGCGCTGCACCGCCTCCTTCGGGCCGCCCACCATCAGGCAGTAGCCACGCTCCACGCCCCACACCCCGCCACTGGTTCCGGCGTCGACGTAGTGGATGCCCTTCTTGCCGACCTCCTTCGAGCGCCGGACGTCGTCCTTGAAGAAGCTGTTCCCACCGTCGATGATCGTGTCCCCGGCCTCGAGCAGCCTGGCCAGCGACTGCACCGTGTCCTCGGTGGGACCGCCGGCGGGGACCATGATCCACACCGCGCGCGGCTTCTGGAGCTTCGAGGCCAGCTCCTCGAGGCTCTTCGCCCCCGTGGCACCCTCCCTGGCGAAGCCCGCCACCACGTCCGCGCCCCGGTCGTACACCACGCAGCTGTGTCCGCCCTTCATCAACCGGCGGACCATGTTCCCGCCCATCCGGCCCAGGCCGATCATTCCGATCTGCATCGCTGTCGCTCCTGACTGAAGACTCCCGGTGAGGACTGCTCGTTTGTCTCAGACCGTGCTCACCGCTTGCCTCCGGCAGCCACCCGGGCCCCCACCGCGGCGATCAGCGCCTGGAAGCTGTCGGCGAAGGACTTGACGCCCTCGACCACCAGCTGGTCGGTGACCTCCTTCATCGAGATGCCCGCCTTCTCCAGCGCCTTCATCGTGGCGTCGGCCTCGTCCAGCCCCCGGTCCAGCGTCCGCCGGGGCTTGCCGTGGTCGCGGTAGGCGTCGAGCGTCGCCGGGGGAATGGTGTTCACCGTCTCCGGGCCGATGAGCTCCTCGACGTAGAGCACGTCCGAGTACTTCGGATTCTTGGTCCCGGTGCTGGCCCAGAGCACCCGCTGGGTCTGGGCACCCTTGTCCGCCAGCGCCTTCCACCGCGCACCGGAGAAGAGCTCGAGGTACCGCTGGTAAGCCTGCCTGGCGTTGGCGATCGCCACCTTCCCCATCACCTGGTCGAACAGCCGCTTCTGCTCCGGCGTGGCGCCGGCCTTCTCCCGCTGGGCGATGACCTTCTCCACCAGGGTGTCGATGCGGCTGACGAAGAAGCTGGCCACCGAGGCGAGCTGGGACAGGTCCTCACCCCGCGCGGCCCGCTTCTCCAGCCCGCGGAGGTAGGCCTCCGCCACCTGGATGTAGGCCTCCTGGCTGAAGAGCAGGGTGACGTTGACGTTGATCCCCTCGGAGATGGCCTGCTCGATGGCCGGCACGCCCTCCGGGGTCCCGGGGATCTTGATCATCACGTTGGGGACCGAGAGCGTCTTCCACAGCCGCCGGGCCTCGACCAGCGTTCCTTGGGTGTCGTGGGCCAGGGTGGGCGAGACCTCGATCGAGCAGTACCCATCGCGGTGCCGGGTCTCCTCCCACACCGGGCGGAAGATGCGAGCGGCGTCGCGGATGTCGCGGACTGCCAGCGCCTCGAAGACCTCGCCGGGGCTCGCCTTCCGGGGAGCCCACTGGGCGAAGAGATCGTCGTAGTCCTTGCTCCCCTCCACCGCCTTCTGGAAGATGGTGGGGTTCGAGGTGAGGCCCTTGAGCGCGTCCTCCCGGATGAGCTTCTGCAGCTCTCCGCTGGTGACCAGGTCCCGCCGCATGAAGTCGAGCCAGATGCTCTGGCCCAGCTTGGCCAGCTGCTGAAGAGGATTCATGGTTGCTCCTTCGACCGCCGCTCGCGGCGCTGGTGGTGGGTGACGGGCCTCACTTGGCCCTTCCGAGCTGCTCCTTCGCCGCCGCCACCACGTGTTCGGTGGTGAAGCCGAAGTGCTTGAGCAGGTCCTTGAGCGGAGCCGAGGCCCCGAAGCTCTTCATTCCCAGGATCTTCCCGCCGCGCCCCACGTAGGTCTCCCAGCCGAACATCGCCGCCTGCTCCACCGCCACCCGGGCGGTGACCGCCGAGGGCAGCACCGACTCGCGGTACTCGGGCGACTGCTGCTCGAAGATTTCCCAGCAGGGCATGCTGACCGCCCGGGCACGGATGCCCTCGGCGGCGAGGATCTCCTGGGCCTCGACGATCAACCGCACCTCGCTCCCGGTGGCCATCAGGAGCACGTCGGGCTTGCCTCCTGCGGCGTCGACCAGGACGTAGGCGCCCATCCGTACCCCGGCGGCGGGGGCGACCTTGCTCCGGTCGAAGGTGGGAACCGCCTGGCGGCTGAAGACGAGGATCGCCGGGTGGTGCTGGCTCTCCATCACCAGCCGGTAGCACTCGGTGACCTCGCTGGCGTCCCCCGGACGGAGCACCCAGAGTCCGGGGATCGCCCGCAGGGAGGGGAGGTGCTCGATCGGCTGGTGCGTCGGCCCGTCCTCCCCCAGACCGATCGAGTCATGGGTCATCACGTGGAAGGCGGGGATCTCCATGATCGCTGAGAGCCGGATCGGGGCCCGCATGTAGTCGGTGAAGGTCAGGAAGGTGCTCCCGAACGCCCGGAGCTTGCTCAGCACCATCCCGTTGACGATCGCCCCCATCGCATGCTCGCGGACCCCGAAGTAGATGTTCCGTCCACCTGGCTCGTCCGGGGCGAGGTTCGGCTCGCCCTTGAGGGTGGTCTTGGTGGAGACGCTGAGGTCGGCCGCGCCGCCGAGGAGCCAGGGAATCCTCTTCGCCAGGGCGTTCAGCACCTGTCCCGACGACTCGCGGGTGGCCAGACCCTTGGGATCGGCAGGGAACGCCGGGAGCTCGCTGTCCCAGCCCGGCGGGAGCTCGAACCGGTCGATTCGATCCAGCTCTGCTGCCAGGTCGGGGAACTCCTTGGCATACCTCGCCCGGAGAGCCTCCCAGTCCTGCCGCAGCTTCCTTCCCCGCGCCCCGATGCCCTGCTGGTAGTGCTCGCGGACCCCGTCCGGGACCAGGAACTGCGCGTCCTCCGGCCAGCCGTAGCTCTTCTTCGCCGCCCGCACCTGGTCCTCGCCGAGCGGCTCACCATGAGCGGCGCTGGTGTCCTGCTTCTTCGGGCTCCCGTAGCCGATGTGCGAGTCGACCACGATGAACGTCGGCCGGCCCTGCTTCTTGAAGAAGGCCAGGGCCGAGGCGAGCTGACCAAGGTCGTTGGCGTCGGTGACGTGGGTGACCGCCCAGCCGTAGGCATCGAAGCGCCTGGCGACGTCCTCGCCGAAGGACAGCGCCGTCTTGCCGTCGAGCGAGACGTGGTTGTTGTCGTAGAGCCAGCAGAGGTTGGGCAGCTTCAAGTGCCCGGCGAGCGACGCCGCCTCCGAGGCGATGCCCTCCATCATGCAGCCGTCGCCCACGATGGCGTAGGCGTCGAAGTCGAACAGCGGGAAGCCGGGCCGGTTGTAACGGGCGCCCAGCCACCTGGAGGCGATGGCCATCCCCACCGAGTTCGCCGCGCCCTGTCCGAGAGGACCGGTGGTGGCTTCGACACCGGTGGTGAGGCGGTACTCGGGATGGCCCGGAGTGCGGCCGTTCAGCTGGCGGAACTGCTTGAGGTCCTCGAGCGACACGGCCGGAGCGTCGAGCACCCGCCCCTGGTGGTCGACCTGCCGCACGCCGGTCAGGTACAGCACCGAGTACAGCAGCATCGAGGCGTGCCCGTTGGAGAGCACGAACCGGTCGCGGTTCGGCCAGGTCGGGTCCGCAGGGTCGTAGCGCAGCACGTTCTGCCAGAGCGCGTAGGCGACGGGCGCCAGCGCCATCGGCGCACCGGGGTGTCCGGAGTTCGCCTTCTGCACGGCGTCGATCGACAGCGTGCGGATGGTGTCGATCGCGAGCTTCTCGATTCCTGGCTGGGGCACTGGGACTCCGGATGTGGGGAAACGGCGCCGATAGGCCGACGCCCCGTTTCTGGCGCACCGCCGGGTCCGAAACAAGGCGCAGGTGGGTGATGGTTGGCCGAGTGGAGGGTTGCGTTACCGCTTCAACAGGCGCATCGAGGTTCGGGAGTTCCTTTCGTCGCCAGCGGGTGGCCGCGGTACACTCCGTCGAACAGATGTCCGACACGCGCGCGGCCATCCGCGAGCTGCGCTCCCTCAGCGAGAAGCGAAGTACCCAGGGTCTCAGCGAGCAGGAGCGGAGCCGGCTCGCCGAGTTGCGGGAGAGGCTGGGGTTGCCCTCCGAGCCCTCAGAGGCCCGGACCGACGGCTCCCAGCCCGGCGGCGCCCCTGCGTCCGCACGCTCGCCGGCCCCCGTGGCGGCGGCCCCTGCGGGCGCGGCGGCCGACGCGGACTCCCTGCCACCCACCGCACCGGCAGCGCTCCCGCGCCTGGATGCACCGGAGGCTCCCCCATTCCCGAGGCTCGAGCCCGACGCGGAGCCCGTCCCGGTGGCCTCCGGGCAACGGGGCGCGCCCGAGCCGGAGACCGTCCCCGAGCCGCGAGCCGCGATCGAGCCCGCTGCCCCCGCGCCGGAATTCGAGCCCGGGGCGGTGGAGATGCTGGCGTCGGCGGAGGAGCTCGCCCCGCCGCTGCCCCTGCCCGACCTGGAGCTGGAGCGCCCGATGGAGGCTGGGCTGTCGGAGGCCCCGACCGATCCGGCCATCGAGCTGCGCGCCTTTGCCGAGGCGAGCTCGCCGCTGGGCGAGCCCGAGATGGCCCTGCCGACCACCACGTTGCCCGACCTCGAAGCGCAGGGGGGACTCGGGGAGCTCGAGGCTGCGGGAGCCGGCGTCGAGGAGCCCGGGGCGCAGAGGGTCCTCGAGCCTCTCCCTCTTCCACCCGAGGAGGCCTGGACCGGCGTCGAGGCCCCCCCGGAGGAGACCGGGGCGGCGCCGCTCGATGCCCTCGCGCCTGTGGAGCAGGCCCCGCTCGAGCCCGCGCCGCCAGAGCCCCCACGGCGGCCGAGCCTCGCCGAGCGCATCGACGCCGCGGTGGAGGCCACCGAGGAGACCCGCCCGGCCGACGGTGATGCCCTGGCGTGGGGCGCGGCGCCCGAGCCGCTCGTCGCCGAGGACCTCGGGGCGACACCGCTCGACGTGGCGGACCTGGCCGGCGAGTTCAGCCCCCCCGAGGACGGGGCCCCCATCGAGCTGTCCTCGGCCGACGTGGTCCTGCTGGAGAGCGAGCCCGCCGCGGAGCTGGAGCTCGGGGGCGCGCCCGCGGACCCGGTGCCCCTCGCCGGTCTCCACGAGTTCATCGGCCAGCAGCCCGCGGATCCGCGCGCCCTCGCCTTCGAGGACCAGGGCGAGGCGCCCACCTTCGCCCCGGAGGAGCTGCAGGCCACCGGAGCCGAGCTCGCGGCCGAGCCGCAGACCTTCCACGCCGCGCCGCTCGAGGTGCCCCCCGAGTCCGAGCCGGAGCCGCCGCCCCCGCCGGCGCCGGCCGCTCCGCGCATCGTCGTTCCCCGGCCGCCGCCAGGCCCGCCCCCATCGCGTCCTGCACCGGCGGCTGCCCCGCAACCCCGGGTGGCGCCCGTTCCACCCCGACCCACCGTGCCTCCGCCGGCATCGGCCGTGGCCTCGGCCGCGACACCTCCCCCGGCGCCGGCGCGGCCGCAGGCCCCGGAGGCCGGCACTTCGCCGGCACGTCGGAGCGGGCTCCCCCCACCGCCTCCCGCCGCGGCCTACGTGCTCGGGGACGACGGGCGGCGCCTGCCGGCGATCGCCGCGGCGGTGCCCGAGCCGCCACAGCTCGCCCACCAGTTCGGCCGGAGCGGTCCGTTCGGACGGCCGCAGGCCCTGCTGCTGACCCCCGCCCCGCTCGACGTGATGGACGGCGCCGACGAGCTGCCGAGCGAACCCACGCCGATGCCGGCGACCGACGTGGCGACCGGGGCCGAGGTCTTCGGGGGGACCTACCTCAGCCCCACCTTCGTCGAGGGGGAGCACCGGGTGGTGCTCCACACGCTCGAGGGGCAGGTCCGCCGGGGCACGGTGAAGGACCTCGATCTGCTGGACCCCGTCATCCGGCTCGCCCAGCCCGGCCGGCCGCCGGAGGCCATCGCCGCCGAACGGGTGAAGGCCATCTTCTTCATGCAGGAGCCGGGGAGCGCCCCGCTTCCCTCGGTGGGACAGCGGATCCGTGTGGGCTTCGCCGACGGCCGGCAGATCGTCGGCTTCTCCGAGGACGTCGAGGCGGGCGAGCAGGGGTTCTTCCTCGTCCCCGCCGACACCCGCACGCACACCGCCCGGATCTACGTCTTCCGGGCGGGAGTGGCGTCGATCAGCGCTGCCTGAGGCAGCCGGCGGCTCACTTCGAGGCGGTGGGGGGGCCCTGCTTCACCAGCTCCATCTCCACCGTGAGGACCGCGTCCTCACCGACCATCAGGCCGCCGGCCTCGATGACCTTGTTCCAGTTCAGCCCGAAGTCCTTGCGGTTGACCTTGGTGGTCGCGGTGAGCCCACGACGCATCTTCCCCCCGGCGAGCGTCTCGGGAGTGTACTGCACGTCGAGCACCACCGGCTTGGTCACCCCGTGGATGGTCAGGTCGCCGTCGACCTTCAGGCTGTTGGCTGGCCCCTGGGTGATCTTCGTCGACTTGAAGGTGATGGTCGGGAACTTCTCGACGTCGAAGAAGTCAGGCGACTTGAGGTGGGCGTCCCGCTTCGGCTCCCGGGTGTTGATGGTGGTGGCGTCGATGGTGATCTCCGCCTTGCTCTTGCTGAGGTCCTGGTCGTCCTGCTGGATGACACCGGTGGTCTTGCCGAACTCACCCCGGACGTTGCTCACCATCATGTGCTTCACCAGGAACGAGCTCTGGGTGTGGGCAGGGTCCACGTCCCAGGTCGAGGCGACTGCGGGCAGGGCAACGAGAGCGGCGAGGGCAACGAACGAGCGCATCAGGTGTCTCCGGAAGGTGAGGTTCTGCTGAACGAGAACTCGGGCTCTTGGATGCCCGCCCCGCAGTGGTGATTCAACGAATCCGTCGTGAAACAGACCGTCTCACTGGAGGAAACGGTCGGAATCCCGGGGCGTGTTCCGGTCCGGGCTGACCAGGGTGAGGTGCTTGCTGCGCGAGCGGAGCTGCCGCTGCAGCCTCCAGCTCTGCAGTCGGAGGAACCAGTCGGAGGGGCCACCCAGCCGCAGGTACGCCCAGGTCAGCAGCAGCGCCACCGCCGACGGAATGACGTACAGGAAGCTGGAGAACGCGCCGCTCAGGAACACGAACCCCACGCCGATCAACGCGAACACGTTCCCGCTCACCGGCAGGCCCCAGAAGTTGGTCTGCCGCCGGCCGAAGCTCAGCCCGTAGGCGACCCACAGCGCCGAGCCCATGACGAAGCCCCCCGGGAAGGGAATGGCTCGCAGTGCCGAGACCCCCAGCGCCAGCAGCACGGTGAAGAGCCCGGCCAGCACGGTGGTGCCCACGGCGAAGAACGCCATCCGCCGCGAGCCCCAGGTCTGCTCCAGGGCACCGCCGAGCTGCCAGAGGATGAGCGCTCCGAAGATGACTCCCATCGGGGAGTTCTCGACGAAGCCGTAGGTGAGCGGCTGCCAGACGTCGCCGCGGAGCACCAGGCCGGGAACGAGCAGGAGCAGCGATCCGAGGCCGTCGCGGGTGAGCGCGAAGACCACCGAGCCTCCGACCAGCGCCACCGCCAGCCACGCGGCGGCGCCCTGCAGACCTGGAAGGAGGGGCCGGAAGCCCCGGCGCATGGGACGCATGCCCCGAGGTCTCCACGAGCGGAGGCCGGAGCGCAACCCCCCTCCGGTCCAGAACGCCTACCCGTTCCGGGGGGATGCTTCTCGGTGACGGTAGAAGAGGGTGATGGTCAAGCAGTGGAACTCCTTGTCGGAGCTCTGGGTCACCACCCGGTCCACCACCTCGACCCCGGGATTGTCCCGGAGCCACTTGGTGATGGTGTCACCCATGGTCTCCCGGTCTCGAGCGAGCGTCGTCGAGAACACCTTCACTCCGGTGAAGGGAACGCTGGCCATGGGCGCGACCTTCTTACATCCGATGCGCCGGAGCGAGCAACCAGATTGGAAAGCTACAGCGAGCGTGCCCGGCGGGCGAGGCAAGCCGCCTCTTCACGGCAGGATGGGCCAATGCCGTCCGGATGCGGCCCCAGCGGCGTCCGGTCTGACTCCTCCACGCCACACAGGACGCAGTGGCGCTTCCGCTGGCGCCGCTCTGCCCGCCGCTGCTCGGCGATCTCCTTGGCCCGCTCCCGCGAGGTCTTCGCGCCATCGGTCGTCATCGCGCCGTCACCCTCTGCGGACATCGATAACACGGCTTGCCGCGAAGGGGGGGGCCCGATGATGCTCCGAGGGCTCTTCCCGATGCTTCCGTCCCGTGCGCGCCGGGCGCTCCTCGCCCTCGGAACCGCCGCCCTGGCGGGGTGCGGTCCCGCAGCCGTCCCCGAGTCCGGACCCGCGGCCGCCGCCACCGCCCGCGCGCTGGTGCGACCCCACCTCGCCCGGAACGCCCTCCGGACGCCCAGCACCCGGGATGGGTCCGGCTCGGCCGTCACCCCGGGCCCCACCGCCGTGGTGCTGGGGCACAGGGCTCCGGACGGCACCCTGCGCGTGGGGTGCGTGGACAGCGAGGACGGGGCCGAGGCGCTGGTCCGCGAGTCGGAAGAGGAGGCCCGGTGACCCCAGGGCCGCTGCGCGCGCTCTGCCTCGCGGCGCTGGTCGCGTCCCCGGTGGCCCTGGGCGGAGCGGAGATCCGCATCGTGGACGGGAATGGCTCGGGCGAGGGGCTCGACGATCGCACCCCGGCGGACCCGGTGGGCGGCAACCCCGGCACGACGCTGGGTGAGCAGCGGCTGATGGCCGCCCAGTACGCCGCCGCCCTCTGGTCGGCCACCCTGGGCAACCAGGTTTCCATCGCCATCCGCACCGAGTTCGCCGACCTCGACTGCTCCGGCGGCACCGCGGTGCTCGGCGCGGCGGGCCCCACCCTGCTCTACGACGGCAACCGGTACCCGGCCGCGCTGGCCAACGAGCGCGCCGGCCGGGACCTCGACCCGGGCCGCGAGGAGATCGACGCCCGCTTCAACGCCCGGGTGGGCAGCTCCGGCTGCCCGGTCACCGCCTGGTACTCCGGCCTCGACAACCAGGCCCCGACCGGCACCACCGACCTGCCGTCGGTCCTCCTCCACGAGATGGCGCACGGGCTGGGGTTCATCAAGTCCGCCACCGTGTTCCGGGACCAGGCCCAGGACGACACCAGCGGCGTGCTGCTCTCGCAGCTCTCCGAGTCCGACTACGCCGCGGCGATCCGCCGGCCGCTGGGGGTCAGCTGGATCGGCCCGGCGGTTCGGGCGAGCAAGGACGCCATCCTCGACAAGACGGACGGGCTGCTGCGGCTCCCGGACGGCCGCACCCTCGCGCTCGCCCGCGCCCGGTTCGGCCCCGGACACGTCTCGCTCACTGCCCCGGTGGTGCTCGCCCAGGACGCGGACGGGGGCACGGGCCACGACGCCTGCGGTCCGCTGGCCGCCTCGCCAGGGGCGCTGGTCCTGGCCGAGCGAGGCCTGCGCTCCGACGCCGGCCTGTTCTGCTTCGTCGCGCAGCGGGCGCTCAACGCGCAGGCCGCGGGCGCGGTGGGGCTCCTGGTCCGCCCCCTCCAGCCGGGCATCGGGCCCACCTCGTACACCGGCGATGCCGGAACCGAGCTGAGCATCCCGGTGTGGGGCCTCTCGTCCGAAGACGGGGCCTTCCTCGAGGCCTACGTCTCGGGCGGGGGGGAGCAGCCGGTGGCCGTCGACGGGGATGGGCGGCGCGCGGGCGAGAACCTGGTCGGCGACGTGCTGCTCTACACCCCCAGCACCTACTCGGACGGCTCGAGCGTGGGGCACTGGGACTCGAGCGCCTCGCCCCCCCTGCTCATGATGCCCATCATCAACCCCAGCCTGCCCCGGGACCTCGACCTCACCCCGGCCGCGCTGCGGGACGTCGGCTGGACGCTGCCGGCGGGGCTGAGCATCGGCGCCACCACCCTGGGACGCGACCTCGACGATGGACGCCCTCCCCGGTTCATCGTCCACGTCGTCAACCGCGGCGCCACGCTCGCCAGCGGAGTGGTCCTCGACGCCCGTGCCGACCCCGCCCTCCGCCTGGTCTCGACGGAGCTGTCCTGCGCCGGCGGGGCTTGCTCGACCGGGCCGCTCGACTGCGCAGCAGGGCTGCCCTGCGCGCTCGGGGAGATCGCCCCCGGGGCGGTGAGGACGGTCATCGCCCGCTACGCCTTCGCCGGCACCGCGTTGCGGCAAGCCGCGGTGCAGTTCCGGATCACCGCGGGGAGCCCGGAACCGGCAGCCCGGGACGCCACCACCACCGCGGTGGCCACCCGGGCCTCCAGCTGCAGCAGCACCGGCACCGGACCCGGAGGGACGCTCGCGCTGCTGGCCGTCGCGGCCTGGGTCTGCCGGCGTCAGGTGGGGGTGAGCGCGGTCTCGGCCGCGTTCCGGGACCGCCGCCGCTCGATGAGCCACGCGGCCGCGACCCCCACCTCGTAACAGAGCAGCATCGGCCCGGCGAGAATGCCCATGTTGATGGGGTCGCCGGTGGGGGTGATGACCGCGGCGAGGATGAGGCACACCACGAACGCGTGGCGCTGGTACTTCATCAGGAACTTCGCCTTCACCAGGCCCAGCGCGGCGAGCAACGCCATCACCAGCGGCAGCTCGAACACCACCCCCAGGGCGAGCAGGAGCATCAGGACCAGGGACAGCTGCTCGCTCATGGTCAGCAGCGGCCGGGTCCAGGCCTCCTCGGCCAGCGAGCTCTGACCGGCGGCGAGCGTCTTCTGCATCTTCCACAGCCGGGCCACCTGCGAGCCCTGGCTCCCTGCGGCGCCGGCGAGGAGCGAGGCCGACTGCTCGAGCGCCTCCGAGGCCTTCCCCAGCGAACCGGACTGGAACGCATCCACCGCCTCCATCCGCCGCTCGAGCGACTGGCGCAGCGCGGGAGCCGCCCCCAGGCCGAGCCCGTCGCGGGTGGCGTCCACCAGCCTTCCCTCGGCGTCCAGCCGGGCCTGCAGCTCGACCACCCCGTCGGCGAACCGGTCGGGCGCGGAGACCCGGCCCTCCCCCAGCCCGGTCAGGCGCTGGACCTCGCCGTCGGCGAGGTTCGCGGCACGCTCGAAGTCACCCGAGCGGGCGAACCGGAGCGCCTCCACCTCCACCGCCCGCGCGCGTTCCACCCGTGCCTTGATCGGCGCGCTGTCCCCGCTGGAGAGCAGGAACCTGAACATGGTGGGGAGCACCACCAGGTAGCAGAAGGCCGCGCCGATCAGGAACGCCACCGTGCCCAGCAGCACGAAGGGGAAGGCGTACTTCCGCTCCCGCGGGTACAGCCCCGGAGCGACGAACCCCCAGATCTGCGTCAGGAGCACGGGCGTGGCGAGGAAGATGCCGGCATACAGGCCGACCTTCATCAGCACGTTCAGCTCCTCGATGCCCGAGGTGTAGATGAGGCTCCGGTCCGCTGGCGGCAGCGCGTCGAGCACCGGCCTCATCAGGAAGCCGAAGATCGGCCGGGC
>Ga0335084_10001621_pt1 | contig 21224 bp, 15 predicted proteins | sample Lox_Sample_44_FD_206721 | JGI IMG/M metagenome (GOLD analysis project Ga0335084, IMG submission 206721) | Soil microbial communities from Loxahatchee National Wildlife Refuge, Florida, United States - Lox_Sample_4.4 | ecosystem: Environmental > Terrestrial > Soil > Wetlands | place: USA...
CGGCAGCGGCCGATCAGTCACCATCCGTCAAGGCGCGCCGCCGATGTTGAAGTAGCAGGTCCCGTTGATGCAGAGCTGCGAGGATCCGTTGCTGGAGCAGCTGCTGCCGCTGCAGCCCATGCAGTGGCAGCCCGAGCTGCCGCCGCAGATCTGGACGCAGCAGTGGCAGAGGTTGTCGGGGCCCTTGGCCGCGCCGCCGCTGCAGTTGGCCGCGCCCCAGGAGTTGCAGTTCTTGTTGGCCGCGTCCGCGATGCTCTTGCCCAGCATGACCGCCCCGACCGCCGCCGCCGCGCCACCGAGGATGACGAGGGGCATGCTCATGTCGGGTCCGCCGCCACCGCCGGACGACTTCTTCAGGCCGGTCTCGTCGGCCTCTGCCTCGGGGGCGGCGGGCACGGGCGGGTCGATCGACTGCGACGGCGCCGACGCCACGGGCTGTGCAGCCTCGCCGGCGACGAGCGGGAGCTCGGGGGCGTAGCCCGGACCCGGATCGGTCGCGTCCCGCCACCTTCCCTCGCAGGACGGGTCCGGATGGTAGGCGGCCCGGTAGAGCCGCTCCCACTCCGAACGGCAATCGAGGCCCGGAGCGTTCCGCGCCCGGAAGCATTGCTCCGGCGAGGAGTCCCAGGCGCCGAGCCGCGAAGCCTGATCGAGCTTCTCCTTGCGAGCCTTGTCGCCCTCGCCAGCGCGGTATCCCGCCTGGTACTGGGCGACGCACGCCTGGTACCTGGCGTCCAGCTCGGGCGCGTAGGTCGCGGGCTGCGGGCAGCCGTGCAGGATCGCCGCCGAGGTGCAGGTGGCACCGTCGAAGTAGCCGGTCTGGTAGGACTTCGCCCAGACCGCCTCGAGCTCGGCCCACTTCGACGCGGGCGGCTGCGCCGGCGGCTCCTTCGCCGCCGCGAGCGCGCCGGACCCGGCGAGCTGCAGGGAGAGGAAGATGCTGAGGGTGCCCGTCACCCTGCGGCCGCGCCTCGACCGCAACGCCTTCGTCAGAACGCCAGGTCCCGCTCTTCCCATGGTCCCTCCCGAGAAGCACGGCAGCTGAGCCTCCAATTCAACTGCCAGATCGGGTGACCTTTGTCGTGCCCCGCGTTCGACCGATACCCGAAGGCGCGAGGAGCGCCCGGCGTCGCGCTCCGTGAAGTCGTGGCGTTCCGCGAAGCGGAGGTGGGGTCCGTCCCCACACCGCCCGCGGTCGGGTGGAACCCGACCACCCGGGAGCGCCGGGGCCCTCGACGCCCCCTCCGGCCGGGCCGCCCGGGGGCGGCCCGGCCTCCGCGCCGGCTCAGAGCGACCGCAGGAAGTCGATCAGGTCCTGCTTGTCGCCCGGGAAGAGCTGGTTGAACCGGACCACGACCTGGGTGGCCTCGCTGCCCTGGCTGGCGTGGGCCTGGATGGCGGCGAGCAGGTTGCCGGTCCGTCCGTCGTGCAGGAAGAAGAGGCGCTGCCCGAGCCCCCACAGCGGCGCGGTCCTGAACTCGCGACCCCCGGCTCCGCCCTGCGAGATCCCGTCGGCGAGCCCGTCGCCCATGTCGTGCAGGAGCAGGTCGGAGTAGAGGTTCACCCGCTGCTGGCTCAGGGCGGCGCTCGCCTCCCTGCCGGTGGTGAGCGTGGGCGTGTGGCAGAGGGCGCAGCCGACCCTGGCGAACTGGGCCTGGCCGTTGGCGGTCGAGGGGCTCGCCGGCGCGGGCGCCGGCGGCGCCAGGAGGCGCATGAAGCCGGCGAAGCGGACGATGGCGCTGTGCGCGTCGGCGCCGGATCCGTCGAACGCCGTGCGGTCCTCGGGCAGCGGGTTGAACCGGCAGCCCGGATCCTCCTCGCGCTCCTGCCCGAAGATCTCGTTGGTGATCCCCTGCTCCACGTTGTAGGCCTCCGCCGCGAACAGGAGCAGCGACTTGTTCTGCGCCTTCCAGCCGAAGCGGGTGATGGTGCCGTCGTTCCCGGTCCGGTTCTCGCGGCCCGAGATCCCCAGCAGCGCCTTGGCGAGCCGCTGGCTCGCCTTGTTGTCGAGGATGACCTGGTCCGGGATGGCCTCGATGAGCCCGCCGCCGAAGGTCGGCGTGGGGATCCGGAAGATCAGGTTGGGGTTGCCGCCCTGGCCGCTGAGCGGATCGCCGGCGGGGAGGAAGCCCGGCTGCTGGATGGCGCAGCCCGGGGCGTCGGCGCGGCCGGCGACGACGAAGAGGTCGGTCACGCCGCCGTCGGGCGTGCCGTCCCGCTTCTTGACGAAGCGCGCCTCACGCACCGGCCCTGCGGGCGCGACGAACCAGGGGACCTGGTTGCTCGCGCCGCCGAGCGTGGCGATCCCGGCCTGCGGGTTCTGGGCGGGGCTGCTCCCGCCCACCGCTGGCTGGACGTGGCAGGCCGCGCAGCTGTTGGCGTTGAAGCGCGGCCCGAGCCCGGCCTCGGTGCCCGGCACCACCGCCTCGCCCTGCACCGAGGCGACCTGGAGGAACTCCTCCAGCCCGGCCTCGAAGAGCGCCTGCTCCGGCGCGGTGAGCCCGGGGAGCGGGTCCCCGGCTCCCGGCGCTCCGCCGCGCGGGCCCGGATCCGTCACCGCCCACGCGGCCTGCGGCAGGAACAGCAACAGCGCCAGGATCTGCGTCCACACCACCCGCGCGCCGACGCGGCGCGCTGCGCCCCCCCGCACCACATGGCCACCTGACATGGCAGCCTCCTTTCTGCCCGGTCTCGCCGGCGGAGCTGGCCCGGCGCGCCCGGGTGTTCGTGGGAGGGTGAACGCTAGGCAGCGCGGCGAGCGATATCGAGGCGCCTGGTGGGCCTGTGGTCACCGCACCTTCACGCGGAGCGAAACGACCGCTTGGGAATGTGGTCGCCGCACCTTCACGCCAAGCTGAAAGATCCGCGGCCGGCCGGGAGTGTGGGCGCGGGACCTTCACGCTCGGGAAAGTCAGCTCCGCCGCGGGAACCCGGCTCGGCAAGGCGTGCCATCGATGACCAGCGAGGTAGGGCCATCCGCGCGAACCTGGCCTCGCGGCCAGCCCAGCCTCGTCACGGCACGCCAGCGCGCCGGCCGCCGGTGTCGCCGCCGGCGGCCGACCGCTGCGCGAGACACCTGGGAGGGCTCAGAAGCGCGCCACGGCGAAGTCCGCCGCCGCGTTCACCACCACCCACGCCTGGTGGGTGCCCGGATCGACGCCCCAGGCGCCGAGCGCCGAGCCGGGGACGTAGGCCCCGATCGTCCCGGCGCCGGTCCCGGCGTTCACCCAGTGTCCGAACCCGTCCTTCACGGCGACGCCGAAGGCGTGCGCCGCCACGTCGGCGTCCGAGAACGCCGCCGGGTCGTAGCTCAGCGAGACCGCGACCGTGTCGGCCGCGTCGCTGGTGATCCCGGGCGTGGCGAGCCCCCAGAGCGTGAAGACGTCGCTGGCGACGGCGCCGGTCCGCACGGACCAGCCGGTGTCGATGGCGTTGGAGAACGGCCGCTTCGCGAAGTCCTTCCTGCTGTTGCCGTTCGCCCCCTCGAGGATGGCGGCCGTGGTGCCCGCGAACCGATCCTGGACGACAGTGTACGGCGCGCCCGGCGCGACCACGAACTCCTTGCCGTTCAGGCCGTAGCCGAACCTCTGGCGCCTGGTGAAGACCAGGCCGCCGGAGGAGCGCAGGGTGCCGCCGCCCGGCGCGGCGTGGATCACGACGATGTCCTCGGTCGGGCTCGCGTTCATGACCGGGATGTCCGCCGCGTAGTACTCGACCGTCGCCTTCGGGCCGTCCACCGTGTAGACGTAGTAGCCGATGGTGTCGAGCTGCTGGGCGAGGATCGTCTGCCGGCCGTCCGGATCGTTGGGCGTGGTCTGCGGGATGTAGAACTTGGAGCTGTCGGACGCGGCGACGAGCTCGGTGACGCTGGCGGAGCCGCTGCTGTTCCGGATCTTCGACAGGTCGTGCATGTGGTCGTGGCCGCCCGCGTAGATGCGGACCCCGTTGCCCGCCAGGATGCCGATGAAGGTGTCCATGTCCGGGATGTTCGCCCCGGGCGACGAGCTGCTGAAGAGGTTGTCCTTGTGGTTCTCGGTGATGATGCCCTTGTGGCCGAAGACGAAGCCGTGAGCGCCGGCCGGCTTCGCCCCGAGCCGGCCCGCCATCCACGCCATCGTCGAGGCGGGGAGGTTGCCGCCGCTGCTCGGGCCGTTGAACTGGTCGAGCAGCACGAACCGGGCGTTTCCGTAGTCGAACGAGTAGGTCCGCCCCACGGTGCCGGCCTCGGCGCTGGAGTCGAAGCTCTGCCCGACGGTGAAGGTCGTCCCGGACACCGGGGTGACCGGCACGTTCGCCACGTCGGGGTGGGTGGAGCCGTTCAGGAACGCGGCGGCCGGCGTCGCGTTCTGGAGGCCACTCTGGGTCTGGGGGAAGACGTACTCGAACTCGGCCAGGTCGCTCGAGTCGTGGTTCCCGCGCAGCGGGAAGAAGCCGATCCCGGCGCCGTAGAGCGCCTGCGTGTAGACGGCCCGCACGTCCATGTTGAAGGTGCTGGCGCTGTCGGTCAGGTCGCCGACCGCGACGACCAGCTTCACGCCCTGGTCGATGAACTGCTGGTTCACCTGGTCGATGATGTCCACCGCGCAGGTGCCCGGGTTCCAGCCGTCGTCGGCGATGCTGGTGGTGCTCAGCGTCCCGTCGAGCTTGACGTACGGCATGGAGAGCCACTGCGTGTCGGAGATGACGCCGAACTTCCACGGCGGCGGGCAGTGGATCGTGACCGGCACCGCGATGGAGCTGGCGAGCCCGGTGGCGGCGTCCGTGACCGTGACGGCCGGCGCGACACGCACCTCGTTCGAGCCGAGGAGGGCGCAGGTGGCGGGGGCGTACCACTGGTCGGAGCCGTCGGTGGCGAGGTCCGTCTTCGCCGTGAACGTTCCCCCCGCCCCGCCGGCGAGGCCGTCGCTCCAGGCGTAGCTCCAGCCCGGGTGCGCGCCGTTGTCGATCGGCACGGCCTGGATCTCGACGCGGTCGCCGTTGGCGAGGTCCACCTTCGAGACGTTCAGGTAGAGCTGGGGAGCCGAGCCGGTGGCGCCGCCCTGGAAGGTGACGCCCAGGCTGGCGCTGCCGGTGCCGCCGCGGCCGTCGCTCGCGGTCACGGTGACGACGCAGGCGCCGCCGGCGGGCTGCGACGACGGGGTGAAGGTGACGGCGCTTGCTCCCGCCGAGTCGGTCTGGCCGCCGAAGGCGCCGGCGCAGGAGGCGACGCTCCACGCGAACGTCATCGGATCGCCGTCGGCATCGGTCGCGGTGGCGCCGAGCGAGAGCGCCTTGCCCACGGCGGCGGGCCCGTTGGCGAGCGTGATGCCCTGGACGGCGGGGGCCGCGTTGACGACGGCGACGACGGCGACGCTGCCCGAGGCTGCCCCGGCGGAGACGGTGATGGTGATGGAGAGCAGCGCGGAGGCGCCGTGGCTGTCGGTGACCTGGCAGGTGAGAAGGAAGGCCCCGGTGCCGGCGGGGGGCGTCCAGGTGACGGTGCTGGTGGTGGCGGTGGACGAGGGCGCGCCGAACGTGCCGGCGCCGCCCTGCGCCGACCAGGCGAAGGTCAAGGAGTCGCCCACGTCGGGATCCGCCGCGGTGGCGGCGAGCTGGACGGCGGAGCCCGGCGCGACCTGCTGCTGGTTCGCGTACAGGCTCACGAAGTAGGGAGCGTTGTTCGCAGGCGGCGGTGCGGTGGTCTTCTGCTGGAGGACGAGCGTCACGCTGGTCGCCCCCTGCGCCGTCACGGTGATCGGGCCGCCGGGGTACGGCGCCGGGGTCTCGTAGAGGACGGTCCCCGACGCGTCCACCGCCTTCGCGTAGACGTCGTAGGTCCCGACCGGCACCGACTGGAACGTCGTGGTCCACGCGCCGTTCACCTGCGTCGTCCAGCCCTGGATGGCCTGTGCGGTGGTCGTGCTGGTGAACCGGACCCAGACGCCGGACACGCCGGCGCCGAGGGCGCCCGCCGCCACCGAGACCCTCACGCTGCCGGTGCCGCCCTGGCCCTGGCTGCTGCAGCCTGCCAACGCCAGCGCCACCAGCGCGAGCGCGGTGACGTGAATCGATGAACGCCTCATGCCTTCCTCCCTTTCACGCGGCAGAGCTCGACGCCCTCGCCGACGCAGACCCCGGACACACGCTCCCCGTCAGGCAGCCGCCGCTCCCCGGCAGTCGCCCGTCCACTCCTCGAGACTCACGTCGTGCGCGCGATGAAACACGATCGCCCGGAGGGACCCAAGCGACAACCGGGCAACGAATCCGTCACGCGATCGCGCGAGAGGCGCACCGCCCTCAGAAGCGAGGCGGCCGCTCCATGTCACCCACCCGCCGCATTCCCGGCCCGGCGCCGTCACCGCGGGCCGGTACCAGTTCGGCATGCCGCCGATCTACGCGTCGGATCCCTTCCTCGCGGTGCAGCGCGCGCTGGCCTCGCCGTGGCTGGATTTCCCGATGGCGGTCCTCTCGGTCGCGTGCGAGGGGTGGGTGCTCGCGCTGCTCGTCGGCGCGGTCGCCTGGGGGCGCGCGCGGGATCTGCGCGTCGCGCTGCGCGAGGCGGGGCCGGCGCTGGGCGCGCTCCTCGCCTCGGGGCTCGCGGTGCAGGTCCTGAAGCACCTCGCGCACACGCCCCGGCCGGTCTCGGTCCTCGGCGCGGCCCGGGTGCACGTCGTCCTGGAGCCCCTCTGGCTCGGCGCCTTCCCGAGCGGTCACGCCGCCGCAGCCGCCGCGCTCGCCGCCTGGGCGACGCTCCGCCGCGGCTCCGCGGCCTGGCCCCTGTTGCTCCTGGCGCTCGCCGGTGGCCTGTCGCGCGTCTACGTCGGTGCCCACTGGTGCACGGACGTGGTGGCCGGCTGGGCGGTCGGCGCGCTGGTCGGTGCCGCGGCGTGGGCCATCGCGCGCGCCTGGGACCGCCGGCCCGCGTCTGGCGCACCCGCGTATGGGCGCCGTCACGCCGCGCGCGCGGGGATGGGCGCGCCGGGGACGACGAGCACCTCGCAGCCCGCATGACGGAGCAGCGACGCCGTCCTGGCCGCCCGGAGCCAGCGGCGGAGCGCGCCGCCCGCCGGCGCCCCCACCACCAGCAGATCGCACCCCTCGGCCGCGACGAACCGCGGGATCTCGTCGACCGCGCGTCCGACCAGCCTGCACGTCCTCACCGGGCCGGCCCCGAGCGACTCCGCCTCGCACGCCCAGGCGACGAGGCGGAAGCCCGCGCCGAGCCCGGCGCGCCCCGGCTTCGCAGGCGGCGCGAACAGCGGCTCCGGACCGTGGGGCGCCCGCTCGTCCACGTGTACGATGGTGAGCCGCGCGCCCGTTCGAGCCGCCAGCAGCGCCGCCTGGCGCACCACGCCCGCCGCAGCTTCCGACAGCTCCACCGCACAGCAGATCCGGTGCCACTCCATGGCTCGCCTCTCGACGGGATCTTCCCGGCGGAGGCCCGTCGATTCCGTGACGGTTCGGTGCCGAATTCGCGAAGCCCGGACCACGGCCGGGGTGCACCCCCGGCGACCCGGTCATCCGCGCTCCTCGACGAGCCGTCCGTGCTCGACCCGGACGTCCAGGTTGCCCGACGCGAGCGCCGACGCGCCCACCACCCGCACCTCGCCCTCGCCCAGCCGGACCTCGAGCCGCGCGCCCGGCGCGAAGCCCCGCAGGTCGAGGTCCAGCCTGCCCTTGCCCACCCTGAGCCGCAGCGGCTTGGACCCGTCCCGCGGGACGTGCAGCTTCACCTCGGTGCGCCGCTCGGTGAACCACCCCAGGCGGTCGATCGACAGCACGGCCGCGTCCGCGCCCTCCCGCCAGCTCCACTGGAGGTGGCTCGTCGGGAACCCGAAGGCCCGGACCTGGTAGGACGCCTCGAAGTCGCGGCCGGCGTCGAGCGTCACGGTGCCCTCGTCCACCGACACCTCCCAGGCTGCGGCGCCGCTCGCCGCCACCTGGGCGGCGGTGCGGGAGAACGTCTTCGACGAGACGTAGGGCGTCGCGACCAGCGCCCCCGCGGTGAGCAGCGCGAGCGCGCCGCCGCCCAGCACCGTGACGAGCCGCGCCCTCCGGCGGTCCCGCGCCAGGACCTCGGGCGCCGCCGGCTCCGGCACCCGATCCAGGTCGAGCAGACGGTACAGCGCCAGCGCGACGATCCAGACCATCCCCCCGGACCAGACGACGTCGCTCAGGAAGTGGCCTCCCGCCATCATCCGGGCGACGCCGAGCAGGGCGCCCCACCCGACGCCGGCGAGCAGGAAGGCGGCCGCCGTCTTCCGGCGGCGCCGCCTCAGGACCAGGTACGGCGTGCTCAGGTAGAAGCCCATCGAGCAGTGGCCGCACGGGAACGACTTCGCCTGGGCGTCGTCGCCCTTCACCCAGACCGGGAGGAAGGGCTCGCGGCCCCCGAGCTCCTGCACCTCGCGCGGCCGCGGCCGGCCGTAGTGATCCTTGAACGCGACGTTGACGAGGAGCCCCGGTCCGAGGGCCACGACCAGCACCAGGAACAGCGCCGGCCTCCGCCACCCGAGGAGCGCGCGCGGGTACCAGTAGGAGAGCGTGTACGCGCCCAGCGCGGCCGCGGCCAGCAGGACGCCCGCGAACACGCCGTAGCGGTAGACCGCGCTCCACGGCGGCCGCTCCGCCAGCGGCCAGCTGCAGCAGCCCTCGCGGAACGCGTCCGCGGCGGCGAGGTCGAGGCGCGTCGTCCAGAAGACGGCGGTGGCACCCGCCAGGAGGAGGGCGACCGCGATCGCCTCGCGGCGCAGGGTGCCGCCCGGAGAACGGGGCATGGGCGCGGAGCGTCGCACGCGCCGCGCGCCGAGCGCAACGTCGGGGACTCGCCGGCCGGGACGCCGGGCCGCCATCCCCACCGCCCAGCGGCGGCGGTCAGGGCGAGTGCGAGACCTCGCCACCGCCCGCGGCGGCCGGGGGCGCCGCCTCGCCGAGGCCCGAGGAGATCCATCCCTCGAGCAGGGTCGAGGTCACCGCCAGGACGACCGGCCCGATGAAGAGCCCGATGATGCCGAGCCAGAGGAGGCCGCCCACCACGCCGGGGAGGATGAGCAGGAGCGACAGGTCGGCGCCCCGCTTGATGAGCACCGGCCTCAGCACGTTGTCGACGGTCACCGCCACGACCGTGAAGACGAGCAGCGTCGTCGCTCGCCCCGCCGAGCCGGTGGCGTAGAGCCAGATCACGCAGGGAGCCAGCGCGACGAGGGGACCGAGCTGGGCGATGCAGAGCAGGAAGATGACCGCGGTGAGGAGGCCCGCGAACGGGAAGCCGACGACGACGAGCCCGATCGCCGAGATCGCCGCCTGCACGACCGCGGTGACCACGATCCCGAGCGCGACGGCGCGGATCGCCTTCCCGGCCAGCGTGACGAGCGCGTCGCCGCGCTCCGCGGCGAGCCGGCGGAAGAAGCGGCGGAGCTGCTCGGCCGCGGCCTCTCCCCTCGCGTACAGGATGGCGGAGACGACGACGGTGAGGAGGAAGTGCACCACCATGCCCCCGAAGCTCCCCGCCTGCGCGGCGAACCACCCCACCGCCGTCTTGAAGTACGGCGTCAGCCGGGCGGTCAGCTCGTGCGGGTCCAGGGCCGCCAGCGCCTGCCACCGCTCGGCCAGCTTCTGGCCGAGGAGGGGCACCGTCTCCACCCAGGGCGGGGGCGGCGGCACCTTCGCATTGGGCAGCTCCCGCGCCAGCTCCGCGATCCGGTCGGCCTGCTCGACGATGGTGGACACCGCCAGGTAGAGGGGGATGAACAGGACGAGGAGCAGCGCCACCGTCATCACCGCGACCGCGGCGCCGCGCCGGCCGCCGAGGCGCGCCTGGAGGCCGATCATGAGCGGCCAGGTCGAGACGACGACCATCGTTCCCCAGAGGACGGCGGGGAGGAAGGGCCGCAGCACCCAGAGGCTGCCCGCGATGAGCAGGCCGATCCCCAGGATGGAGAGCGTGATGCGGGTGAGGTCGCGAGAGGCCGCCGGAGAAGAGGTGTCGGGCATCGGTCGCTCGCCGGCGCGGTGGCAGCGGCCGGGCTGCCCCGCCTCCGGCGCCTCCTTTCCAGCGGGCATGACACGGGTCGTTCCGGCGAGGAACGGGACCAAGGTCCTACCCCGGGTTTCCGGGCGGCCCGGGTCGGACGCGGCTCGGCCGGCCTCGGGACCGTTCGCCCCTTCGCGGCCCCATCCACGATTCGTCGGCGGTTTGCTGATAGCCTGCGCCCGTGAACGCCCGTCCCCCGGGAACCTCGATGCTGGCCGCGGCGGTCCTCCTCGCCGCGATTCCTCTCGCGGCGAGGGCCGCCACCACCTTGCCGACCTATGCCGTGGGCTCGATTCCCGTCGCCCCGGGCTACGCCTCCGTCGAGTTCCCGATCCACGGCGACTTCCGGGGCGAGGTCGGCGCGCTCGCGCTCGGCCAGGGAACCTACGACGACAAGAACCCCTTCGCGTACCTCTCGCTGGTGGCGCCGTCGGCGTGGCTCCACTTCGACGGCGTGGCGAACCTGCGCCTCTCGGCGGCGTTCCAGGAGTTCCTCTACCGCGCGGTCCCGGCGATGGGCATCCCGGACTCGCACGAGGAGCGGGTCGTCGCCAGGGCCCGCCTCCAGCAGCCGCGCGGCTCGGCGGCGCTCTACGAGCTGGTCCAGCTCGACGTGCGGAGCTTCGACGACGCGGGAGGCACCCATCGCATCGTCTACGTGCCGCGCTTCCGCGTCGGGCAGGGCTTCAACCTCGACGCGGTCCGCATCCAGTCCCTCGTCCTCTACCAGGAGCTGGCGCTGCGATTCTCCGACGCGTCGTACACCACGCGCGCCTTCGACTTCTTCCGGGCGTTCGCCGGCTACACGTGGACGACGCGGCGGGGCCTCTTCGTCACCCTCGGCCTCGTCGGCCAGATCTCGCTGAGCCCCCCGGCAACGCGGTACGACTTCCTGTTCGGTCCGGTGCTGGCCTTCAACTACCGGTTCCGTACTCCGGTCCCGGCCGAGGTCGAGACCCCGCCGCCGCCCCCCGACGTCGAGCTGCAGTGACGCGGAGGGCGGTCGGGCAGCCTGTCTCCCCGGGAGCTACAGCGAGACGCCCGCGGAGACCTGCGGCGTCCAGATGTCGCAGTTGTGCGAGCAGTTGGCGGCGTGGTCGTAGGTGACCCCGAGCGAGATGACGCGCCCCAGCGAGAAGCCCGCGCGCCCGCCGACGCCGTTCTGGTCCGGCAGGCTCCCGCCCACGAACCAGTGCGTGTAGTAGGCGCCGACGTAGGGGTGGAACGGCATGGGGACGTACCAGGTGATACCCGGCCTGAGGGTCCACAGGGTCGGCGAGTTGCCGAAGGCGTAGGCCAGCTCGGCGTTGGGCGTGAGCCCGGCGACCCACTTGTAACCGACGCCGACGTTCAGGCTGCCGTAGGTCTGGCCGTAGGCGAAGGTGGTCCCGACGCTCCCCCACCCGTAGATCTTGCGCTCCCGCTTCTCGGGCGCTGCCTGGGGCGCGGGTGCCGGAGCCGCAGCGGGAGGTGGAGCCGCGGGGGGCGGAGCGGCCGCCGCCGCGGGCGCGGCAGCCGCAGCGGGCGCGGCAGCCGCCGCAGGCGCCGCAGCCGCAGCGGGCGCCGCAGCCGCAGCAGGCGCCGCAGCCGCAGCAGGCGCCGCAGCCGCAGCGGGCGCCGCAGCCGCAGCGGGCGCCGCAGCCGCCGGCTCGGTCTGTGCCGGCGGAACCTGTTCCGCAGGCGCGGCGGGTGCCGCAGCCGGCTGCTCCGCCGGCGCGTAGGCGGGTGGTGTGGACGGCTCCGCTGGCGCCGCCGCGGGTGGCGCCGCGTAAGCAGGTGGAGGCGCGGGGGGCGCCGGCGACTGCGCCCAGGCGGCGCCGGCGATCGTGAGGAGCAGGGCGGCGATTGCGAGCGAGCGGTGCATGGTTCCTCCAAGGATCCCGGTGCTCCTGCCGCCGGCCTCACCGGCGCGCCCGGGGCGATGAATGCGGCTACCTCGTCATCTTCACTGCGCGGTCGTTCACCGGCTGGACGGGACGCGCGTTGTTCGGGTACCTCTTCGCGAAGGTGGCCTCCTCGGCCTTGGAGACCTCCACCGGCGTCTTGAGGACGAACCAGGTGACCTCCTCGCTGCACGGCGGCGTGGTGAGCGAGCCGGTGAACGTGTAGTAGCCCCGGTCGGCGGGCAGGAGCTGGCCGGCGTCCACGATGGCGTCCGCGGGCGCGTGCGCGGGCCCCTCGCCCGCCGGGAAGTGCTTCCAGAGCTTTTCCAGGAACGCGTTGTCCCGGCCGCTCTTCAGGAGGACGGCGACGACGGCGAGCTTCCCCTCGCCGTCGCGGTGCACCAGGTGCGCCACCATCGCGTACGCCTGGCCGGCGATCCGCTCCTCGGACGGGTGGTGGAAGTGGAACTGGACGAGGTCCCAGCGCTTCCCGCCCACGGTGATGAAGCTCCCGGGCGCGTAGTCCACCTGGATGGAGTGGCCGTTGTCCACGATGCGCAGCGGCGAGGGGGCGTAGCTGAACTCGATCGCCGGCAGGTCGGCGGCGGCCCCGCGGATGTCGATGGGCGACTGGTGCTTCCCCGACTTGCAGACCGCGTATTCGGGGTTCACCTCGGCCCAGTGCGCGGGGCCGTGCTCGCCCTGGTACGACCAGGGGTGCTGGGCCGCCGCCGGGAGCGCGGCGAGCGCCGCGCCCGCGATCGCGGCGAGGCGCAGCTGGGCGGCGAGGTGCTGGGACACGGACCCTCCTGGGGTGACGGGCGAAATGCGTGCGAGGCTCGCTGGACGGTGGTCGATGGTGGCACCTCCGCGCCATCAGACCTTGGTCCGTGGGGCCGAGAGATGCTCACGGCCTGAGCCGGCCGGCGGTCTCGAGCTGCGGTTCGGCGAGGGCGACGCCGAGGGCGTCGACGGTCCCCGCGAGCGGTCCGGGGCTCCAGGAAGGAACCCGGATGGGGCTCGACCAAGGTCGTCTTCCCCCCGGCGGCGAATCGGGCGATCCAGCATCTCCATGAGAACCATCGCCATCGCGGTACTCGCGTCCCTGGCCGGCGCAGCGGCAGCGCAGGACTCCGCCGAGAGCTGGCCGCGCGGCATCACCGTCGAGCAGGGAACGCTGCTCGTCTACTCGCCCCAGATCGAGAAGTTCGAGGGCGTGACGCTCTCCGGGCGCTCGGCGATCTCGTGGGAGGCGAAGGGGGGCGCGCCCGTGTTCGGCGTGTTCTGGTTCGACGCGCGCGTGCTCGTGGACAAGGACAAGCGAGAGGTTCACGTCGAGAAGCTCTCGGTCACCAAGGTCCGGTTCCCGAACGCGACTCCGGAGCAGGAGAAGAAGGTGGCGAACCTCGTCGAGGCGGAGATCCCGAAGTGGGACCTGTCGCCGTCGCTCGACGAGCTGCAAGCCTCGATCGCGGCGTCGGAGCGCGTGAAGAAGAGCGAGAAGGGGATCGCGGCGGCGCCGCCGAAGCTGCTCTTCTCGACCGAGCCCGCGGTGCTGCTCCTCTACGACGGACAGCCGGCGGTCCGGGCGATCCCCGACGCCGGCCTCGACCGCGTCGTGAACACGCCGCTCTTCGTGGTGCGCGATCCCGGGAACGCGCGCTTCTACCTGGGGAGCGACACGCTCTGGTACGAGGCCGCCGATCCGAAGGGGCCCTGGGCGGTGGTCTCCGGGCCGACTCCCAAGGTGAAGGCGTTCTTCGACGCGAGGCCGCCGCCGCCGGCGCCGCCGCCCGCCGAGGGGGAGACCGCGCCCGCCACGGCGAAGGCGCCTCCGCCGGTCCCCCCGAAGATCATCGTCGCGACCGAGCCGACGGAGCTGATCGTCTTCGACGGCAAGCCGTCCTGGGTGCCGCTCGGCGCGGACGGGAAGCTCCTCTATGCCGACAACACCGACGGCAACGTCCTCGTGTACGTGCCGACCAACGAGACGTTCGTGCTCGTCTCGGGCCGCTGGTACAAGGCGGCCTCGCTGGCGGGCCCCTGGACGGCCGTGCGGCCGGACAAGATGCCGGTCTCCTTCAAGGAGATCCCGCCCGAATCCGCGGTCGCCGACGTCCGCACCTTCGTCGCGGGGACGCCGGAGGCGGAGGACGCCGTCGCCGACGCGCAGATCCCGCAGACCGCGGCCGTGAAGCGCGACCAGACGCTCGTGGTGACGTACGACGGCGACCCGAAGTTCAAGGCCATCGAGGGGACGAAGATGGCCTACGCCGTCAACACGCAGTACTCGGTGCTCCAGGACTCCGGGAAGTACTGGTGCTGCTACCAGGCGGTCTGGTACGTGGCGGCCGCGCCGGCGGGGCCCTGGGCGGTGAGCGACAAGCGGCCGCCGTCGGTGGACCAGCTCCCGCCCAGCGCGCCGGTCTACAACGTGAAATACGTCTACGTGTACCAGTCCACGCCCGAGGTGGTGTACGTCGGGTACCTGCCCGGCTATGCGGGCGTCTACCCGTACTACGGCACGGTCGTCTACGGGACGGGCTACTACTACCCGCCGTACATCGGGCCCGTGTACTGCTACCCGCGTCCCGCCACCTTCGGCGTCCACGTCTCGTACAGCCCGTGGGGCGGCTGGGGCGTCGGCGTCAGCTACGGGACGCCCTTCTTCTCGGTGGGGATCCACTTCGGCGGCTACGGCGGCTACTACGGGCCGCGCGGCTACTACCCGCCGCGGCCGCCGCCGTACGGCTACCGGCCGCCGCCGCCCGGCTACCGGCCACCCGGCGGTTACCCTGGCAACCGGCCCGGCGGACCTGGCGGGGTGGGCGGCGCCGGTGGGGTCGGCGGACCGGGCGGGGTCGGAGGGGTCGGAGGCCCCGGCGGGCCAGGCGGACCGGGCGGACCGGGAGGGCCAGGCGGACCGGGCGGACCGGGACGCGGCCCGAGCGCGTCGCAGCCGATCGCCGGGCAAGGCAGCGCGGGCGGACCGCGCCCTTCCCAGGGAAACATCTATCAGAAGCCCGGCAACGAGAACCGCAACGCGCAGGTCGCGACCTCCGACCGGCGCGCTCCCACCGCCTCGGCCCAGCCCAACAACGTCTACGGCGACAAGTCCGGGAACGTGTACCGCCAGAACCAGGGCGGCAGCTGGGACAAGAACACGTCGGGTGGATGGCAGCAGGCCGGCGGCGCACAGGAGCGGGGCGGCCAGGGCGGCGGCGCCGGCGGCGGGCGGTCGTCGCCGTCCCCCTCCAACTCGCAGGCGGCGCCGCGGGGCGGAGGCGGGGGCGCTCCCGCCGGGTTGAGCAATGACGCAGCCGCGCGTAGCCGCGGCGGCGGTGGAGGCCACGGCGGCGGCGGTGGTGGCCGCGGCGGCGGTGGAGGTCGCGGCGGCGGCGGAAGGCGCTGAACGAGGGCGCGATTCGAGATCACGGATCGCGAACCCGCGTCCAGGATCGGATCTGCCAGGCAGGCGTTCCTCGTGCGGACGCCGCGCCCGGCGCGGAGATGCGAGGAGGCGAGCACAGGGCGAGGCCCGGCGGCTCGGGCTGGCGGCGAGCGCCGGCGGTGGCCGCGCTCGCCCTGCTGCTCCCGGCGGCGAAGGCGCCCGCAGACGACGGCGGCCGCCCCGCCGAGCGCGCCGGGGTCACCGCGCAGGCCGCCTCTCTCGGCGCAACCGCCACCGCCTTTCCGGGCGGGGAGCTCATGCCGCTCCGCGCGCCGACGTTCCCCGACGCCGCCCCGCAGCCTCCGCGCGCGGCCCGGGCGCTCCTCGAGGAGGGCGCCATCCTGGCGACGACGTTCGCGGTCTACGCGGCGCAGCCGCTCCCGGCCCCGGACGCGACGCCGTTCAGCGCCGCGGCCAAGCTGCGCCTCGAGCCCGGCTCGTTCGCGCTCGACGCGGACGACCTCCCCACGAACTACGTCGGCCACCCGGTGGCCGGCATGTACTACTACCAGATCGCCCGCGGGAACCGGCTCGGGGTGCTGCCGTCGGCGGCGTTCGCGGCCGGGTCCGGCCTTCTCTGGGAGCTGGCCGAGTACCACGAGCCCGCCGCGGTGAACGACGTCGTCGCCACCGCGGTCGGCGGGGTCGCCCTCGGGGAGGCGTTCACGCAGCTCGGCGCCTGCCTGGAGCGGCGCGGAGGAGCGGTGGCCCGCTTCCTCGCGCTGGTGGCGAACCAGCCCAAGTGGCTCAACGACCGGATCGACGGCGCCGCCTCGGAGGAAGGCCCGCGGCGCGGATGGGATCGCCTGACCGTGTCGATCGCAGGCGGCGCGGTGACGGGGAGCGGCGGCACCGCCTCGCAGCTCCGGCTCGGGGCGGGCTCGCGGATCGTCCGCGTGCCCGGCTACGGCCAGGCGGGCCGCTCGTGGCAGCCGCTCACCGACGGCAACGTCTCCGCGCTCGGGATCCAGATGGCCTGGGGCCACGCGGGGATCTCGGAGGTGGACCTGCTCGCCGAGGCGTCGCTCGCGGGCGTCTACCTCCGCGACGTGGACGAGGACGGGCGCGGGCAGGACCTCGTCGCGGCCGTCCAGGCGGGGTGGGACTACGACCGCCGCTCCGCCGCGGCCGCGGGCGGAAGCCCGTACGACTACCTGGTGCTGCTGCGGTTGCCGTCCGTCGCGCTCCGCCACCGCCTGCTGCTGGGGGAGGCCAGCGTCGAGCTCGGCCTCGACGCGGCGCTCTCGTTCGGCGCGGTTCAGCCGCTGGCGCTGCTCGGCCTGCCCTCGGACCTCCCCGGCGTACCGGGGGTGGTGGCCTTGCAGGGCTACTACCATGGCCTCGGGTTCATGGCGGCGCCCCGCCTCGCCTTCGGTGCCGGCGCGGTGACCGCGTCGGTCTCGGGACGGCTCGACCGGCTCTGGGCGCTCGTGGGCGGCGACGTGACGCAGCGATCGGACGGCCAGGCGCGCCTCGAGGATCGGCGCGCCGACCTGGACGTCGCAGCCGCGTGGCGAGCCTGGCGCGGCGTCGAGATCGGCGCAGCGTGGCAGCGCCACGCCAGGTGGGGCCGAGCGAACGATCTCGTGGCGCAGCGGGCGGAGTCGCGGCTGCTGCTCCGCGTCGAGACGGTCCTGTGACGCGCCGGACGTCGGGTGGTCCGTTCGAGTTGGAACGGGCGTCGCCGGACGCCCCTCCGACGAGTGCGCCCCTTGGCCGCAGGGACGATCGTCCAATAGGCGTGAGCCCAGGAACCTCGTAGTCGTGCTGGTGGCGCAGCGCGCGCGCCGGCCAGGCGAGACCGCGCACGCTCGGGGGTAGCCATGATCTGGGTAGAGCTGGCGATCGTGCTCGGCATGATCGTGATCGGCGCGCGGCTCGGCGGCATCGGGCTCGGCGTCATGGGCGGGATGGGGGTCCTGATCCTGAGCTTCTTCTGCGGCGACCGGCCCGCCGAGCCCCCCATCGACGTGATGCTGATGATCGCGGCGGTCTGCACCGCCGCCGGGACGCTCCAGGCGGCGAAGGGGATGGACTACCTCGTGTCGCTGGCGGAGAAGGCGCTCCGCAAGTACCCGCCCGCGATCACCTACGTCGCGCCCGTGGTCGCGTGGCTCTTCACGCTCTTCGCCGGCACCGGCCACGTGGCCTACGCGATCCTCCCCGTCATCGCCGAGGTCTCGCGCGAGGCCGGGGTCCGTCCGGAGCGGCCGCTGTCGATCTCCGTCATCGCGTCGCAGCAGGCCATCACCGCGAGCCCGATCTCCGCCGCGACGGTGGCGCTGGTGACGATGCTCGCGCCCTCGAACATCACGCTCGCCGGGGTCCTCTCGGTGTGCATCCCCTCGACGCTGATCGGCGTGCTCTGCGGCGCCTTCGTCGCGAGCAAGATGGGCAAGGAGCTGAAGGACGACCCGGAGTACCAGCGGCGCCTCGCCGCCGGCGAGCTCGAGACGGCCGCGCCGGCCGCCGCTGCCGCTGCCGCCGACGGCGGCAAGCCCGAGGCGCCGGGCACGGCGAAGGGCGCGGTGCTCCTCTTCATCGCCGCGGCGATCGCGATCGTGCTCCTCGGGTCGTTCGAGAGCCTGCGGCCGGCCTGGACGGTGGACGGCAAGCTGGTGCGGATGGGGATGGCCAACGCCATCGAGGTCGTGATGATGACGGTCGCCGCGCTGATGATCCTGTTCTGCAAGGCGGGGGTCGAGGAGGCGGCGAAGGGCACCGTCTTCCGCGCCGGCATGCAGGCGGTCATCGCCATCTTCGGCATCGCCTGGATGGGCGACACCTTCTTCAAGGCGAACCAGGCGCAGATCCAGGGGCCGCTCGAGGCCATGGTCCACCACGCGCCCTGGGCGTTCACGCTCGCGCTGTTCGCGCTCTCGATCCTGCTCTACAGCCAGGCGGCCACGGTCCGGACGCTGATGCCGCTCGGGCTCTCCATCGGCCTCCCGGCCGCGGGGCTGGTGGGCGCCTTCCCTGCGGTGAACGGCTACTTCTTCATCCCCAACTACCCGACGCTGGTGGCGGCCATCAACTTCGACCGCACCGGGACGACGCGGATCGGGAAGTACGTGCTGAACCACAGCTTCATGCTGCCCGGGCTCGTCGCCACCGCCGTCGCGGTGACGGTCGGGCTCGTGCTCGGGCGAGTCCTCCTGTAGCGCGAAGAGACGGGCGGGCGCGGCCCGCCGGAAGGAGCAGGTCATGGCAACGGTCACGGCAGCGAAGGTCCGGACGGAGCACGACTTCCTCGGAGACCGGGAGGTCCCCGCGGACGCGTACTACGGCGTCCAGACGCTGCGCGGCTCGGAGAACTTCCCGATCACGGGGCTCCCGATCCACCCGGCGCTCATCCGCGCCATGGGGATCGTGAAGAAGGCGGCGGCGCTCGCGAACCGGGACACCGGCCACCTCGACGCCAAGATCGCGAACGCCATCGCCCAGGCGGCGGACGACGTCATCGCCGGCAAGCTCGACCAGTGGTTCATCGTCGATCCGATCCAGGGCGGCGCCGGCACCTCGATCAACATGAACACCAACGAGGTGATCGCGAACCGCGCCCTCGAGCTGCTCGGGCACCCCAAGGGCACGTACACGGTGGTGAGCCCGAACTCGCACGTCAACATGGCGCAGTCCACGAACGACTCGTTCCCGACCGGCATCCACATCGCCACCCTCGACCTCGGCAAGAAGCTGGTGGCGGAGCTCGAGCTGCTGCACCAGGCGTTCGCCAAGAAGGAGAAGGAGTTCGCCGGCATCATCAAGATGGGCCGCACCCACATCCAGGACGCGGTGCCCGTCCGGCTCGGCCAGGAGTTCGGCGCGTACCGCCGGGTGATCGGTCGCGACATCGAGCGCATCCGGAATACCGGGAAGACGCTGGTCGAGGTGAACATGGGGGCCACCGCGGTCGGCACGGGGCTCAACGCCGACCCGGACTACATCAAGGCGGTCGTGAAGCACCTCGCCGAGTTCAGCGGCTGGCCGATCGTGAGCGCGCCGGACCTCGTCGACGCCACGCAGAACACCGATGCCTACACGGAGGTGTCGGCGGCGCTCAAGGTCTGCATGATGAACCTCTCCAAGATCGCCAACGACCTGCGCCTCATGGCGTCCGGGCCGCGGTGCGGCCTGGGCGAGCTCAACCTGCCGGCCCGCCAGCCCGGCTCCTCGATCATGCCCGGCAAGGTGAACCCGGTGATGGCGGAGGTCATCAACCAGGTCGCCTTCCAGGTGATCGGGAACGACACCACCGTCTGCCTGGCGAGCGAGGCGGGCCAGTTCGAGCTGAACGTGATGGAGCCGGTGCTGGCGTTCAACCTGCTCCAGTCCATCAGCATCATGACCAACGCCTTCCGCGTCTTCCGCACCTTCTGCGTCGAGGGGCTCACCGCCAACGCCGAGCGGATGAAGGCCTACGTGGACAACAGCGTCGGCGTCATCACCGCCATCAACCCGCACGTCGGCTACGAGACCGCGGCGCGCATCGCCCGCGAGGCGAACGTGAGCGGCAAGCCGGTGCGCGAGCTGATCCTGCGCGACAAGGTGCTGACCAAGGAGCAGCTCGACGCCATCCTCGACCCGTTCGAGATGACGAAGCCGGGCATCGCCGGGGCGAAGCAGATGAAGCACGACCACGTCTGGAAGGACACGGACGAGGAGAAGAAGCACTAGAAGGGGGAAGACCATGCACTGGACGAGAACTCGGACCTCGATGGCGGTGGCGGCGATCTTCGCGATCGCGCTGGCGCTCCCCGCATGGGCCGCGGGGAAGCCCACCGTGAAGATCCTCGCGACCGGCGGCACCATCGCCGGCGCGCAGCCCAAGCCCGGCGAGGTCGGCTACAAGGCCGGCGCCTACAACGTGGACGTGCTCATCAAGGCGGTGCCCGGGCTCGGCGACGTCGCCGAGGTGACCGGCGAGCAGATCGCCAGCATCGGCAGCCAGGACATGAACGACGCGGTCTGGATCAAGCTCGCGCGCCGCGTGAACGAGGTGCTGGCCGATCCCGCCATCTCGGGCGTCGTCGTCACCCACGGCACCGACACCATGGAGGAGACCGGCTTCTTCCTGAACCTCGTCACCAAGAGCGACAAGCCGGTGGTGCTGGTCGGCTCGATGCGCCCCGCCACGGCGATCAGCGCCGACGGCCCCATGAACCTCTTCAACGCCGTCTCGGTGGCGGTGGACCCGGCCGCCCGCGGGCGCGGCGTGATGGTGGTGCTGAACGACGTCGTCCACTACGCCCGCGAGACCACCAAGACCAACACCACCTCGCTCCAGACCTTCGCCTCGCCCAACCGCGGCCCGGCGGGGTTCGTCCTGTTCGGCAAGCCGCGCTGGTTCTCCAAGCCCACCTGGAAGCACACCAGCGAGAGCGCCTTCGCGGGCGCCATCCCGGACGCGCTGCCGCGCGTGGACATCGTCTACGCCTACGCCAACGTCGGCCCGGAGCTGGCCAACGCCGCGATCGCCGCGGGGGCGAAGGGCCTGGTCCTGGCCGGCGTCGGCGATGGGAACGGCACCCAGGCGCTGGTGGACGCCCTCGCCGCGGCCGTGAAGAAGGGCGTGGTGGTGGTCCGCAGCTCGCGGACCAACTCCGGCGCGGTGGCCCGGAACGTCGAGCTCGACGACGACAAGCTCGGGTTCGTCGCGGCGCAGGAGCTCAACCCCCAGAAGGCGCGGGTGCTGCTGCAGCTCGCGCTCACCAAGACGAAGGACGCCGCCGCGGTCCAGCAGCTCTTCGACCAGTACTGATGGACGGGCCGGCGACACCGCCGTCGACGCCCAGGACGCCCCGGGCACGGGGTATCCTGGGCGTCGCATGATCGACCCCGGCCGGCCCCCGCAGTCAGGGAGATCCTTCGTGAAACGGAC
>Ga0335084_10001622_pt1 | contig 21222 bp, 14 predicted proteins | sample Lox_Sample_44_FD_206721 | JGI IMG/M metagenome (GOLD analysis project Ga0335084, IMG submission 206721) | Soil microbial communities from Loxahatchee National Wildlife Refuge, Florida, United States - Lox_Sample_4.4 | ecosystem: Environmental > Terrestrial > Soil > Wetlands | place: USA...
ACGCCGCCCAGCGCGCGGCGGCCGGCTCACTCCCGGGCTTCCCTCGACCCAGAAGCGAAACGGACGGCGCGCCCACCGCCCGGCATAGTCCACCCCGATGCGTGGCCCGTGCCGCACGCTTCCCCGCGGCGGGTGGGGACCCTCGACGATGGACAGTGCCGAGCCGGTGAGGTCGAGGCCGTTCTCGGCACGGGCGATGCCTAGAACCCGGGTCAGCCGGGCAGGCCCATCCAGGCGCGCGCCCGCGGGGATGCCCTCCATCGGCTCCACCCCTCTTACCAGGACCGCGGCGGCGGTGCCCGCCCGGCCGGTGACGACGTTGAAGCAGAAGTGCATCCCGTAGACGAAGTACACGTAGGCATGCCCCCCCGGACCGAACATCACCTCCGTCCGCGCCGTGCGGCCCCGGGCGGCGTGGCAGGCCAGGTCCTCCTCGCCGATGTAGGCCTCGGTCTCCACGATGCGAGCGGCCCGGATTCCCCACGGCCCCCGGTGGACCAGCGCCTTGCCGAGCAGGTCCCTGGCCACGGCCAGCGCCGGTCGCTCGTAGAAGCGGCGTGGCAGCACGGAACCGAGCGGCACCGTCACGCAGGCGACCTCACACCGACCGGCCGCTGGCTGTCCAGCCCTCAGGACATAGGATGAGCCCCCTCGCATGGTCTCCCCGGCGCGGCTCTCCGGCGTGCTCCTCCCGGTCTTCTCCCTGCGCTCGCGCTCGGATTTCGGCGTGGGCGACTTCGGCGGCGCGGAGGGCTTCTTCGACTGGATGACGGCCGCCGGGCAGCGGCTGTGGATGCTCCTCCCGCTCCTGCCCACCACCTCCGGGGACCCGAGCCCCTATGCCACCGCCGGGTCCACCGGGCTCAATCCGCTCTTCATCCATCTCGACTGGCTCGACGAGTACCGCGAGGCCGGCGGGCGGCGCCTGCTCTCTTCCCGGCAAGCGCATGCCCTGGAGGCCGCCCAGGTGGCGCCGCGCATCGATTACAGTGTCGTCTTCGAGGTCAAGCGCGTGGCGCTCGAGGCGGCGTTCGCGCATGGCGAGGCCCACCGGAGCGAGCGCACCGAGCGCTTCGAGCGCTTCCGGGAGGCGGAGGCGAGCTGGCTGGACGACCACGCGCTCTTCTGCGCGCTGGAGGAGGAGCACCACCACCGCCCCTTCTGGGAATGGCCGGAGGAGCTGGTGGCCCGGGAGCCGGGAACTCTGGCGGCGGCGCGGGCTCGGCTCGCTCCGCGGATCCGCTTTCACGGCTGGCTGCAGTGGGTCGCGCACGAGCAGTGGGCCCGCGTGCGCGCCGCCGCCCGGGCGCGCGGCATCCTCCTCGCCGGCGACGAACCGTTCATCGTCGGACAGGACAGCGTCGACGTGTGGGCCCATCCGACGCTGCTCCGCCGCGATGCCCGCCTCGGTGTTCCCCCGGACGCCTTCTCCGCCACCGGACAGGACTGGGGGCTTCCCTGGTTCGACTTCCCGGCCATGGAGAGGGACGGCTGGCGATGGCTCCGTTCGCGCGCTCGCCAGAGCGCCACGTACTATGACCTGCGCAGGGTCGATCACGCCGTCGGCTACTTCCGCCAGTGGATCCGCGACCAGACGACTCCCACCGGACACTTCGTCCCACCCGACGAGCCCGCCCAGGCGGCCCTCGGCGAGACCCTGTTTCGTCTTCTCGGCGAGGGAGCGGGCATCGTCGCCGAGGACCTGGGCGTCATCCCGACCTGGGTGCGGCAGACGCTGGAGCGGCTGGGCATCCCCGGCTACCGGGTGCTGCGCTGGGAGCACGACGGAACGGTGTTCCGGGATCCGAAGTCCTTCCCGCCGGTCTCGCTGGTGACCACCGGGACCCACGACACGGAGACGCTGCGCGCCTGGTGGGAGACGTCGACCGATGCCGAGCGGCTGGCGGTGGCCTCCGTCTACGGCACCTTCGCCGCGCTCCGCCCGCCTCCGGCGGAGTTCACCCCCGAGGTGCACGAGGCGCTCCTCGAGGCGGCCGAGACCGCCGGCGCCAACCTGTGCGTCATCCCCTGGCAGGACGTGCTCGGCCAGACGGAGCGGATCAACCTCCCGGGCACGGTGCAGGACACCAACTGGTCCTACCGGATGCCGCACCCGGTGGAGGAGCTGCTCGCCCACCCGGACACCGGGGCCGCGGCGCAGCGGCTCCGTCGGCTCACCGAGCTCGGCGGCCGGCTCCCGGGCTGAGCCCCTCCCGCTGGCTCGGTGCGGCGGTGGCCCTGCTGCTCCTCGGCTGCGCCGGGGCACAGAAGCCGAATGCGCCGGTCGTCAAGGGCGTCGAGATCGCCGGAGCGAAGCAGGTGAGCCCGGGAGACATCGAGGACCGGATCGTCACCACCGAGGCCAATTTCTTCTCCTACGTCTTCGGCCCGGTTCCGACGTTCGACCCGACCACCTGGACGGCCGACCTCCGGCGCATCGAGCGCTTCTACCAGTCCCTGGGCTACTACCAGGCCGAGGTGGTGGAGGAGCAGGTCCTGCCCGACGGCAAGGGCGGGGTCGAGCTCAAGCTGCGCATCGACGAGGGGAACCCGACCCGGGTGTCTGCCATCGAGGTCGAGGGGCTGGAGGCGCTTCCCGAGGAACTGCGCCGGAAGGTCCTGGCCAAGGTCTCCATCAAGGAGGGGCAGATCTTCCGCGAGGCGGACTGGAACGCGCTCAAGGCCCAGGTGAAGTCGGAGCTGCGCGAGCTCGGCTATGCCGACGCCGAGGTCGGGGGGGAGACCTTCGTCGAGGTCACCAACCAGACGGCCCGGGTCCACCTGGTGGCCGATCCCGGTCCGCGGGTGAAGTTCGGGGAAATCTTCGTCACCTCCGGGCCGCGCGCCCGGGTGAGCCCGAAGCTGATCATCGCCACCGCCCAGAGCGCGGTGCCGCGGGGCGCCTGGTTCAGCGAGTCGGCGCTCGCCCAGGCGCAGGCCCAGGTCTTCAAGGTGGGCGTGTTCGGCGCGGTGAAGGTGACCGCCGGGGCGCCCAATGCGGCCAGCGACTCGGTGCCGATCATCATCGACGTCCGCGAGGCTCCCTTCCACACCATCCGCTATGGCGGCGGCGTGGGCGTGGACCCCGCCCGCCAGGAGGTCCGCGCGGTGGCCGAGTACACCGACCGGGACTTCCTCGGAGGCCTGCGGAGGCTGACGCTGAGGGGCAAGGTGGGCTGGGCCTTCCTCCCCGCGGTGTGGGACATCCAGTACGACGGCCTGATGTTCGACCTCTACGCGCAGCTCGAGCAGCCGAACCTGTTCGCCCCCGAGCTGAAGCTCCTCACCAGCGTCGATCTCTACAAGCAGGTGGAGAGCGCCTACGGCTACATCGGCGGGCGCGGGCGACTGGGCGTGGCCTGGAATCCGATCCTCCCCCTCACCTTCTTCCCCTCCTACAACTTCGAGCTCGACTACGTCTCCGGGCAGACCACCGGGCTCACCGGCGACGTCCCCACCCTGGCCTACGGCTGCCCGACCGGGACCTGCTTCCAGCGGCTCTCCTACCTCGAGCAGTCGGTGAGCTGGGATGGACGCGACGACGTCGTGGACCCGAAGCATGGCTTCTACCTCGGCGCCTCGTTCCAGGAATCCGGGCCGTGGCTGGGGAGCCAGTACTCCTACGTCCGCATCCTCCCCGAGGCCCGCGGCTACGTCACGGTGGGGACGGTGACCTTCGCCCTCAAGGTCCTCCTCGGCACGCTGCTCGTTCCCAACCAGTGCGCCCTGGCCACCGAGGGGAGCCTGGCGGCGCAGAACCAGACCTGCACGCCCTCTCCGATCGTGAACCGGTTCTTCGCCGGCGGCGCCGGCTCCAACCGCGGGTTCGGCAGCCGCGAGCTGTCCCCCCTCCTGCCGCTGGCCAATCAGCCCATCACGCCGGTCCAGCCGCTGGTCAGCCCCATCGGCGGCGCCGCCGCCTATGGCCGCGCCATCCCCATCGGCGGCAACGGCATCCTCGACACCTCGTTCGAGATCCGCTGGAACGTCGCCGGCAACCTGGTCCTCGCCTTCTTCGTCGACGGGGGCTTCGTCAGCTATGGCCCGTTCAGCCTCGACGAGCTGTCCACCACCCAGGTGGCGCTGGGCATCGGCCTGCGCTACCGGACGCCGATCGGCCTTCTGCGCGTGGACTTCGGCTACCGGCTCAACGTCGGCGGGCCGCTTCCCGTCGTCCCGGTTCAACCGCCGGTGGTCTACGACCAGAACACCGCCTGCCTCGGCATCGGCACCGGCAGCCCCACCTATGCCGGCGCTCCCTGGCAGCGGTGCGCGTTTCACTTCGCGGTGGGAGAGTCCTTCTGACGATGAGCTCCGACGCCGAGCGCCCGCCTCCGCCCCCGTTACTCGCCCCGGGCCGGCTCCTGGTGCGGGGCCTGCTCGTGGTCGGAAGCCTGGGAGCGCTGCTCCTCCTCCTCTTCGGCGGCGCCCTGACCTACGTCCGCACTCCCTCGGGAAGCGCGCGGCTTCTGCGCTTCGGGCTGGCCGCGGCCAACGGGGCCATCGCCGGGCACGTCGACGCCGGGGGCGTGCGCATCGAGGGAGACCGCATCCTGCTCCGTGAGCTCACCCTGGTCGACCCGGAGGGCACGCGCGTCGCCTCGGTGGAAGAGGCGGAGGTGGACCTGGTCTGGACCGCGCTCCTGCTCGGGAGGATCGAGGCTCGTTCGGTGCGCGTCGTCCGACCGTTGCTCGCCGCGGCCGTCGACGAGGACGGGTCGAGTCTGGCCCGCACCTTCGCCGCGAAATCCCCCTCGCCCGAGCCCGGAGCGCCGGGAGGACGCCCGCCTGCCCTGACCTTCGTCGTGCGCCGCTTCGACATCGAGGACGGCCGGGTGGACGTCCAGATTCCGGATTCTCCGCCCTTTTCCCTCCGCGCTCTGGCCCTCTCCGGCGCCGGCCGCTACGCCCTCCGCTCGCAGGACTTCGAGCTCGAGGTGCGCGGGAACGGGGCGCTCGATCAGCCGATGCCCGGGCCGGTCACCGTCGCGGTGAACGGGCAGCGCGACGGACGGGGGCTCCGGGCCGACGTGGACCTGCGCGCCGCGGGGGCGAGCCTGGTGGGCGATCTGCGCAGCGATGGGCGGACGTCGCTCGATGCTCACCTGGCCGTGGACGTTCCTCCCGCGCTCGGGCGAGCTCTGGTCCCGGGCTGGCCCGTGCGCGTCCCGCTCGTCGTCACCGGCGAGGCGAAGAGCACTGCCCCCGGCAACGCGGTGACCCTCGACGCCGCCGCCGGGCGGGCCCGCCTCCGGCTCTCCGCCGAGGTGGACGTGGCGAAGCAGATGGCCCGGAGCCTGCGCCTCGAGGCGCGCCACGTCGACCTGGCCGAGCTGCTCGGCCGGGGGCCGGCCAGCGACCTGGCCTTCGCCGCCACCGGGTCGGCCGCGGGGGCCTCCTGGACCTCGGCCAGCGGGCGGCTGGAGCTGGAGATGCCGGTGACCCAGGTCCGGGGCGAGGCGGTGGGCCCGGTGAAGGCCTCGCTCCAGCTCAGGCAGGGACGCCTCGACGTCTCCGCGCTGCAGGCCACCCTGCCGGGGCTGCAGCTCGAGGCACAGGGCTGGTCCTCCCGGCGCGCCGTCGAGGCATCGCTGGCCCTGGAGGTGACTGACCTCGCCGCCTGGTCACGCGTCCTGGGGGACGTCGTCGGGCCGATGCCTCCCCTGGCCGGCCGGGGCTCGCTCCGGGCGAAGCTCTCCGGGCGGCCGGCGCATCCGCGGGTGGAGGCGGAGGGCCACTTCGCCGCGCTGACGGTGGGTCCGGCCGCGGCGCAGGCGCTGGACGTCGAGCTGCGGCTGCCGGACCTGGGCCGACCGCTGGATGCCACCGCCGCCCTCCACGCCGAGGGCCTGACCATCGCCGGCCGCAGCGTCCGGGACGTGCGGGGGACGCTGACCAGCGAGGGTCAGGCGGTGGAGCTCCAGCTCACCACGGCGGCGGTACCCCTCCGCCTCCACGTCGCCGGAACCGCCGATCCGGATGCCCGCGGCCTTTTCCTCGACACGCTGGAGCTCGGATTCCCCGAGGGAACGTGGCGGCTCAAGGCGCCCGCCGCGGTCCGGCTCGAGCCGGAACGTTTGGAGACCGAGCGGCTGGAGCTGGTCTCCGGCGACCAGTCCCTCGCCGTCGCCGGCCGGATTTCCCGGGGGCGCATCGACGGCTCGGTCCACCTGGTGCGCCTCGACCTCTCGCGGCTCCCGTCCATCGCCGTGCCCGCGTCGCTGGGGCTCGGGGGAACGCTCGATCTGTCCGCCGAGGCGCATGGTCCCCGGTCCCACCCCGACCTCGACGGTGCGGTTCAGCTGGCCGGCGGGAAGTGGCACGGGCTGGCCGGTCTGGCGGCCAATGTCGAGGGCCGCCGCCGGGGAGCGGAGGTCCACCTCGGCGGCCACGTCGATGCGCTGAGCACCAGTGCCGACCTCTCGCTCGACGGCCCGGAGACGGCGCTCACCACCCGCGTCCACCGGCCGCTGTCCATCGACCTCAAGGTGACCGAGGCCGACCTGGGGCACACGCTGTGCAGGGCCGCCGGGGCCGGCCTGTGGCGTGCCCCGTGCCCGGAGGGCAAGCCGGTGGCCACGGGAAAGGTCGAGCTGGAGGCCCAGGTCACCGGGTTCGCCGATGCGCCTCGGATCCGCCTCTCGGCTCGCGCCACCGAGGTGGCCTACCAGAAGGTGGCCCCCGGCACCTGGACGCTGGACGTCGAGGGCGACGAGGCAACCGCCGTCCAGCTCCGGCTTTCGGGCCGGGCCCAGGGCGGAGAGCTCAGGCTGGCGGGCACGCTCGAGGCGACGACCGGTCAGCTCCTCGCCCGGCGCCGCAGCTGGGCGGGCTGGCGCACGGTACCGGTGCGGGGCGAGCTTCAGGCGAGCGGGCTCGCGCTGGCCTCGCTGAAGGACGCCGGGCTCGCGTGGCGCGACGTGGAGGGCACGGCCCAGGTCCAGGCGGCGCTGGCCGGCACGCTGGCCGAGCCGCGCGGCACGGCCGAGGTCCGCATCCAGCGGCTGGTCATCGACCCCTGGGCGCTGGGCGACGTCCACTTCGTCCTCAGCGCCGAGGAGCGCATCGACGCCGCGCTCACCCTCTCCGGCGGCGCCGCGGCCGGCTCCGCGCATCTGTCGGTGGGCGCCGGGCTGGCCGCCCTGTGGGGAAGCACGGCGCCCGAGGCGATGGATCGGATTCCGGTGAGCCTGGAGGGCACGCTCGGGCCGATGCAGCTCCGCGACCTGCCGCTCGAGTCGGGGCGGCTGCGCCGCGACCGGCGGCTGCTGGATGGCGAGCTGTCGCTCAAGCTCCAGGGACAGGGCAGCCTGGGCGCGCCCGCCGCTACCCTCGAGCTCGGCTTCCGAGGGCTCGGGCCGAGCGACGGCGCACACGTCGACGGAAAGGCGCAGATCCAGTACGCGGACGGCCGGCACGTTCTGCATGCCACGCTCCAGTCGACCAGCGGCGGCTCGCTGGACGTCGACGGCCGGCTCGACCTCGACCTCTCGTTCCCGGCGCTGCGGCGGGGCATCCATCCGGGCCAGGCTCCGCTCCAGGCGCGGCTGCACTCGGTGCACTTCCAGCCGGACTTCGTGGCCAGCTTCGTCCCCTGGCTCCGGAGCGTCACCGGCACGCTCCAGATCCAGGGCGAGGCGAGCGGCACGGTGGGGCGCCCGGTGCTCAGGGGCTCGCTCGCCTGGGAGGACGGGTCGATGGGCATCATCGGCTACGGGCTCTACCAGGGCATCCACCTCCGCGCCTCGGCCAGCGAGGACCGCTTCTCCATCGAGGAGCTCTCCGCCCGGGTCCAGGGAGGGACGGTGTCACTCAAGCTCGACGGGCAGCGCGCTGCGGACGCGTTCGCCGTGAAGGGGGCGCTCACCACCCGGGACTTCCCGGTGATCATCGACGACCAGCTGATGTGCATCGCCACCGTCCAGGCCGACCTCCAGGGCCGGGCGCGAGCCTGGGTGCTGGACCTCGCGCCGGTGACCATCACCCAGGCCGAGCTCCAGCTCCCCGAATCGCGCCGGAAGAACCTCCAGGACCTGAGCAGCCCACCGGACGTGGTGCTCACCCGGCACGGGGTGGCCATCGACAAGCACCAGGCGCTGCGGGCGCTGGCGCTCGACCCGCGCCGCCGGGGGCGCGGCACGCCAGGGGCCCAGGCGTCGGCGGCGGCGCTCGTGCGGCTCGCCCTCCAGGCACCCAACGGCGTCGAGGTCCGCGGCCGGGACGTCCGGCTCGAGCTCGCCCTGTCGCGCGAGTTCCAGGTGGAGCTGGGCGAGGAGACCCTGGTCCACGGCGAGATCCGCCTCCGCCGGGGCCGAGCCGACGTGTGGGGACGCCGGTTCGAGGTGCAGGCGGGGGGCCGGGTGACCTTCGAGGGGCGGGTGGACCAGCCCCGCATCAACGTCACCGGCGTCTACACCAACTCCTCGGAACAGGTGACCGTGTACATGCATTTCTCCGGGGTGGGCAGCGACATCCAGGTGACCCCGAGCAGCACACCGCCCCTCTCCGAACCGGAGATCTACACCCTGCTCGCCACCGGCCGGACGACGCTCAAGCAGAGCAGCATCGGGAGCTCGGCGGCGGTGGGGAGCTCACAGGCCGGGGTGTCCATCCTCGGCTCGTGGGCCGCCGGCGAGCTGAAGAAGGCGGTGGGGGACGCCCTGCCCATCGACGTCATCTCCATCGAGGTGGGCCAGGACCGGGGCGTCCAGCAGACGAAGCTCGAGGCGGGAAAATACCTCACTGACGACATCTACATCGGCTACCAGGCGCGGATCGGTGCCGATCCGTTCCGCTACCAGAATGCCAATGCCCTCCGGGTGGAATACCAGTTCCTGCGCCGCTGGAGCCTCCAGCTCGAGTACGGCGACGCGAACGCCGGCTCGCTGGACGCGGTCTGGTCCCGCGACTACTAAGGGAGCCCGATGACCAACGCTCTCGTGGTGTTTGCCCAGGTGCCCGGCTCGTCGCTGGGGTGGCTGACCTCGCGGCTGCTGCGCGTCACCCTCAGCTCCGCGGAGTGGGTGCTGTGGCTGCTGCTCGCCCTGTCGGTGGTTTCCTTCGCCGTGATGCTCGAGCGCGCGGTGTTCTTCGTCTCGCAACGGCTCCGGAACGGGGACCAGCTGGCCGCCTGGCTGACCCACGGAGAGCTCGACCGGGCGCGGGCCGCGGTCGAGGGGCAGACCGGGATGGAGGCGGTGGTGGTGCGGGAGATGCTGCTCGCCGCTCCCCAGGGGCCGGACACGGTGGAGGAGGTCCTGCTCAGCGTGCTGGCACGCGAGCGGGGGAGGTACGAGCGTTTCCTCGCCTACCTCGGAACGCTGGGGAGCAATGCCCCCTTCCTCGGCCTGTTCGGGACGGTGCTCGGGATCATCAAGGCCTTCAACGACCTGGGCGCGGTGACCATCAAGGGGAGCGCCATCCAGCAGACGGTGATGGCTGGGATCTCGGAGGCGCTGGTGGCCACGGCGCTGGGGCTGGGCGTGGCCATCCCGGCGGTGGTCGCCTACAACGGCTACACCCGGTGGCTGAAGACGCTCGTCAACCGGAGCCAGGCGCTGGGCTTCGCGCTGGTGGGGGCGATGCGCGCCAAGGGCCAGGGCGCGGATGCCGGGCGAGCGGTGCGCGGCGTGGCCGAGGGCAGCTAGCGTGGCGGCCGGTCTTCAAGAAGGCGGGGACGATGAGATCACCGCCATCAACGTCACCCCGCTGGTGGACGTGGTGCTGGTGCTGCTCATCATCTTCATGGTCACCGCCAACTTCATCGTCCGGGAGACGATGGAGGTGGACCTGCCGCGCGCGGCGAATGCCGGTGAGACGGTGCAGGGGCTGGTGGCGGTGGTGATGGACCGGCAGGGGCGGCTCTACCTGGACGGGGTGGAGGTCTCCGAGGAGCAACTCCGCGGGCGAGTGGCGGAGAGCATGAAGCGGGACCCGGAGACGCGGGCCATCCTCAGCGCCGATCAGGCGCTCCCCTACGGTGCGGTGATGCATCTCATCGACGTGGTGAAGGGGGAAGGCGTGTCCCGATTCGCCCTGAACATCGAGAAGGACGCACGGGCGGGCCCGGCGGGCAGCGCCGGAAGACCGTGAGGGTCGGCGCGGTCGGCTTCGCTCCATCCGGGCGGCGAGTTCCGCTGCTGGCCGGGTTCGTCGGCGTGTCGCTCGGGGTGCATGCGGTGGGGCTGCTGGCCGCGACGCGCGCGCCCCTGCCTCACCTCCGGCCCCCTCCGCCGAGCGAGCTGGTGGTGGTGGAGGTGGTCCGAGCTCCCCAGGCGACCCGGGAGCCGGCGCCACGCCCGCCTCCGCCCCCGCCGTCCCGACTCGCACCGCGCATGCCCCCCCGGGACACGCCTCCGCCCAACGACACGCCGCCGCCGGAGCCGGCGGCACCGGCCCCGGTGGTGGTCGGGCTGACGATGAGATCGACCACCGTGGCCGGGGACGTGGCCGCGCCGGTGGGCAACACCCTCTTCGGCAAGCCGGCAGATGCGGCCGCCGCTCCCGGCGACGTCGCACCGCTCTACGTGGTCGATACCTGGCCCGAGCCGCTCGAGGAGGTCAGGATTCCGTACCCGCCGGAGGCCAGGCGGCTCCTCGTCGAGGGCACGGTGGTGGTGAGGCTGACCATCGACGGCGAGGGTCGGGTCGTGGCCGCGAATGTCGTGTCCGGGCCCGGGCACGGGCTCAACGAAGCCGCGGTCACGGCCCTCAAGGCATTCCGGTTTCGGCCAGCGACCAGGGGAGGCAAGCCGACGGCCACGCAGATCACCTACAAGTACACGTTTTCGCTCCACCAGGATTAGCGCCCCCCCTCGATCCCCTCGAGAGGTGCCCTCCCGAGAGGTGCTCCCGAGAGGTGCCTCCCGCCCCGAGAGGTGCCAAAGGTCCCCCCGAGAGGTGCCAAAGGTCTCTCCGAGAGACGTTTGTGGATTACTCTCTTGCCGCTCCGAGGTCCTGGAGACTCGCGTCGGAAGCGGCTGGGGCGCCGGGTTCAGTCGGCTCCCCATGCGCTTGCGCTTGTCTGGCCTCGTGATCTGTCGCGCGATGCGTCGTTCCAGGGGGCTCAGGCAGGACACGCATCCGGCCACAGGAATGGGCGGATGGAGAACCGGGGAAAGTGTGCGCTCAGCTGGCCTGACCTCCAGCGCTTCGAGGCCTCGGAGAAGCTGGTGACAAAGCTGCGGTACAGTTCTCGAAAGCCTTCGTAGCCTTGCTGTGTGCTCGCATGGCAAAGCGGCCGCGGGCTTCGCTTGACGCGGCTGGGACGCCGCTGAGGAAGCTGCTGCATCACGGCCATTCGGCCCATCACTCCGTTGCCTGAAACCCGCCCGTCCCGTTCGATGGACGTGACGAGCTCCGAAATTCGGACGTGTCGCTGTGTTTCGGAAAGCTGAGCCCAGCAGGGCAACGGCTTGATCTCGAGCTCGACGGGATGAGCCCAGCGTTTGTCGAACAGCGCCCGCGCTTTGGGACTGCGACGGATGTACTTCCAGCGCGCGGTCCAGTCGAGCCAGTGAAACTGCCGGATTCCATTCCCGAGAAGCTGGTCGAGGCAGGACAGACCCGGCCACTCGGCGCATCGCTTCACGAGCCCTTCCTTGACCCCGTGACTGAGGATGTATCGGAGCCGCCCCACCAGCGCTAGGTCGTCGATGACAGGTTCGGCCGAGTACCTGCGCTCCCAGAGGCCACCGCGCCACGACACAAGTTGCCCAACCTTCTTGGCGATGTTTGAGAGCAGGTACTGCATGAACTTTGGGAGGTTTCCGTTCTTGGCTCGAATCAACAGATGCAAGTGATTCGAGGCAACCACGAACGCGAAGAGTTCGACGCCGTACATCCGGACGGCCCTCGCGAGCGTGCCTCCTACGATTTCGTTCGCGTCAGCTGAGGGCCGTAGCAGAAGTCGTGCCTGGAAGCATCGCGCCGTCACGAAGTAGCAACCTTCTGGTTGAAAGAGCCGAACCGGTCGTCCCATGCGTTACCCCCATCAAAGGGCAAACGTCGGAGCAGGTTTCGGACCAGTGGAATGGGCTGACGCAGGGGAAGCCTTTGGCACCTCACCAGGAGCACCTCACCAGGAAACCTTTGGCACCTCACCAGGGGCACCTCACCAGGGCACCTCAGCACCTCACCAGGGGGGCCCGGTCCGAGAAGAGGCCGCGGGGGACTCTGCTCAGGCGGTCTCGCGCGCGAGGCGCCGCCGCGCCTCCTGCACTTTCTGCAGCGCTTCCTCGGGCGTGGCGGCGATGGCCGAGAGGTGGCCCATCTTCCGCCCTGGGCGGGCGACCCGCTTCCCGTACAGATGCACGGAGACGCCAGGAATGGAGAGAGCCGCATCGAAGTGAGGCGGCTCGCGCCTGAGCCAGAGGTCTCCCAGCAGGTTGACGATCGCCCCGGGCCGGAGCACTTCGGTTGAGCCGAGCGAAAGATCGCACACCGCCCGCGTCACCTGCTCGAACTGGCTGGTGGCACAGGCCACCTCGGTGGTGTGAAAGGTGTTGTGGGGCCGCGGTGCCAGCTCGTTCACCAGGAGCTCTCCCTCCTCGGTCCAGAAGAACTCGGCCACCAGGAGCCCCTCCACGCCGAGCGCCCCGGCGATGCTCCGGGTAATCTCCTCGGCCCGCGCGGAGAGCTCGGGCGGCAAGGGCCCGGGGAGCACGCTCCATTCCAGGATTCCCTGCTCGTGATGGTTGAGCGCCGGCGGATAGGTCCGCGCCTCCCCCGAGGGTCGCCGGGCGACGAGCACGGACAGCTCCCGCTTGAGCGCCAGCGCGCGCTCCACCACCATCGGCCCCGGGCCGAGCGTCCTCCACGCGTCGGCCACCTCCGTCTCGGCGCGCACCACCGCCTGCCCCCGGCCGTCGTACCCACCGCGGGTGGACTTGACGTAGGCCCGCCCTCCCAGGGCGCGCACCGCCTGGCGGAGCTCCTCCTCGCTGGCCGCCTTGCGGTAGGGACCGACCGGGAAGCCCTGGCCGGCGAGCCAGTCCTTCTGCCGGGCGCGATCCTGGACCACAAACAAGACCTCCGGACCGGGCCGCATCGGCACCAGTTCCTGGACGGCGCGGAGCGCGTCCACCGAGATCTTCTCGATCTCCACCGTGGCCACCTGGCAGAGACGGGCCAGCTCGCGGGCCGCGGCCACGTCGTCGAAGCCGGCGGTGATGCAGTGCTCGACCACGAAGCGCGCCGCGCAGGAGGGATCCGGATCCAGCGCCGCCAGGTGGTACCCGAGCGAGCGTGCCGCCATGGCCGTCATCCGCCCGAGCTGGCCGCCCCCGAGGATGCCCACCGTCGCGCCGGGCAGGATGGCGGTCATGAAGGCTCGCTCTCGCGGGCCTCCCGGGTCCGGGCCTCGCGCCAGGCACGGAGCCGCTCGCGGACTTCAGGATGCTGGAGCCCGACGATCTCCGCGGCCAGCAGGCCGGCGTTGGCCGCCCCCGGCTTCCCGATGGCCAGCGTGCCCACCGGGACGCCCTTCGGCATCTGGACGATGGAGAGCAGCGCATCGACCCCCTGGAGCGCGGTGGCCGGAATCGGCACGCCCAGCACCGGGACGAGCGTCTTGGCCGCCACCATCCCCGGCAGGTGCGCCGCCCCTCCCGCCCCGGCGATGATCACCGACAGGCCCCGTTCCTCGGCGCCCTCGGCGTACTCGAACATCCAGTCCGGGGTCCGGTGGGCCGAGACGACTCGCGTCTCGAAGGCCACCCCGAGCTCGGTGAGAATCTTCGCCGCCGGCTGGAGGTACTCCCAGTCGCTCTTGCTCCCCATGATCACCCCCACCAGGGGGCGCCCGGGCGTCTCCGGCGGCTCCATTCCGGAGAGTCTAATCCACCCTCCGTCAGCCGCCGAGTTCTCGCTGCGCTCGCGCCACCGTCCCTTCGATGAGCGCCTGGATTTCTCTCAGCCGCTCCGGGGACCGGGCCTCGAAGCGGAGCACGAGCAGCGGCTGTGTGTTGGAGGCACGGATCAGCCCCCAGCCGTCGGGGAAGGTCACCCGCACGCCGTCCACGTCGATGATGTCGTGGCCCGCGGTGCGCAGCAGTTCGGTGGCGCGGCGGACGAGGGCGAACTTCCGCTCCTCCGGGACGTCGAAGCGGATCTCCGGGCTGGCGTGGGTCTTTGGGACGTCGGAGAGGAGGGCGCTCAGCGGCCGGTCGGCGTGGGTGAGGATCTCCAGGAGTCGGGCGCTGGAATAGACGGCGTCGTCGAACCCGAAGTAACGGTGCTTGAAGAAGATGTGCCCGCTCATCTCGCCGGCAAGCTGGGCGTGGGTTTCCTTCATCTTGGCCTTGATCAGGCTGTGTCCCGCCTTCCACATGATCGGCGTGCCCCCCAGCCGGGCGATGTCGTCGAAGAGGGTGGCGCTGCATTTCACCTCGCCGACGATGGCGCTCCCCGGAACCTCGGCCAGGACGCTGCGGGCGAAGAGAATCATCAGCTGATCCCCCCACAGCACCTGGCCACGATCATCGATGACGCCGATCCGGTCCGCGTCCCCGTCGTAGGCGATGCCCACCTCGGCCTTCTCCCGCTTCACCGCGGCGATCAGGTCTTGGAGGTTCTCCAGGACCGTCGGGTCGGGATGATGGTTGGGGAAGCGCGGGTCCATCTCGCAGAACAGCGGGACGACGTCGAAGCCCATGCTCCGGAAGAGAGGGACCGCCACCTCGCCTCCCGTCCCGTTGCCGGCGTCGATCACCACCCGCATCCCCTTGCGTCCCATGTGCACCGTCTGCCGGACGAAATGGGTGTAGGGGCTGACGATGTCGAAGGGCATCACTCGCCCGGCCCGTCCGGACTCGAAGTCACGCGCCTCGATCATCTGCCGGAGCGCCTGGATCTCGTGCCCGTGGAGGGTGGTCTTCCCGTAGCCGACCTTGAATCCGTTGTACTCGGGAGGGTTGTGGCTGCCGGTGATCATCGCCAGCCCGTCGACGGGGAGGGTGTTCGCCGCGAAGTAGGTGAGCGGCGTGGGGACCACGCCGACGTCCAGGACGTCCAGGCCGGTGGCGGTCAATCCCCGGCTGAGCGCCGCCCGGAAGCGAGTGCTCGACTCGCGGCAGTCGCGGCCCATGGCCACGCTCTGCCCTCCCTTGCGGCGCACCACCGTCCCCAAGCCGCGCCCGAGCAGCTCGACCACCTCCTCGGTGAGGTCCTGGTCCACCAGCCCGCGGATGTCGTACTCGCGAAAGATGTGCGCGTTCATCTGCTCCCTCGTCTCTACAGCGTGCGGGTCAGGCGCCTGGCCCGCAGCGCCTCGACCACTCGACGGACGTCCTGGCTCCGCTCCTTGGGGATGACCAGCACCGCGTCCCCGGCATCGACCACCACCGTGTCCCGCATCCCGAGCACCGCCAGGGTGCGGCCGTTCCCGAGCACGACGCAACCGGCCGAGTCCAGGACCAGCGTCCGTGCGCCGAGGGCCACGTTCCCGTCCGGGTCCACCGCCCGGACCTCGGGGATGGCGGCGAAGCTCCCCACGTCCGACCACCCGAAGTCGCCCGGCACGACGGCGATGTTCCGCGCCTTCTCCATGACCGCGTAGTCGATGGAGACGGACGGAAAGCGGGAGAAGGCCCGCCTCAGCGCCGCCCCTAAGCCCGGGCGGAGCAGGAGCGGCTCGAGCTTGGCCATCCCGTGGGCCACCTCGGGGAGATGGCGGTCCAGCGCCTCCTTCATCGCCCGCGCGGTGAAGACGAAGATGCCGCCGTTCCACAGGTACTCGCCCGAGGCGACGTACTCCGCCGCCCGGACCGGATCCGGCTTCTCCACGAAGGCCTGGACGCGGAACGCGCCGTCGGTGAGTGGGGCGCCGATGCGGATGTAGCCGTAGCCTGTCTCCGGCCGCGTGGGCCGGATGCCCACCGTGACCAGGTCTCCGCTGCGCGCCAATCGGGCGGCGGCCCTGAGGACGCTGCGGAACTGGGCCGGGTCGGCCACGTGATGGTCCGAAGGGAGCACGGCCAGCACCGCCTCCGGGTCCCGCGCCCCCAACACCCAGGTGGCCAGGGCGATGGCTGGGGCGGTGTTCCGGGCCACCGGCTCGACGAGCACGTTCCGGGCCGGGATGCTGCGGACGAGCCGGCGCACCAGCGGGGCATGGCTCGGCCCGCACACCACGGCGATGCGGGCCGGGGTGGCCAGCCCCTTGAGCCGGGCCACGGTGTCGACCAGCAGGGGCCGATCCGAGGCCAGCGGGAGGAACTGCTTCGGACGGCTGGCGCGCGACAGGGGCCAGAACCGGGTGCCGGAGCCGCCGGCCATCACCACCGGGAAGATCGTCATGGTCGAAGGAGAGCCTTCCAGGCGGGGAGATCCGCCGTGACGTCGAGCAGGTTCCGGACGATGCGCGCCGTGGCGCCCCAGATGATGTGCCCCGCGTGCTCGAAGAAGTAGACGTCGCGCTCCGCACCGCGCACCAGCCAGCGCTCGACGCGCTGGCGCGCAGGCTCGAGGAGCGCGGCCACCGGCACCTCGATGAGCTCGGCGATCTCCTCCGGGTCCGGGGCGAGCACCGTTCCCGGGGCGAGAAGGCCGACGAAGGGCGCCACGCGGAACTCGGTGATGGTGGGAATCTCGTCCAGCATCCCGAGGACCTCGACCCGGTCCGGCGCGACGCCCACCTCTTCGGAGAGCTCGCGGAGGGCGGCGTGCAGGGGCGTGGTGTCCGCCGGGTCGCGCACGCCGCCAGGAAAGGAGATCTGCCCGGCGTGCCGCGGGAGCGAGTCCGGGCGCCGGGTGAAGACCAGCACCGGTCCCTCCTCCCTCTCCGCCAGGGGGACGACTACCGCAGCCTCGCGAAGGTCCACGCCGGGCAGGTCGAGCGGCTGCCCGGGCCGCTCCCGGAGCCGCGCGGCGAGCTGTGCGAAGAGGGGTTCCACGAGCACCCTAGTCGCTCACCTGCTTGTTCAGCGACGGTTGGTCCGGATGGGCAGGCCGGGAGACGTTCTCCACGCCGGCCAGGGGACTGAGGCGGCCGCTGAGGAGCAGGGCGAAGAGCAGCCCCCCGAGGAGCACCCGGTAGACGATGAACACCAGGGTGGAGCGGGTGCGCAGGTAGCGCAGGAGCCAGGCGATGGCCAGGATTCCGGAGAGGAAGGCGACCACCGTCCCCACCACCACGTCCGCTCCGGTGAAGGGCTCGCCGCTGCGGACGAGGTGGCGCATCTCGAACAGGCCGGCGGCCGTGGTGGCGGGCACGGAGAGGAGGAACGAGTAGCGTGCTGCATCCACGCGCCGGAAGCCGAGCCCGAGCGCCCCGGTGAGGGTCGTCCCCGAGCGGCTCGAGCCGGGGATGAGCGCCACCGCCTGGCAGAATCCGATGACCACCCCGTCGGTCCAGGTCATCTCCGCCAGCGTGCGGCGGTGGGAGGCGATACGCTCGGCGAGGAGGAGGAGCAGCGCCAGCCCGACCATGGCGGCGGCGATGACGTAGAGCGAGCGCAGCGACGTCTCGATGTTGTGCTTGAGAGCCAGGCCGAGGACGCCGATGGGCACCGTGCCCACCAGCACGAACCAGGCGAGCCGCGCCTCGGCCGTGCCGGTCGGCTGACCCTGCAGCAGGCCGAACACCCAGGCGCGGGCCAGCCTGACCAGATCCCCCCAGAAGAAAACGATGACCGCGGCCACCGTCCCGAGCTGGATCATCGCCGTGTAGGCCGCACCGGCATCGGGCCAGCCGAGCAGCTCGGGGACGATGCGCAGGTGAGCGGTGGAGCTGATGGGCAGAAACTCGGTGACGCCCTGGACGATGCCCAGAACGATGGCGCGAAGGAGGCCCATGTCGAGCGGCCGGTCATGGCGCAAAGCGCCGCGAGCGGCAAGGGTCAATCCGGCCCCAGGGCCCGAGACCGGATGCTAGGGTCTGCTCCGCCCATGGCTCGCTCGCGCTGGACGAGGCGCGTCTCTGCTCCGGCGCTCCGGCTGTTGGCGTTCGGTGTGGGTGGGCTCCTGGGCTCGCAGGACGCCCGCGCCGCCGACGAGGACCTGGCCGCCATCCAGCTGCGGGGGACGCTCCGGGCGCTCGTGCTCCGCGAGGCAGTCGCCGGCCTCCCCCGCACGCCCCAGGGCTACGCCGACTCGGAGCTGCTCCGGGAGTTCGCGACGCGTCAGAGCCTCCACATCGAGGAAGTTCCCGTGGACCAGGTCAGTGGGCTCATCCCGGCCCTGCTCGCCGGGAAGGGCGACGTGGTGGCGGTGGGCATCCCGGTCACCGCCGCCGACGGGGCCCGGGTGGCCTTCACCCAGGCGCTCCGGGTGGTGGACGAGGTGCTGGTGGGGAAGAAGGGGACGCCCGGGCTTCCCACCAAGGCGTCCGAGCTGGCCGGACACCGGGTGGCGGCCATCCCCGGCTCGGCGGCTGCGGAGGCCCTCCAGGCCCTGAAGGCCACCTCCGGCGTCCAGCTGCTCATCGACGATGTGGAATCCGCCGGCGACGCCGAGCAGCTCGTGTACGAGGTGTCCCGCGGGGTTCGGCCGCTCACCGTCGCCTCGACCCTCGAGCTGGACACCATCGAAACCTACAACTCCAGCATCGAGCGCCTGTTCACCGTCGCCCAGCGGCAGCCGGTGGCCTGGGCGGTGCGTCCGTCGGCCCAGCGGCTGCGTGCCGCCCTGGACGGGTTCCTGCTCGAAAAGGGAATGGTGGCCTACGCCGGCCGCCGGTTCACCGGAGACCTGGAAGGCATCGTCAAGCGGGGCGAGCTCCGGGTCATCACCCGCAACAACGGCGTCAGCTACTACCTGCAAGGCGGCGAGCCCCGGGGATTCGACTACGACCTTGCCTCGCTCCTGGCCAAACAGCTCCACGTCCGGCTGGCGATGGTCGTCCCGCCGGCGCACGACCAGATGGTGCCCTGGCTCCTCGAGGGGCGCGGCGACGTCATCGCCGCCTCGTACACCATCACCCCCGACCGCGCACGAATGGTGGCCTTCAGCCAGCCGTACCTCGCGGTTCAGGAGCTGGTCGTCCAGCGGGTCTCCGAGCCGCTGCTCTCCGGCCCGGCCGCGCTGGAGGGTCGCCGCATCTCGGTGCGCGCCGGCTCGAGCTACGCCCAGGCCCTGGCCCGGCTCCAGCACCACGTACAGTTCACCGTGGTCACCGCGCCGGAGGACGTGGAGACCGAGGACCTCATCGAGCAGGTGGCGAGCGGCAAGGCGGATCTGACCGTCGCCGACAGCCACATCCTCAAGGCGGAGTTCTCCTCGCGCAGCGACGTGGTGGGCGCCTTCGCCCTCGAGCCGGAGAGCAAGAAGGAACTCGCCTTCGCGGTGCGGGTGGGCAACCCCCAGCTCCTGGCCGCGGTGGACAGCTTCGTGAAGCGAGCGGTCCGCAGCCTGGAGTTCAACCTCGCCTACAAGCGGGCCTTCGAAGGACGGCCGGATCCGGCGGCGCAGCGGGCGGAGCTGAGCGGGTCGGGCACGGTCTCGCCCTACGACGCCATCTTCCAGAAGTACGCTCCGCGCTACGGGTTCGACTGGCGCCTGACCGCTGCGCAGGCCTACCAGGAGAGCCACTTCGACCCCAAGGCAAGGAGCCGGGACGGGGCGGTGGGCTTGCTCCAGATCCTCCCTCGCACGGCGCGAAGCCTGGGCTTCGTGCGCCTCACCGACCCGGAGGAATGCACGCACGCCGGCATCGCCTACCTGGCCGAGCTGATGTCACAGCTCGAGCCCGAGCTGCCCGTGCACCAGCGGGTGCGTTTCGCACTGGCGGCCTACAACGCCGGGATGGGTCACGTCAGCGACGCCCGCCGGCTGGCCCGTGAGCTGGGGCTGGACCCCAACCGCTGGTTCGGCAGCGTGGAGAAGGCGATGCTCGAGCTGCAGAAGCCGGCTCACTACCGTCGCGCCCGGTACGGTTACACGCGGGGCAGTGAGGTCGTCCGCTACGTGTCCCAGATCCAGACCCGCTACGAGCAGTACCTGGCGCTGGTTCCCTAGCGCCGGACGCCGGGAAGGTCAGGTCCCCTGGTTCCAGCTGTCGAGGTACTTCACCTGTTCCGGGGTGAGGGTATCCACCTTGACGCCCATCGCCTTCAGCTTCAGGCGGGCGATCTCCCGGTCGATGGGCTCGGGAACGGAGTACACCCTGCGCTCCAGGGTGGCGTGGTTCTTGACCATCCATTCGCTGCACATCGCCTGATTGGCGAAGGACATGTCCATCACGCTCGAGGGGTGTCCCTCGGCGGTGGCCAGGTTCACCAGCCGTCCCTCGCCGAGGACGACGATGCGGCGCCCATTCTTGAGCGTGAACTGCTCGACGAAGTCGCGGACCATGCTCCGCTCCTGGGCCAGTACCGCCAGGGAGGCGAGGTCGAGCTCGACGTTGAAGTGGCCGCTGTTGGCCACGATGGCGCCGTCCTTCATCGTCTCGAAGTGCTCGGCCCGGATGACGTTCACGTTCCCGGTGACCGTGCAGAAGAAGTCTCCGATCTTCGCGGCGTCCTTCATGGGCATGACCCGGTAGCCGTCCATCACCGCTTCAAGCGCCTTGAGGGGATCGATCTCGGTCACCACCACGTCCGCCCCCATCCCCTTGGCGCGCATGGCCAGCCCGCGGCCGCACCAGCCGTAGCCGGCGACGACGAAGACGCTCCCGGCCAGCAGCCGGTTGGTGGCGCGCACCATCCCATCCACCGTTGACTGCCCGGTGCCGTAGCGGTTGTCGAAGAGGTGCTTGGTGAGCGCGTCGTTCACCGCCACGATCGGGTAGCGGAGAACGCCCTCCCGGGCCATGGCACGCAGCCGGATGACGCCGGTGGTCGTCTCCTCGGTGCCCCCGATGATGTTGCGGAGCAGGTCCTTGCGCTCGGAGTGCAGGACGCCCACCACGTCGGCGCCGTCGTCCATGGTGAGGTGCGGCTTGCTCTCCAGCGCCGACGCGATGTGGCGGTAGTAGGTCTGGTTGTCCTCCCCCTTGATGGCGAAGACGCGGATGCCGTGGTCCATCACCAGCGCGGCGGCGGCGTCGTCCTGGGTGGAGAGCGGGTTCGACGCGCAGAGGGTGACCTCGGCACCGCCCGCCTTGAGGGCGATGGCCAGGTTGGCGGTCTCGGTGGTCACGTGCAGGCAGGCCACCAGGCGCTTCCCGCGAAAGGGCCGGCTCTTGGCGAAGCGGTCGCGGATCTGGTGGAGCACGGGCATCGAGCGGCCCGCCCACTCGATTCGGAGGCGCCCCTTCTCCGCCAGCGACAGGTCCCGAACGTCGCA
>Ga0335084_10001623_pt1 | contig 21215 bp, 26 predicted proteins | sample Lox_Sample_44_FD_206721 | JGI IMG/M metagenome (GOLD analysis project Ga0335084, IMG submission 206721) | Soil microbial communities from Loxahatchee National Wildlife Refuge, Florida, United States - Lox_Sample_4.4 | ecosystem: Environmental > Terrestrial > Soil > Wetlands | place: USA...
AGCCGTCCGATCAAGAGATAGTCCTGCTGGTTGTGACCGTCGTATCGCTTTACGGCGGAAAACAACTTCGAGGAACGGAGCGTGTCCATTATCGCTATCGTGACCGTCTCGGCAGGGTCGGCAGCCCATCGGTGATAATCGTAAAAGCCAACCTCCTCGGGAGTTTCCCGGTACACGATCCGTCCCTGGCGGAGATAGGACGGAGTCTCGAACGGAGAAACCGCTACTGTGCCCGAAAGTCGGGCAGCGCTTACGGCCAAGTCTGGCGGTGCAGGCAACTCGAGCGCGTAGTAGTGCGGACGCCGTCCACCCCCGCAACCGGTGATGAGCAGCGCTAACGTGCACACGCCCATTTTGGCCAAAGACTTCATCATTTGGCTCCCGCGATCGGCGGAACCTTTCGGTCCTTCGGTTCCCTGATTCGCACCAGACTCCATGGGCGCTCCTTCACCGACTCGGTCAGTTCGTTGAGATTGTCCGTAATCCTGCGAAGGTTTTCGAGCGTGTAGGTAAGGTCCTGGTCTTTTGCCCGCATCTGCGCCTGGAGTTCGGCCAGCGTCTGCTTGACCTCAATAAGATCGGCCTGCGTTGGCTCGCGCAGCGAAGTGATGGTTTGATTGGCATTCGATGCGGCGGTGTTGATGCTGTCCACAGCCGGGCCGGCTTTCGCGATGACTCGATTGGCTTCGTTCGTCAACTGCACGAGCTGATCGCTGATCTGATCGATCTTCGGTGACGTGCGTGCGAGCATCGAATCGGCGTTTGCCAGGATACCCGCCACTCGCTGCTGATTGGGCTTATCCGTCATTTCGTTCAGGTGCCCGATGAGTTCATGGGCGTCCTTCACGTCGGTTTGCAGCGCGTCCATCAGGGTGTGGGCGGAATCAGCCAGGGCCGCTATCTTGCGCTCCTCGTCGTCGACGCTGATCGTCTCCTCCGACGGAATTACGCTTCCCGGCGGCAAGCGGGGTGCATCATTTGCTCCGGTGCTGATGGAGATCACCGGATTGGTGACGAGGGTTACCGAGCCCAGCCGAGCCACGCATTTGCCGTTTACCGGGGTACCCAGCTTCACATCCATCAGAATCTCAATGCGGGTGGGATCCTTGGCATCGGGCCGCACGGCTGTCACCGCGCCGACAGTGATGCCGCCAAACAGGACATCCGCTCCGGGATCAAGCCCGCCTGCGTAGCGCAAGTAACTCTTGTAGGAAACGCGTGCCCCTCGGAGTTGAGCGCTACTGACGCGATAAACCGCAAACAATAGTATTGCCGCACAGATCAGGACGAAAGCGCCGACCTTAGCTTCGGTTTTCATCTTGTCGCTCCCATCAATCCTGCGAGCGCACGAACACGATCCTGAACGGCAGGGCTTTCGATGATCGGATCGGACACACGATCGAGAAACTGCCGGATCCGCGGATTCGCGTTCGCTCGAAACGTATCCTTGCCGTCCACCGCAATAAGCGTGCCGCGGTCGAGCATCGCTATGCGATCAGCGATTCGAAATGCACTCGCCATTTCGTGCGACACGACCAATATCGTCATCTGAAAAGCGTGCTTAAGGAAAAGGATCAGTTCGTCGAGTCCGGCCGCAACGATCGGATCAAGGCCTGCCGATGGCTCATCGAAAACCAGAATTTCGGGATCGAGTGCAGTCGCCCGGGCCACGGCCGCGCGTTTTTTCATGCCGCCGGATAACTCAGGCGGCATGAGTTTCCCGGTTTCACCCAAGCCCACGGCCGCGAGTTTCATGTAAGTCATGATCTCGATTACAGAGTCGGCTAGATCGGTTAGTTCATGGAGGGGAAGCGCGATGTTCTCTTCGACCGACATCGAATTGAACAAAGCGCATTCCTGGAAAGCTACGCCCATGCTGCGTCGAATGGCCACGAGTTCTGCTTTGGAGCAGCCGTTGATATCGATTCCTTTGATCCGAATAGTCCCGGTCGTAGGCCGCTCCAAGCCGATGATGTGGCGCAGCATCGTGGTTTTACCGGAGCCGCTGCCCCCGACGAGCACCATGACTTCACCGCTTTGAATGTCGAGACTAACGCTGTTGAGCACGCGCTTGCCCTCGTATTCAACCGTCAAGCCTTCGACCGAGATGATCGGATCTGCCACAGCTACTTGTGCACCAAATAGAAAATCGCCGTGAAAAATGCATCAGCCAAAATCACGAGGTATGTGGACCTGACCACGGCAGAAGTTGTTGACCGGCCCACCGCGTCCGGCCCTCCTTTGACCCGCAGACCTTCCATGCACCCTACATTCACGATGATCGCGGCAAAAACAACGCTCTTCAGCAATCCCGAAAGGACGTCACGCAACTCAATCGCGTTGAAGATGTATCGCAAATACATTGGCAGCGCGATTCTCGTCGTAATGTGCATGAAGGCGCCGCCCGCCAGAATGCCAAACGTGTTGCTGATGATGCTCAGGCAAGGGATCACGATCATTGCGGCGACATACTTGGGTGTGAGCACAAACTCGATGGGGTCTAACGCCATTGTGCGCATCGCATCGATCTCACTGGTCACGACCATGGTGCCGATTTCGGCCGAGAATGCCGATCCCGATCGACCACATACGATCAGGGCCGTCAGAATTGGGCCTAGTTCCCGTGTGAATCCGACGCCGACGACGTCCATGACGTACTGCAACGCTCCGTACCTGCGCAGGACGGCTCCGGTTTGCATCGCCAGAATGAATCCTGCACAGACCGAAAGGATGGCAACAATTGGAAGTGCGTCGACTCCAATCGCTGCCATTTGACGCAGAGCAGTTCTCCATCGCCCTCGCTTACCAAGGATCGGCAACACGCGAGGCGTGGCCTGCACCTCCGACCAGAACTGCAGGGTGAGCCCACCAACGTAGGCGAGCCCCCGGATCACACCGTTGCCGATCGCTTCGAGAGCGTTCATTTCCGCATCTCCTGCGCTGCGATATCGAACAGCTGCCCAAGATGCGCAATTTCAAAGAAATAGTGCGGCTGGTCATGCATCCCCGCCAGAGTCAGCTTCGTGCCCTGTTGGCGTGCGATGCGGGCCGCCTCGATCAGCGTGGCGACACCGGAGGTATCAATATAGGAGGCCCCGGAAAGATCGATCGACAGGCTCGTCGGCCTCGTGCTCAGGGTCTCAGCGAGCGCTGTTCGCATTTCATCCGAGTTTGAAACCGTGATTCGCCCTCGAATGGCGAGGCGCTTGTCCATCTCGCTGCCTCCAGTAGTGATGTCGATGCCTTCACTTCCTGTAAGTTGCCTTGCGAAGATTCTTCTGCGTTTCATAGCACCACGCGGAATCTTTCACTTCAGGTCACTCGCGGAAAGTGTCTAGAAGTATTGCGGTCAATCGCAGTTGTTTCATGCAGCGACTTGATGGTGATGCTTCTTGATCTCCCACAAAGCCAGCCCAGCGGCAATCAGTGATGAATAGAGAGCAATATGATCGCGCGTAAACAGCGATTTCTTGCACTTATGTTCTTTTTGCTTGTGTTGATAGGCGTTGATTCCAGCGAGGGCCGCCGCCCCGACAGCCGTGGTAGTTTCAGCAATCTTACTTAGCTTCATTTTCTTGCCTCCAAACAAATTCAACACTGTTCGTTTGCATTCCGAGGTCCACAGACCAGAATTCGACGTTCCCTAGATCATTGGCTGGCTTTCGCGCGATCGCGAATGACTTCAACGGAACATGGCGCGTGCACTGCCACAGTGTCAGACACGCTGCCCAGGAACACGCGATCGAACCCATGCAGGCCATGGGAACCGACGACGACTAAATCGGCACCCCAGGATTTTGCTTCGTCCAACAAAATGCCTCTGGGATCGCCGAACAAGCTCTCCTGCAAATCGCAAAGCTTCAGTCCTGCGGCGCTCAACACCTGTCGAGCACTTGTAAGCGCGTCTTCGGCGCGGCGTCGCTCGCGCTCGATAATCTCCTCCGCAAGATCCCCTGGGTACAAAGTTTCATAAGATACGTACATGGCACTTTCGGGAGCGACAGGTTCTCGCACACTGATCACGCGAACTAGAGTTCCACTCGGCCATGGACGGTGTGCGGCGGAGCAGATAGTTTTCTGGGAGCACTCAGACCCGTCCGTGCCTACGATGATCCTCATGCCGGGCGAAGAAGCAGTGGAACCTCGCGGACTCGGCCGCACGATTTCGACCGAACAATCTGCAGCTCTAAGAACGGCACGGGAAACGCTGCCCAAGAAGAAGCGAGCCACCGCGTTTGACCGGTTAGAGCCCACCATGATCAGATCGGCTCCCCAGGTTTTGGCGTACTCCGTAATGGCTTTCTTGGGTATGCCCGCCTGAATCTCCGAAACCACCTCATACCCTGAGCGACTGAGCTCGGTTACCGCGGCCGTCACGAGCGACTTCGCCTGGCGCTTCGCCTCTTCGATCAGCTCGGGCTCCTCGTCCCATGTCCACATATCCAAAACGCACTGGACGCTGAGCACCGTGCCAGTCGGCCAGGGGCGTGCTGCTGCTTCTGCGATTACGTACTGCGATGCACCGGAATCATCGATCGCCACTAAGACTTTCATCTGTTTTCTCCTTTACATCTTCTTTCGGTTTTGCGCGGATATTTTTTGAACATTTTCGTGATCGCCTTGTTCAGCTTCCGCTCATTCTCCTCGGTCTTGTCTGAGAGTGAACCCTTGGCTATTGCTCGCCATACCATGTCTCTGCCCGACGCATTAACTAGACCGACGACCAGGCTTCCGTTCCTTTCAACTTCACTGACCCAGGAGCCCGGTTCCGGCCAAAGCCATGGCGGGCCATATACCTGGTTAAGCAGGTATTCCGCCAATATGCATCCGTAGTCGCAGCCTGCGGAGGTGGTTCGTTCCTTGATGTCCGCGTTGTAAACGATCTCGAGGTCCGGACTCTCATCTCGGTCTACCTTCTTGAGACCCTTTCTCACTAGCTCCCTATCGATCGCCGTCGTAACCCGTGCGGCCCAGAATTCGTTTGCAGGATGTTTACTGTCATGCCAGGCGTAGGTGTTGAAGCTGCAGAAATCAATTCCCTTCTCGCGCTCGACATGCACCTTCTGGGCGAAGGAGCATATGGCAGGCCGTGTTATCGCAGAACACAAAGCAACTCGGAACAAACTCATCTTCCATGCGCACGTAGGTTTGACCGGAATCATCGGGAAACGCCATCGCTCCAACGTCATCCAATGAACGGAAAGCAGGCGGCGTGCCAATGCTGGTGTGTCCGCAGGAGCCCCGAAATAGCTGGAAGCCTTGGAGATCCGGATCAGCGAGAGGGTAGATTCAAAGCGAGATGAGGCTCAGACTGCATTTCGCCATTGTGACGAAACCAACCGAGGCAACACCTGCGCGGGACGCGGCATTTGAACGCCCTTGTGGGGAATCGCCTCTCATTTGTGATCGCTGTCAGCTTTGTCAATTCCGCACGGTGAGGACAGCGCAGCAAGCATCAGATGCGACTTCATAGGCAGTGGCCCAGGGCATATGGGAGGCTGCACCGATGCGGGTCTTGCGATGCAGTCCCAGAATGATGGCATCGGACTTGAGCGTATTGGCCACCTGCAGAATTTTCTCCGCCGGCATTCCGAACTCGACGAGAAATTCAGGTGCTGCGACCAGCTTGGCATTTCGCGATATCAATTCCCTAAGCCGGCACAAATTCTTCGCACGACCTTTTTCCTCCATCTGCAGGACTTCGTCGGCAGACGGCAAGAGGCGGTCCCCCGCCATGGGAATCTCAGACATCACGTTGAGCAGGACAAGCTGTGTTTCGAAGTGGTTCGCCGCCGAGATGGCATACGGCAGGCCTCGCAGCGAGGCTTCACTGAAGTCTGTTGCGAACAGAAAGGGGCGGATCGCGCGGCCACTCCCCACGGGCGAGCCCTGCAGGCAGCCGGGGCCAACGGTCAAGACGAGGCAGTTGGCGTGACGAAAGATGTGCTCCGCCACTGAGCCGAGCAGTAATTTGCCCATACCTCGTCTGGCATGCGTGCCGATGACGACCAATTCGATCTGTTCCTGTTCGATGATTTTGTCCAGTTCCTCCCAGATGTTTCCCTGCCGGATGAGGATCTCGTGGGCCATACCGGTCAGCGCCCCACTTTGAACAAGGCGGTTCTCCAATTCACGGGCGTCCCGGGAAATGACCTCGGTAGCCAGGTTGACCGCATCCGGGCCAACAAGGGTGAATCCTAGGGAAGAAACGACGTGCACCAAATAGAGTTTCGCTTCATAGTGGCGGGCAATGGCGAGCGCATGCCGGGCTGCTTTATCAGAAGCCTCTGAGAAATCAGTCGCGATCAAGACCGATTTCAGGTGAATGTCTCCATTCGCTGCAACCAATGCCATATTCCTCCGCTACCGCAGGTTGGCCGTGGGTGGATGATCTGTCTTTGGCGCCTGCTCAACCGGCCTGCCTTCCAGCGTATTTCTGATGTTCGTGAGCGCATTTTGCAGATTTGAGACCGAACGATGCACTGCCGCCTTGCGGACAATCCCTCCTTTGGCGCCGGTTAGGCCCGCCTGCTCCGAACCCATCGCCGTAATCAGATAGAAGCCGGGCCGCTTCGGATCATTGCCATCGCGGATGCAGAAGGTGAGATTGAGCGCGGTCTCGAAGTAGTGGCTCGAATAGAGCTGCTTCTCGGCGAAGGCATAGGCCACCACATCTTTGCTATCCCCACGCATGGTGATGAGATGGACAACCCGCATGGTGGGCTTCAACCCAAATTTCACTCGCTCCCAATAGAAGGTATCTTCCACATTGGCGGGTTTCCCGTTGGGATACGCGAGAAGATACGTGTAGAGATCAGGCAACTGAGCGGGCAGCGCCTTGCCATAGGTGAGCATATAAGCGAACTGCTGAGGCACCACCGTGGGGTCATGTTTGTCGTTATAGACTCCCAGGGCCTGATTGCCATCCTTCTGATATTCCAGAAGGCGCTCGAGAGCGCCCTTTTGGAGAAGACGGTTCACTTGCTCGTACACATCAGGCCCAGACCAGTTGATGGATCGCTGAAACTTCTCGATGGAGTTTGCCGGCAGCTGTAACTGACAGTCGCCTGGAGTGCATTTCTTCAGAGCCTGGATCTCATCGTTATCAAAGGCAAAGTTCTTAAAGTCAGACAACTGCGGAGGATTGCTGCATACGACCAGCGACCAATAAGCTGGAAGTTCGCGACGCCGATCAAAATCGCGCTCCAACTGCAGGTACTTTTCGGGAGCGGCATGAATATAAATCGCGCCTAATAAAAACACTTCCTCCGGCGTCCGGGGCGGCATACTATTCACAACTGCCTTTCCCTTCCGGATGTCGTTGACCTGGTCTTCAGTCAACCCGAGGTCCTGCCGAAAAAACCTTCGAAGGTCCAGTTCCGATTGTGAAAAACCGAGCGCCGTAGTCGACACGATCAGCCACGCAATCGTCAAAGTGAACCTAAGAAATCTGGCACAGTTGATCATCACTTGCATAGCAACCTCGGTTCCGTTCTCGGTCCTCGCGCCAAATTTACTGCAGTCGCCCCGCAACCATGACTTTCAGCCTCTCGCCTCCCGGTGGGGAGTCGGGCAATCCTGGACCGGTTGGCCCCGTTGGCGCTCTTCCCGTTGCGCCTTGGGCCGATACCATATGAAATAAACTGCGATGCAGATCCCAGAAGCTATTGCCACTGCAATCAGGATGTACATCATTGGGCGGTAGTAGCGCGAGAAGAAGCTGATCATCTGCTGGCCATAGTGTCGGCCGAGAAACGCCTCACCGAAAAAGCGGACAATGCGGCCGCTCGTGAGCGCCGAATAAAACTTTTTCCGTGGGTATTGCATGACTCCGGCAGCCATCAGCACTGGAGTGAATGGAAACGGCGGAGGTAATGTGGCACCGACAAGTACCGTGGCAAATCCGCGTTTCTCAAAGATCTTGTACAGCTTCACAGCACGCGTTTTCCCAACTTTTTTTTCGAATGTGGCCTGGCCACCTTTTTCTGATATGCGATACGTAATGTAGCCGCCAATCACCTCGCCGACCGTAACCATAAAGGCGTAATAGGCCCACCAATGTGGCTGGTGTGCAGCAAGTGCGATAACAAATACATCGACGCTTCCCGCCGGAGTGGAGAAGAACGGGGCGTTGTCGGCGATGCCAAGTAACAGTAGCCCGGGTCCACCCAGGCGGTGAATCCATTTCCACACCGCATCGGATCTCGCGCTGAAAAGCGCCGTGTGCGTGCCGAGCGGCACTCGCATATGCCATCTCCTTTAACGGCGCTACGCTGCGGCCGCCAAGGCATTAGCCCGGGGTACAGCCAGCTTCGCCTTCTCGGCGTGGCGCAAAAGCAGCCGTTTCGCAAATTCCACCAGCAACAAATAAGCCCCAGTAGCAACCACAAGAAAAACAAAGAAACTCGCGGGCATGGGTATAAAACCGAGCACGCCCGCCAGGCGGGTAAACGGCAACAGAATTCCTATTCCGACAACCGCAAGACAACTCGCGATCAGCGGACTGCTGGGACGGCTGCGGAAAGGATTTTTTGCCGTTCGGATAACGAACAAGACCAAGGTCTGCGTGGCCAGTGACTCGATAAACCATCCGGTATGGAATTGCACTTCTGTCGCATGAAAGAAGCGCAGCAGCACATAAAAAGTGAGAAAGTCAAAAATGGAACTGATCGGCCCGATATACACCATGAAATTGCGGATCAGGCCGATATCCCAGTGTTGCGGCTTCCGCAGATACGTGTCGTCCACATTGTCGGTTGGAATTGTGAGTTGCGATAGGTCATAGAGAAGATTATTCAAGAGAATCTGCATCGGCAGCATCGGCAGAAACGGCAGGAAAAGAGAAGCTCCCGCCATGCTAAACATGTTGCCGAAGTTTGAACTCGTACCCATGAGCAGGTACTTCATGACGTTCCCGAATGCTTTTCGGCCCTCGACGATCCCATCATGCAGGACCTTGAGGCCGGGCTGAACAAGAACAACGTCGGCGGCATCGCGAGCCACATCCACCGCACCGGAGACGGAAATGCCCACATCGGCAGCGTGAAGCGACGGCGCGTCATTGATACCGTCTCCCATAAATGCCACCGCGTGACCATTGTGTTTGAGAGCGATAAGAATCCGGTTTTTCTGAGCTGGAGAGATACGCGCGAACATCTGGCTGTTCTCGGTGACGACACCTAAAGCTGGGTCGGTCATTCGATCCAGGTCGTCACCGGTGAACACCCGCCCGGAATCAAGCCCCACCTCGGTGCATACGTGCGCCGTGACACGAGCGTTGTCTCCCGAAATGACCCTCATCTCTACGCCATCCTCTTTTAGCGAAGCCAGAGTCTGGGCGGCATCAGGCAGGGGCTGATCAGCAAAACTCAAGAACCCCGCGAGGATCAGATTCTGCTCATCCTTGGTTGAGTAATCGGTTTTGTCTCGAACGCGTGTGTACGCCACGGCCAATGAACGGAAGCCTTGGTTGTTCAGTTCGTCGCTCAACGCTTTCATGCGGTTACTAGCGGCGTCGTCGATGGCGACAATCTTCCCCTGAAGCTCATAACCAGAAACGAGCGAAAGGATTCCTTCCGGCGCTCCTTTGGTGATCAGAATCCGCTCAGGCCCTTGCTGCACGACAACCGAAAGCCGTCTTCGCTCGAAATCAAAAGGAATCTCGTCGCACTTTATGTATCCCTCGATCTTTGGCGCGGGCTGATGAAGGATTACGTCGTCGAGAGGACTGCGGATGCCAGTTTCGAACTTGCTGTTGATGTAAGCGAGCTCCAAAGTCCGCCGTGCAGGATTTCCAAAAGAATCGAGCGAGCGGTCCAGCGACATGGTCCCGGTGGTAAGCGTGCCCGTCTTATCGCTGCAAAGCACATCCACGTTGCCGAGGTTCTCGATCGCTGAAAGATGCTTCACGATGACTTTCTTGCGCGCCATCGTGATGGCGCCTTTCGAAAGGGTCACCGACGTGATCATGGGCAAGCCCTCAGGCGTCAGACCCACTGCCAGTGCAACTGCAAAGAGTAACGACTGCAGAGGATCGCGATGGCGTGCGATGCTCACCACCATCAGGAAGAGCACTAGAAAAATAACTGTGCGTGCAAGAAGTAAGCTGAATTTACGCAGTCCTTGATCAAAGGCTGTCTGTTCCGGGCGAGCGCCAAGGCGAGCAGCTATATCTCCAAAGGCCGTGTGAGATCCGGTGGCCACAACTTCTGCCGTCGCCGTTCCACTAACAACAGAAGTTCCCAAGAACACCATGTTGCGGGCGTCAGCTTTGGTCGAGGGTGCTTCTGCTGTAGCTTCTTTGTCAGCAGGAAGCGATTCTCCCGTCAAAGCACCCTGCAGAACATAAAGGTCTCGGGCTTTCACGAGCCGTGCATCGGCAGGAATGAGGTCGCCTGCAGAGAGCCGGACCACATCGCCGGGCACTAGCTGACGGCGAGGGAGTTCTTTCCACTCACCATCGCGCAGGACGGTTGCAGTCGGCGCAACCTGTGTACGCAATTTTTCGACTGCGCTTTGCGACCTGTAAGCCTGAATTAGATCAATCGTGATGCTTAATAGAACGATCGTGGCAATGATTGCGGCATCCATACGCTGGCCCAGGAATGCCGAAACGGTCGCGGCAATTACCAGAATCAGCACTAGAGGATTTGTGAATGAATGCCAGAGATCGAAGAGAAAGGAACGATGCTTGGTGTCAGCGGGTTCGTTCGCGCCGAACTGGTGTAGCCGTGTGTCAGCTTCTTGTGCCGTCAGTCCGATAGTACCGAGTTCGTTGTTCGCGTCCTCCGGCATGGTTAGGCTTCCCATCTATTGCTGCGCAGAGAGCGTTCAAATGGGTGTGCCGTGATTGCTCCAAAGATACAGCCACCCACGTGAGCGACATAGGCCACCCCGCCACCCTGAACGTCGGCCACTGCGCCAACCTGATTGAAAAGCTGGATTACAAACCAAATTCCGATCAGCAGTGCCGCAGGAATGAAAGTAGTTCGGAAGAAGATTCCAAAGAAAACCAGAGTCCGGATTTGATCCGTGGGATACGTAACCAGAAACGCGCCCATTACCCCTGCGATAGCGCCGCTGGCGCCCAGGTTCGGAACGGTGGAATGAGGCATCGCGACAACCTGTGCCAGAAAAGCAACTGTGCCACTGAGCAGATAAAACACTACGTAACGCAGTGGCCCCATGGCGTCCTCGACCTCGGGACCGAAGGCCCAGAGAAAAATCATGTTGCCGATGATATGCATCCACCCGCCGTGCATGAACATGGCCGTGATGATCGTGATAAGGTGATGGCCCGCGGAAATGTCCGCCGGGACCAGCGCCCACTGTTTCACGAAAGGGTCGCCACCCATCAGTTCCAAAAGAAAAACGACAACATTGACGATGATGATTGAGGTCGTGACGATGGGATACCGGCTGGGCTCTCTCGACGCATCTCTTAGTGGAACCATGCCACCCATGCTGTTCTCCTTTTTGCATCGGATCGCGATCACGCGCTCCCGTCTCTGCTCGGCTCAGACCGTGCGTAATTGAAGTGCCATAGCGATCCAGGCTGAGCCGTAGATAACCAGATCAATTCCGACGAAAAGACCAACTACCCAGAGCCCCGAAACCGGCCATTGTGCCAAGAGCAACATGCCGAGGATTGCCGAAATCATCCCGTTTGCCGCGCCCCAGCCCGAACCCGGCAGATTACTTACCCACATGGAGGCGAAAAACTGATAGAAGCCGGCGACGAGGAAAAATACTGCCATGATGAGCGTGATGGTCTCCGCACTCATGACCGGTCGGAACAACATCACCGCCCCAGTTATTCCAAACACAAGTGCTATTAGCAAGTGCACGAAGAAACCCGCCCACTTGCCGACCATGAAGGCGTACGTGAATTCAATGATGCCTGCAAATAGCAACAGCCAGCCGAAGAACATCATGGAGGCCACCGTCGTTATGAAACTTCGGACTATCGCCACCATGCCGAGGAATATCAACACAATGCCGAACGCCAAGAACCGTCCCCAATGGTGAATCATCTCAGGCGTGGCTCCGTTCAGTATTTCAAATGGACCGTACATGTTCAGCTTTCCTGCATTCTTTCGATTACCGGACGCACGAAGCCGGAGCAAATGCCGGCCCTCAGGGTCATGCCAGTGACCCGTGTTTCTTTGCAAATGCCTCCAGGCTCTTATGGGTCGCAAGCGAATACATCAGCCGGCTTATCCCGCTGATGACAAATTTTGTGCCAATGATCCCGCCGATCAATCGCATCGAACTGACTGGCCATAAGCCGCATACAATCAACACGAGAAATGTCGTGGCGATCGCGCCAGCTGCAATCCATCCGGAACCTTGTCGTCCTCGCAGCCGATGGTAGATGAGGAATTCCATCATGCTTTCAATCAGAACAACCACGCCAACGACGACCATGACATTCTTTACTTGCAGACCAGGGGAAAAGAACAAGAGAAGATAAAGTCCCGCAAAGGTGTAAAGAAAGCTCGTCAGTATTCGCCACGCGGCTTCTCCATCGTTGCGTGTGGCGAACCCGTACATGAAGTACGCCAAGCCACAGGCGACAAAAAGCCGGCCGGATAAGAGCGTAGGATTCAGACCTGTGTCTATCGACAGAAAGATCCCAACCAGTCCTAAAGCGATCAGAAGAATCGCGCCCATCGTGGCCAGCTCACTTGACCTGATAAGTTTCGAAACACTTTGCGTGCTCATGTTCTCAGACTCCACGTCACTCCTGATGCCGCGTGCCGCTACCCGCATATCGCGAGATCGCCTGCGGAAAAGCAGGGAGACCTCCACCCGGTGCCCCGCGCTTGTCGTCGACAAGCAACTCATGCGCACTCTTGTGATAAACGGCTTGGTTAAGATCGTCTTCAGGCTCGATAACAACCCCCTTTAAGTTGACTCCTGCAAACAGTCCGCGACTGCGCGAATAGGACAGAATCTCGGCGTGCATGAGCGCATCGGTGCCGGCGCCGGCCTCACGTCCAACCGGACCGCCGGCCACCGCTGCGTCTGCTCCCAGTTCGAACCTGTCCTTCATCAGATGAGCAATCGCGTCGTCGTTCATGAGTACAAGAACGATGTCAGTGGCGGATGCGCCAATCTGCGGGCCAACGCTCGGCCCCCCGGCGCGGAAGAAGACGGGATCGCTCCAACCGGCATTCGTGCGGCGGCTCACAACGCCGCGGCCTCCCTCGGCACCAACAACAAAGGCTGCCTTCACTACGTGTGGGAATACGGCGACTGCCTTCGCACGCCGGAGAAGATCGCGAGGGATAGCCTTGTCGGGGGTCTGCATGATCTCGTCGAATACCTTCCCAGCTTTGACAGACTGCTCGGCCGCTTGTTTCACTTTTGCCGCGTGATCGTCGGACGAGCGCGCCAGCGGCGTAGCTGAAATGAAGCACCCAAAAATAACTGCGGCGACTATCCGCATTTGCCTTTCAAGCATCACAAATGCTCCTTCCCGGCGGTCGAGTCCGCCCTCACGCAGCTTTTTGTTGAGACACTGTGCCCGGTAAGCTGTGAATCGCACTTGCGAAACCTACCAGCGACGCCCCGTCAAAAATGAGGTCGATGCCGATGATCATTCCGATAAAGAAGTTGCTCGCCGTCTGCCAGATGACCATGAGGTAAATACCGAGAGCGATGGATACCAGTCCCGAGACAAAGGTCCATCCCCATTTCGGGAACTGAATCACACTCGAACCTATGGCTCGGAACAGGCCTCCGACGATGAAGAGCGCAGCCAGCAGCATGGTTACACCTTCCGCGCCAGCGTTCGGATGGCGAATCAGGAGGTATCCAACCGCTCCCCGAAGGATCGCGTTTAGCAGGTAGAGGAAAAACCCATGCCAGCTGAAGGCGTAAAAAGAGCTCACCAGCCAGAACACGCCGCTGACCAGGAGAATCCAGCCCAGCGCCAGAATTGAAAACATGGTTGCTGTCTGCGCTTTGACGATGCAAACGACACCGAGCGCCCCCAGCAGAATGCCGAAAAGCAGAAACCAGCCCCAAGATCTTCTGACTTGTCCGAGTCCGGCGGCGAAGAGATCAGATAAGTTGCTCATTGTTTTTCTCCTTTTATGCGTGCTGCCTGTCCGGCGGCCCGAGTTAGATCGATCTACCGCAAGAAAACCACCGGAGCTTTGGCAGCAACGGTAAGTCCCGTGGCCGACTTCGCATCCGGGTTAAACTTGTTGAACTCCGATGGGTTCTTTCGGAAATGCCGCTCCAACGCGTCGATTCGATTTTGATCATTGGGGTGGTCGGACAGAAGCTGAGGCAACTCTTCCGGCCTGGCGTTGTTGAAATCTTGGAATAGCCATACCAGTCCCCAAGGGTTATAGCCCGCTGCGGCACACACATCCGAACCAGTGATATCGGCACTCGACTCAGCATCCCGGGAATAACTCAAGGAGTGCAGTCTGCCGAGGAGCGCGACCGCCAACACATGTCCCGCTGTAGGCCCCAGAAGAATGGTCGCACCGATCTCTCGCCTCGCCAGTCGCTCTTGCTCTTCAATCAATTTCATCGTGTCGTGGTGAATGGTGTGGGAGACCTCGTGACACAGAGTGCCGGCGAGCTCGTCGGTGTTCTTAACGAAATAGAGGAGCGAATCGACTACATATACGTTCCCACCCGGCGTGGCGAACGCATTTGGCTGAGCTTCGTGTACCAGATAGAACTTAATGGGGTGGTTATATCGTGGTTGGGCGGCCCTTGTGATAGCTTCCGCAATCGGTTTCAGACTATCGTACAGAGGCGATGATTCGATGATCTCGGCTTTGGCCTTGAGTTCGTTGAAAACTTCTTGCCCCAGTTGCAGCTCTTCATCCTGATTCTGCGATTGGGCCGCTGATGGGAGTCCACCTGCGACATACATGAGACACGCAACTGTTGCGTAAAACACGATGCTCCGTGGTGTGTTATTGAATTTCATTGATTACTTACCTCGCCGCGCATTTCACTAACTCAATCGAGAATGCACTCACTCCGATTTGCACGAGCCGTGGCCGCAGCTGCATTTGAGCAGGGGCTGTGCCTCTTTTTCAGCTCCCGAGCAGTAGTCGCTGCAATATTCCGCCGGAGGACCGACCTGGCACTCGCATGCCGCACGCGCGCATTTTTTTTGGCTCGGCACCTTTTTCGCCATGATTTCAGCCTTCTTTTCTGTTCAATCTTTGCCAGTCAGACGTGGGTCTCCGCGAGCCTGCTCTTGGACGCTTTCGCCTTGAGCATTTCAGCCTTAGCTGTTGCGCGGCGCTCCGCCTCCTCACGGCGCTTCTTTTCTTTTTCCAGATGCTGTTGAATCTTGGTGTCAAGCTGGTTGATCTTGTCGTATAGCTTGGCTTTTCGGCCTGCCGTCGCTTCCTCGTGTTCCGTCTTCAGCAGCGCAAGATCGGTCTTCATGGCGGCGATGTCGGCTTCATGCGACGAATGGGTCACGTCAGACGGAGCGTAGCGATGCACGACCCCACCCAGTTCCGTCATGCCCAAGTCGAGCCAGCTTGTCCAGTCCTCGTTCACCTCTGCCACCAATGCAAACTTGCCGGGTGTTAGTTCACGCGACACGTCATCCACGAAATCTGTGCTGACATGGGCGTTATCCAAGTCTGCGATAAGGCCAGTCAGGAATCCCGCCACCGCCCCGATCCCGAAACCGACGGGACCGCCGAGAAGTCCGATTAGGCTCCCCAGAGACGTTCCTGCAACTGTTTTGAGCCCCACGCGATCCTTTTCCTCATTCACAACTACCTTCCCTTCAGGGGTTTTGGTGATGATTGCGTACGCGTAAAGCGTGAGAAGGTCCTCGTGATCTAGGTCCTTCAGTGCGTCTCTCCCCTCGAAGACTTTATCGGGTTCGCTAAATATCACTACTAACACGCGCTCCATTTGTTCTCCTCCTGCTGATCCGTACTTCCGCCGGTCATGCCTCGCTCCCAAAGTTCACTTGGCATAAAGGTGTTGTGATCTACCTCACGTTTGTGAAACATGGGGCGTGCAAACAAGCCGTACCGTCGGAAGGGTGCATCCGGATTTCCAAACTGGAGTCGAAAACTTTCAGCTGAACAACTGTTTAAACGGAAGGGTTAGGGGTACAACAGGGGATCTCAATGGATGGTGGAAGAGGCAGTCCGGCGCTATTCCGTCACTCTGGCGAAACATTCTGATGGCCGAGGCGCTAGTTCCCGGAATGCGAAACCGCCTGGCCCTCTGGCTCGCCAAAACTTGGGCAGGCAGAATTGGCATTTAACGGAATCCGACTTGGGTCCGAACCAGCAGCTTTTGCCAATTTTGTCCCAAGGCAAGAACGGTGGGAAATGTGCTGAATCAATGAGCTCCATGGAAAAAAGGAGCAATATGGCCCAACTAGCTGTCTCTGAAGCGGTCACTTTGAAGAACATCTTAGTTGCAACCGATTTTTCCGTCGCCTCCGCTTCTGCCCTAGCCTACGTCATCCCGATTGCACGGGAATACCACTCCGTCGTTCATGTTCTGCACATAGTTCGGCCCTCAGAAATTGATCTCGCATTAACGGAGGACGAAGACGACATCTCTCAGGAAATCCCAGTCGATGCTCAACATCAACTCACTTTGCTGGAAGGTCTGCTGGATACGGTGCCGCACAAAATCTGGACACGAGGAGGCAACATCGCTACCGCCGTCCGAGATCTTGTTGATTCGGAGCACATTGACCTGATCGTGGTCAGGGGCAAGCGGAGAATCGGATTTTAAGAAGCTCGTTGTGGGATCGGTTGCGGAAGACGTGATCCGCAATGCCAGGTGTCCAGTCCTTAGTGTTGGCCCGCATGCGGCCTCGCAGCAGCAATGGCGTACATCTCGATCAAGTTCTCTATCTCACGAGCCTGTGGGAAAAGTCCCGCGACGGCCTTCGTTACGCGATTCAGTTGGCGATTGAACAGCAATCTCGGTTCACGCTTTTGCACGTCATTGAGCAGGATGAGTCCAACAAACCGGATCGTGAATGGCTCAATGCGTTTCGCCGGATTATGCAAAATCAATTGCCGGACAGTGCAGCCAATCTCCGCAATGCCCCAGAACTGAGAGTTGAAGTGGCGAAGAATGCAACAGCTCGCATTCTTGACGTAGCTGACAAGGTCAGGGCCGACCTCATCGTCATGGATCTGCAGCGCACACACCCTGGGGCCACGCATCTGCGCGACAAACTCTATCCAATTATCTCGTGGGCGAATTGTCCTGTACTCGCCGTGCGGCCTCGAACTGAGGACACATGGCACTGACATGCACCGTAACTAACTTCTTTCGTTAAACTTGAGGGCGTCGTCTCTTGGCTTTTGAGTTTCCGCTCGTCAGCACGCCCGAGTCTTTCTGTCCTTCTCTCCTCGGCTCTGCTTTCACTTTTCGCGCGTCTTGGATTCGCGGACTAGCTCGGCTTCATTTGCATTCGCATGACGTTCTATCTCTCGAGCCTCTCCTGTATCTGCGGCATCTCAGACACCCTCCTTCTCAACCTGTTCCAGCAGCAGAAAGTCGACTTCGCTGACTGCGGCAGGGATCCGATCATTCTTGCTCGGCACGATGAAGGGAGGGTGAGTTGCCCCGTTTCGTAATGGAATCTGGCTTGCATGTGAATCTCGTCTATTCGCTGATACGGCGAAAACACAGAAAAGGAGCAACCTCATGGACAGAATGTTGGTAGTGGTTTTTGACAACGAAACCAAAGTTTACGACGGCAAAAAGGCGCTCATGCAGCTCGATGCCGAAGGCAGTATCGGCGTCTACGCTTACGCGGTGGTGTCGAAACACGCCGATGGCACCGTAAGTGTTAAACAGGAAGATGACTACGGACCGATCGGGACTCTGCTCGGCACCTCATTTGGAGGCTTGATCGGATTGCTGGGTGGGCCGGTGGGTTTTGCCATCGGTCTCAGCGCGGGGGCAGTTGCCGGTGCGGCGGTTGACCTCCACAACGTCGGCATCGGTGAGGATTTTGTCGACGACATCAATAAAAGCTTGACGCCAAACAAGTTTGCACTCGTCGCCGAAATTGACGAGGACTGGACTACGCCTGTGGACACGCGCATGGAGGCGATAGGCGGAGTCGTATTCCGTCGCGCTCTTTCGGAAGTAAAACATACCCTGCATGAAGAGCACGTCGCTGCCATGAAGGCTGACCTCGCGCAGATGAAAGCTGAGCAGGCTCAAGCTAACGCCAATCGCAAAGCGAAGCTCCAGGAAAAGATCAACAAACTCGATTCCAAGATCCAGGAGCAGTTGCAGAAAGGCAAAGAAAAACGTGAGGCTGCCGAGCGTGAAGCGCAGGAAAAAGTACAGTTGCTCAAGAAAAAAGCGGCAGCTGCGAAGGCGGCTGTGAAGGCCAAGGCCTCGTAACCCTCGGCCGCTTCGAAACATTGCTTCAAGGGAGGTCGAAAGACCTCCCTCTTTTGAAAGTGGCGTTTGCAGCACTTGGAGGATCGAATGTCGGCACAGAATCCTGAAGAAACGAAGAAGCATGCCGGATGGGGCATTTTTATGGGCGTTCTTACCGCGGCCCTCGGTGCATTCCTGATCATTTACCCGCTGGTCACGGCAAAAATCACCACCGTGCTGCTCGGTTGGGTGCTCATCTTAGTCGCGTTCGCTGAATTTGTACTTGCACTTCACTCCAGGAAGCCCGGCGGGTTCTTCTCAAGACTGCTGGCTGCTGCACTCTTTGGTATCACCGGCGGTGCATTGGCATTTTCGCCCATTGCCGGCGTGCAAGCGGTTACGGGTCTGCTGGGCACTCTGCTTTTAGTGCAAGCCGGCCTCGCCACCGTGACAGCTTTTCAGATCCGGCCGCTTGCCGGCTGGCCATGGTATCTGCTTGAGGCCGGCACCAGTTTCGCACTCGGCCTGGCGATTCTTGTCCAGTGGCCGTCCAGTTCAGTTTGGGCGATCGGGACGCTGGTTGGTGCGGCAGTTTCTGTCGGCGGCCTCGTCCGGATCATCGTTTCGGCGAAAGTTCAAGGTGAGGCGAGCAGTCTCGAACATCTCCCTCCTTCCCGTGGAGCAGAGATGAGCAATGAACCCACCGACGCGCAGCATTTGATTTCATAATCTAGTCCAAGGAAGGCATCGCATGCGCTCCACCATCAAACTCGGCAAAATCTCAGGAATCGAGATAGGTCTGCATTACAGCTGGTTCGTGATAGCAGCCCTGATTGTTTTTTCCCTGGGCGAACACTTCCATCAGGTAAGCGCGGATTGGAGCATGTGGAAAGTCTGGATCGCCGCGGTGATCACCGCAATTTTATTTTTCGTCACATTGTTGCTGCATGAGCTGGCCCATTCCCTTGTAGCCCAGAAGCGAGGGCTCAAAGTGAAGGCGATTACCCTGTTCGCACTGGGCGGCGTCTCGCAAACGGAAGATGATGCCAGCGACGCAAAGACGGAATTCTGGGTCGCGATCGCCGGCCCGATTACCAGCCTCGTTATTGGTTTCAGCTGCCTGGGCATAGCCATGGGCTTTGGTTGGCAGCGCCCGGCCGAACCCCACATACCTCTAACTGCTGTCGCAGTGTGGCTGGGATACATCAACATCGGCCTGGCTCTCTTCAATATGATCCCCGGTTTCCCACTCGACGGAGGCCGTGTGCTGCGCGCGATCATTTGGGGAATCAGCAAGAGCGCGGATCGTTCTACCCGCATCGCCTCTCGCGTCGGCCAAATCGTAGCACTGCTTTTCATTCTCGATGGGATTTGGCAGTTTTTTCACGGCGGCGGCTTTGGCGGACTATGGATCGCCTTCGTCGGGTGGTTCTTGATGGATGCCGCCAAAGCAAGCTATGCCCAGGTGGAGGCTGAGTCGGCACTTAAAGACTTGCGCGTGTCCGACATCATGTCCACCGAGTGTGTCGTTGTGGATCGCGGGATGAGATTGCAGGAGTTTGTTGATATCTACTTGCTGACAACCGGCCAGAGATGCTTCGCAGTCGAGGACAAAGGCCAGCTGATCGGGCTTATTACTCTGCGCGATGTAAGCAGGATTCCGCGGGACCGATGGGAGCAGGCAACTGTGAGCGAAGCGATGCGTCCCGGAACTGAATTGCACACCGTGAGCCCTGAGACTTCTGTTCGGGATGCGCTCAAGACTATGGTTCGCAATGACATCAATCAACTGCCGGTCCTCGACCATGGTTGCCTGCAGGGAATCGTGTCACGCTCCCAGATTATGCAACTGCTCCGGACTCGTGATGAATTGCGCTTACCGGCTGAATATGGTCCTCCCCCTGAACTCAGTGGCAGGAACGAGGTGGATGTACGCAGCATGTCGCAGATGTTGTCCCGTCATTCACGGGTTTAGTGGTCGCAAAACGGAATCGAGGTTCGTCATGGCAGAAATCTTAGATGTGGGCGCTCAACATAAGTGCGCTTACTCACTGTGCGAGTGCCAAGCCTCTTCTGTTGAGACATATTGCAGCGAGTACTGTTCGGATGCGGACAAGGAGCACGAGAGGGAAGTTCAATGCGATTGCAAACATAGTCCTTGCATGCTCGACTGAACTCGTCACATTCGGCCAGTCACCGCCCTTTTTATTGGAATGCGAGGTAACCGTATGCTGATAGCGATCCACTTAGTTGGCCCCGATCAGGTCCGTTCGCATGTACTCATGAGTGACGACGTGACGGTGCGGGATGTCGCGACTTCGAAGTACAGCCTTTTTTCCCGGAAACTGAAGAAGAACGGATCGATCGTTCCCTTGACGGAAAGAGTCTTGCCCGGCGACACCGTCCTGGTAGAAGACGAGGCCATCCATGAATAGAAAGGTCTCCAGGAATGGCTGCTGCATCTGTCTTCGCTTACTCTGGGGTATTGCTGGCATTCTGTTCACCGTCTCAACCGCTTTCAGCTCGAACCTGTTCGCTTCGGACCACGTTCATCCGTGCATCGCTTCGGCTCAGGAACCAGTAACGCAAATCCGGCCCCCGGGAACATCGAGAAGCGCAATGGTGGCTGAGGGAGAATACAGGGTTCTCGATCAATCCGGCATCGGCTCTTTCGATCCCGCTGTTTACGACTTCAAGGAATCGTGGACTCTTTGGCGGCTGGATGGAACGTTCGAAGTCGATGGCACGAGAGATTATCGCTCGCCGGCAGATCAGCCTCACAGAGACAACTTCGAAGCTCGCCTGTCGAGTAGCTTCCAGCTTGTGAGTTTGAAAGAGTTTCGAAC
>Ga0335084_10001625_pt1 | contig 21211 bp, 16 predicted proteins | sample Lox_Sample_44_FD_206721 | JGI IMG/M metagenome (GOLD analysis project Ga0335084, IMG submission 206721) | Soil microbial communities from Loxahatchee National Wildlife Refuge, Florida, United States - Lox_Sample_4.4 | ecosystem: Environmental > Terrestrial > Soil > Wetlands | place: USA...
GGATTGCTCGCGAGGCGCGCGCCCTCGGCGATCAGGCCCGCCCATTCCCGAACCTGACAGCCGAGGAATATCAGGCCGCCGAGTGCAGTCAGCAGAACGAACTTCCGCGCCAGCCCGAGGTCCCGGCGGTGCGTGGCCCCGACGGCGGTCGCCATGGTGGCGCTGGACGTGATGAGCACGAACGTCATGAAGCCGATGAACGGCAGCGAGAACACCTCGCCGCGGTCGGGCCATGCAGGGCTCGCCAGACGGATGAACCCGTACGCCGCGAGGAACCCGGCGAAGAGCAGAGCGTCCGTGACCAGAAAGAACCACATCATCAGCTTCTGCCACGGCACGCCAAACGGCCCCGCGTCATCCGTCCGGTGCGCCTGCGTCGTCGCCGCGTGATCCACGCTCGTCATCGGTCCCGTTCCCTAGAGGGTGGAGAGGATGGCCAGCAACCAGAGCCAGACGCCACCCACGGTGTGCCAGTACACGGCGGCGTGAGTCAATCCCGCGTGCCGGGCCGGCCCGTACGCCCCGGCCCGGGTGCGCCCCAGCGTCCAGCCCAACGCGGCTAGCCCGCCCAGGACGTGGGCGCCGTGAACGCCCGAGAGCATGTAGAAGAACGCCGCGTGGGGATTGGAGCTGAGAAAGACCCCGTGGGCTGCGAGCGACCGCCACGCGATAACCTGCCCGGCGAGGAACAGCAGCCCGAACAGCGCGCCCACCGACATCCACCCGGCGGCGCGCTGCGATGCGTTGGCGCGCACGGCGGCGCGTGCGCGCTCGATCGCGGCGCTCGACAGAAGGATGACGAGCGTATTCGCCCACACGATTCCTGGCAGGGCGACGCGGGCCCAATCGTCACCGGTGCGCCGGATCAACAGCGCCGCCGTGAACGCAGTGAACAGCATGACGACGGTCGTGAGGATGGCAACGAGCCCGATGGAATAGGGTTCGCGGTCCGCGGCACGACTGTCCGGGAAGCGGTTCACGACCGGAACGGCGGCGGTCATGAGGCGCTCACCGTCGCGCGGGCGACTTCGAGGGGCGGGGCGTGCTGCGGCAGATAGCCGCTCGGCACCCCGTTCGTCCGGTACTCGTAGGGCCCGCGGGACACCACCGGCAGCTCCGCCCCCCAGTTCAGGTGCGGCGCCGGCGATGTCGTGGTCCACTCGAGCGTCGTCCCCTGCCAGGGGTTCGAGTCGGCACGCGCCCCGAAGCGCAGGCTGCCGAAGAAATTCCCGAGGAATACGAGCTGAGCCGCCGCGGCGACGAACATGACGATGCTGATGAACACATTGAGCCACTGGATGGGCCGGAGAAATTCGTAAGCCGTGGGATCGTACAGATGACGCTGCTCACCCCCCATGCCCAAGAAGTGCATCGCAACGAAGCCGATCACGACCGACGGGACCGTGAGCCAGAAATGCACCTTCCCGAGCGTCTGATTCATCTGGCGGCCGAACATCTTCGGATACCAGTGGTAGGTCCCGGCGAAGATCGTGAAGAACGTCACGACCGCGATCATCAGGTGGAAATGGCCCACCACGAAGTACGAGTTGTGCAGGTACTGATCCGACGTCGCCGTCGCGAGGAAGACGCCGCCCAGCCCCCCGATCGCCACCGCTGCCATGAGCCCGAGTACGAACAGGAGGGCCGGTGTCAGCCGGAGCTCGGCGCGCCACAGGCTCGCCACGAGGTTCAGGGCGAGCACCGAGAACGGCGCGGTGATCAACACGGTGGCGACCGAGAAGTACTCGCCGACGTAAGGGCTCATCCCGCTGACGAACATGTGGTGGCCCCACACGATCATTCCCAGCACGGCGATCACGACGAGCGCCCACACCGAGGTCCGGTATCCGAATACGGGGCGGCGGCCGTGCGTCGCGACGACGTCGAAGGCGATCCCCATCGCGGGAAGCACCAGCACGTAGACTTCCGGGTGGCCCAGGAACCAGAACAGGTGCTGGAACAGCAGGGGCGTACCCCCGTGATACGGGAGCACCTCACCACCCATCACGAGCCCCGTCGGCAGGAAGAAGCTCGTGTGGCCGAGGCGGTCGAGCAGCAGCATGATCGCGGCCGCCGTGAGCGCCGGAAACGCGAGAATGCCGATGATGGATGCGATGAAGAGCGTCCACACCGTCAGTGGCATCCGCCACAGCGACATCCCGCGCGTGCGGAGATTCAGCACGGTCGTGATGTAGTTCAGTCCGCCCATCGTGAACGAGGCGATGAACAGCGCCATGGCGAGGATCCACATCGTCTGCCCCAAACCCTCGCCGGGCGTGGCGTCGGCCAGCGCGGACAGCGGCGGATAGGCCGTCCACCCCGACGCCGCTGCTCCGTCCGGCGCGAAGAACGACCCGAGCATCAGGAGGCAGGCGGGGACGATCGTCCAGTACGACAGCATGTTGAGAAACGGATACGCCATGTCCCGCGCCCCGATCTGGAGCGGGATGATGAAATTCCCGAATCCGCTCACGAGCGAGAGCGAAATGACGAAGAAGATCATGACGCTCCCGTGCATCGTGACGAGGCTCAGGTACCGCTCCGGCAGGAGGACGCCGCCCTCGTACAGGCCGGGGAAGAGCTTGCCGAGGAGCGGCCACTGGGACTGCGGCCAGGCAAGATGCAGGCGCAGCAGCATCGACCAGGTCGCGGCGAACAGGGCCATGACGACCGCGGTGAAGTAGTATTGCTTCCCGATCGTCTTGTGATCGGTGCTGAAGACGTATCGCGTCCAGAACCCTCCGTCACCCGTCGCGCTCATCGTTGCAACCATCCGGTTTGGTGTTGGAGCCAGGTGCGGTATTCCTCCGGGGACTCGACGTACACGGCGCCGTGCATCCGGTAGTGGCCCATGCCGCAGACCTGCGTGCAGGCGATCTCGTAGCGGCCCGGCGTCGTGGGGACGAACAAGGTCCTGCCGAGAATCCCCGGAACGACGTCCTGTTTGACGCGGAAGGAGGCGACGGAGAAGCTGTGCAACACGTCGCGACCGCGGAGCCGCAGGTTCACCGCCCGGCCGACGGGCACGTGGATCTGGTTGCGCAGCACGATGTCGTCCCGCGCCGCGGGATCGTTGCGATCGAGGCCGGCGGGGTTCTCCTTGCTCACGAATTCCGGCGCCACTCGGCCGAACGCGCTATCCGGCCCCGGGTAGCGGACGATCCACTCGAATTGCTGCCCCGTGACCTCGACCGCGACGGCGTCCGCGGGCGGCTTGGCGTAGATCTCGTGCCACACCGGGAGCCCCTTCACCACGACGCCGACCTCGGTGATCGCCATCATTCCGATCACCGGGACGATCGACCACCAGAACTCGGCTCGCGCGTTCGTGGCGGGCGAGCCCGCCGCGCGGCCGCGCCCGTAGCGCCACAGGAACCACGAGAGGACGAGAGCGCCGAGCACGAGCACCGGGCCGGTGGCATCGAACAGGTAGTGGATGACGCCGTCCACGCCGACGCCGTGCCGGGACGCGACGGGGGGCATCCAGTCGCGGGCGAATCCGACCACGGTGAAGGCCGTGAGGCCGAGGAACAGCGCAATCAGCCCGACGATCTCGGCGGTTTGGCGACGGGATGTACTCATGCAGGCGGCGCTCGCGTCAGGGATAATGCCGGAGTAACGGGTCCGTTTCTCGCCAAAGAATGCACTTCGCCCAGGAGCCCGTCAAGGGCTCAGGGCGGCGTTAGCTAAGTGGTGTGGGGAGCAGGCTTTGGGTGTCGGCGCCCGGCGGTGCGAGCCAGCAGGGCCCGCTTTTCCGCCAGTGCCTGCGCCATGTCAGCCACCGTGGTGGTGGCGAGGTAGCGCCGGATCCCCTCCCGCAGCGGCTTGAACCGCTCGTGCTGCGGGCAGGGCATATCGTCCGAGCAGCGCCCCAGCCCGGAAGCGCAGGCCTCGAGGTCGGAAGTGCCGTCAATCAGCTGCTTGATCGCCAGGAGGGTTATGGCCGCGGCGGGCCGGGCGAGCGCGTAGCCGCCATGTGGCCCCTTGGCAGAGTGGAGGAGCCCCGCGCGCACCAGGTCCTGGAGGATCTTGCCGAGGAACGCTTCGGGAATCTCCTCGGCCGCGGCGATCTCCCGCGCCTGGCTGAAGGCCCCAGGCGGTTGGGCAGCGAGATAGATGAGGGCGCGGGTCGCGTACCCGCACGCGCTGGAATAGAGCACCGGAGTTGTCACGGACTCCAAAGTCCGTTTCTTACGCTACAGGTGTGGCGCCGCGCCTGTCAAGCGACGGCAACCTAGTGCGGGCGTCATCGCGCCCCTATCTTCGCGCGCTGCGGCGCCCGGTAACGTGACGATCCACGAGCTATCTCATCGTCGCGACCCTGGTCGGCGTCGCCGCGGAACGCGTGCTCGGCGCGTGGGGGATGGTCGTCGGATTCATCGCCGCCGGCGTCGCGGCCTGGTGGGTAGTGGAGCGCTTCCTAGACCTCTGACGCCCGCCCTTTGAAGACGTGGAAGAGATAGTAAAGCGATGGAAAGAGCACTGCGCCGCCGAGAACGATGGCGCCCATCGCGAGACCGAGCGTGATCAGCGGGGCCGCCGAGCCCTCGATCGTGAAGTCGGGCGGGATCAGGTACGGGTACTGGCCCAACGCCCAACCCCACAGAATCAGCGAGACTTCCCCTGCGGCCGCGATGCGGGCCCAGCGCCACTGCCGCCGCCACAGCCCAACGAGCGCACCCACCGCCGCCGCGCCGGTCAGTACGTGCAAGGGCAGCGACCACGGCGCACCGAGCAGACCCCGTTGCACCGCCTCGGCGCCCCCCCGCGACAGCGCCAGGGCCACGATACCGGTGACCATCACGGCCACCCCCGCCACGAGCCCGCGACGGCGGAAGTCCTCCTGGAGCGCCCGATCCGTGGTCTCGAGCGTGAGATATACGGCGGCCAGGAAGGCGAAGCACACCAGGGCGAAGACCCCCACTGAAATCGCGAACGGTGAGACCCAGGGCAAGACGTACAGGGTCACGAACCCTTCCCCTTTCCCTGTTCCCCCTTCCCCGACCGCTCCGGCCGCCACCGCGCCCACAGCCATGCCGAGCAGGAGCGGCGTCACGATGCTCGCACCCGCGAACACCCCACCCCAGCGCTGCTGCACCTCGTCCCGTTGGCCGCCGTAGCTCCGGAAGGCGAACGCCGAGCCGCGCAGCACGATGCCGATGAGGGCGAGCGCAAACGGGATGTGCAGCCGGATGCTCAGCTGGGCGAACACGGGGGGGAAGCAGGTGAACAACAGCACGAGGGCGAGGATCAGCCACACGTGATTGGCTTCCCAGACCGGCCCGATCGCTTGCACCACCAGCTCGCGCTGCGCTCGCGCGCGGGGTCCCCGCGCAAAAAGGTCCCACACGCCCCCTCCGAAATCGGCGCCCGCGAGGAGCACGTACGCGTTGAGCGCCGCGACGATCACCCCCGCCAGGATTTCCGCGAGCGTCACGCGTCCCCCGTCTTTCGGCTCCACTCCCCCGTCCGCACGACGCGCCACAACTGTTCGGGAACGGTGGGGCTTCGCACGATCTGCCGGTACAGAAGCCATGCCACGATGACACCGAGGAAACAGTAGAGCAGTGTGAACGCGACGAACGGCACGATCAGCCCCGGCATGGGCGTCACCGCGTCCCTGGTTCTCAGGATGCCGTAGATCACCCACGGCTGGCGTCCCAGTTCGGTCGTCATCCATCCTGCCTCGGTCGCGAGAAATCCCATGGGGGTTGCTACGACCAGGGCCCACATCAATCGACGATTTTCCGCGAGTACCCTTCCCCCTTCCCTCCTCCCCCGGCTGCGCAAAACCCAGCCGGCCCACAGGACCACGACCGCCATGTACGTCCCGAGCGCCACCATGAATTGGAACGACCAGTGGACCGCGGGCACGTTGGGCCATTGATCACGCGGGATTGCGTCCAGGCCTCGTATTTCGGCGTGGGGATCGTGGTAGGCGAGGAGCGACAGGCCGTACGGGATGCGGATCGCGTAGCGCGTGGTGCGGGCGTCGAGATCGGGCCACCCGCCGAGCACGAGCGGTGCCCCGCGCTCGGTCTCGAACACCGCCTCCATGGCGGCGAGTTTCGCGGGCTGGTAGCGCGCCACCTGGCGGGCCGCGAGGTCGCCGGAGATGGGCTGAAGGACGGCTGCGGGCCCGCCCACGAGCAGCGCGATGGAAAGCGCGCGGCGATGGAACGCGTTCGTCGAATCCCGCAGCAGCATGTAGGCGTGGATGCCGGCGACGGCGAGTCCCGTGGCGGCGTACGCCGCGAGCAGCATGTGCAGCGTCTGCGCGAACGCCGCGGGATTCGCCATGGCGGCGATCGGGTCGACATGCGTGATGACGCCGCCCACGACTTCGAATCCGGTCGGCGTATTCATCCACGCGTTGGCAATGACGACGAAGATGCCCGACAGGGCGCCGCTCACCGCCACCAGCACGCCGGCGAACAGATGGGCGCGCCGCGAGATGCGGCCCCATCCGTAGAGGTAGATGCCGAGGAAGATGGCCTCGGTGAAAAAGGCGAACCCCTCGAGCGAGAACGGCATGCCGATGACGGCGCCGGCGAGCCGCATGAAGCCGGGCCAGAGGAGGCCCAGCTCGAAGGACAGGACCGTCCCCGACACGGCCCCGACGGCGAACAGGATGGCCGTTCCCTTCCCCCAGCGTTGCGCGAGCTCGTGGTAGATCTCGTCGCCCGTGGCGAGCCAGCGGCGCTCCGCGAGCACCATCAGCACCGGCATCCCCATGCCCACGATGGCGAAGAGGATGTGGAAGCCGAGCGAGACGCCCATCTGCGAACGGGCGGCGAGAAGGTCGGGCATGGGGGGAAACATAAGCCGTGGAGGTGTTGGGGGATGGTGGAAGTTGTGGAGGTGAGACCTGAGGTTGTGCGCGGGAATTTGCGACGCTGGGGAAGACATAGGTTTCGGGTCGAACGACCCAGGCACGTACCCTTCCTGCGGTATGGCGCCTCCGTACGAGCGGCTGGTCGCGTGGCGAGAATGTCACGATCTTGCCTTGGCAGTCTACAACGCCACCAGAACCTTCCCCGCCGACGAGCGGTTCGGACTGACTTCACAGGTCCGCCGCGCAGCATTCTCTGCCGCCGTCAACATTGTTGAAGGATCGGCGCGTCGCAGCAGACGAGAGTTTCGCCGCTTTCTCGACATCGCCCTGTCCTCTCTGACCGAGGTGGGGTACGCACTCCGCTTCTCCAAAGAGGTCGGCCTCTTGCCTGAGACTGAGTGGGTGAAATTGCACGATCACCAGAGCCGGGCTCGCTTCCTGACGTGGCAGCTCTACCGTTCGCTCGCTCGCGACTGACCTTCACCACCCTCCACAACTTCCACCAACCTCCCCGCCTTTCGAGCGGCGCCCCACCCCGCTAGATTACCAGCCGACAACTGCTCCCCGTGGCGATTTGAGGCATATTGCGGCCACGTAAAACATTCCGCTAAAAGGCCGGCCCGTTGCGGCTTTCTACGCTGTGACGGGAATTTTTTTGGGGGGAAGGGTGAGCGAAGTAACACTGCGGAAGCTGATCGACGACGGTCGCGTGCACGTGCTCGATGGCGCGATGGGCACGATGCTGTACTCGAAGGGCTTCTTCCTCAATGTCTGCTACGACGAGCTGAACCTGAAGCAGCCGCGGCTCGTGCAGGAGGTACACGAGGCGTACGTGCGCGCGGGCGCTGAGGTACTCGAAACCAACACGTTCGGCGCGAACCCGGTGAAGCTCGCGATTTACGGGCTCGCGGAGGATACGGAGAAGATCAACCAAGCCGCAGCCGAGCTGGCGCGCGCCGCCGCCGCCGGCCGCGCCAGCGTGGTCGGCGCGATCGGACCCCTCGGCGTGCGCATCGAGCCGTTCGGCCCCACCTCGCGCGACGAAGCGTTCGGCTACTTCGCGCGCCAAGTGAAAGGACTGCTGGCGGGCGGGGTGGACGGCTTCATCCTCGAAACCTTCTCCGACGTGAACGAGCTGCACGAGGCCATGCGCGCGGTGCGCAGCCTGTGCGATCTCCCCGTGGTCGCGCAAATGACCATCGGCGACGACGGCTCGACACACTACGGCACCGATCCCGCCACGTTTACGAAGCAGCTCACAGCCTGGGGCGCCGACGTCATCGGCGTGAACTGCTCCGTGGGACCCGCAGGCGTGCTCGAGGCCGTCGAGAAGATGGTCAAGGCCACCGACCGCCCGATCTCAGGCGTTCCGAACGCGGGCCTCCCGAAGGACGTCGGGGACCGCAAGATCTACCTCGCATCCCCCGAGCACATGGCGACCTTCGCGCGCCGCATGATCGAGGCGGGGGCGCGGTTCGTGGGCGGCTGCTGCGGGACGACGCCCGAGCACATCAAGAAGATCCGCGACTACGTGGCGAGCGTGGTGCCGCGCCACCAGCCCACCGTTGTGTCGCGCGAGTCGGTGACGGCGCCGGCGGGCGTCGCGGCTGTGCCGCTCGGAGAGCGCTCGCGCTTCGGCGCGAAGCTCGCGAAGGGCGAGCTCGTCACGAGCGTCGAGATCGTCCCGCCGAAAGGCATGGATCCCACCCCGATGTTCGAGCAGTGCCGCGCGCTCAAGGCGGCCGGCGTGGACGCGGTGAACGTCCCCGACGGACCGCGCGCGCAGAGCCGTATGGGCGCCCTGCTCTCGTCCGTGATCATCGAGCGCGAAGTGGGCATCGAAACCGTGACCCATTACTCGTGCCGCGACCGCAACCTGCTCGGCATGCTGTCGGACGTGCTCGGTGCCGCGGCGGCCGGGCTGCGCAACCTGCTGATCGTCACCGGCGATCCGCCGAAGATGGGGCCCTACCCCGAGGCCACCGCGGTCTTCGATATCGATTCGATCGGGCTCACCAACCTGGTCTATCGGTTGAACCACGGGCTCGATCCCGGCGGGAATCCGATCGGCAAGCCCACCCAATTCGCGATCGGGGTCGGCGTGAACCCCGCCGCTCCCGACCAGGAGCGCGAGCTGTCGCGCTTCGCCTGGAAGGTGGACGCGGGCGCGGAGTTCGCGGTCACACAGCCCGTGTTCGACCCCGCGCAGCTCGAGGTCTTCCTGAAGAAGGTCGAGCAGTTCCGGATCCCCATCGTCGCCGGGATCTGGCCGCTCCTGTCGCTCCGCAACGCCGAGTTCCTGGCGAACGAGGTCCCCGGCGTATCCGTCCCCGAAGTTGTGCTCGCGCGCATGCGCAAGGCCAGCGAAACCGGCAAGGAAGCGATGCTCGCCGAGGGCGTGAAGATCGCGCGCGAAATGTTCGAGCGAGTGAAGACCATGGTGCAGGGAGTGCAGGTCAGCGCGCCGTTCGGCAGGGTCGAGGTGGCGCTCGAAGTATTCAGGTAGCGGCGTGAGCCTCCCCCGCGCCCGCGACATCGGCTTCCCCGAAAAGGACGCCGCGCTGCGGGACGACGTGCGCATCCTCGGCGCGCTCGTCGGCAACGTCATCCGCGAGCAAGGGGGCGACGCGCTGTTCGAGCGGGTCGAGGCCGCCCGGGTCGCCGCCATCCGCCGCCGCGAAGGAGACGAAACCGCCGACGGCGACCTCCGGGCCGCCGTCAGCGGCCTCACCGCCCGCGACGCGACCGATCTCGTCCAGGGGTTCTTCACCTACTTCGACGTGGTGAATCTCGCCGAGCGCGTGCACCGCATCCGGCGGCGGCGCGACCACTTGCGGGAGAGCGCCGGCACCACGGGCGCGCCCCCACAGGAAGAGGGTCTCGAGGACGCCTTGCGGCGTCTCGCCGCCCGGGGGCTCGGGCCCGCGGACATCGCGCGGCTTCTCGCGCGCCTGCGCTTCGAGCCGGTGTTCACGGCGCATCCCACCGAGGCCACGCGGCGCACCCTGCTCGAGAAACAGCAGACCATCGGCCGCCTGCTCGTACGGCGCCTCGACCCGTCGCTCACCCCCGACGAGGACCGGGCGACATTGGGTCGCATCCGTGACGAGATCACGGTCGCCTGGCAGACCGAGGCGCAGCGCGCCCAGCGTCCCACGGTGCTCGACGAGCTGGACCACGTGCTGTTCTTTCTCACCGACGTCGTCTATCGCGTCGTGCCCCCGTTCTACGAAGAGATGGAAGAGACGCTCGCCGCCGTGTTCGGACCGGCGGCCGCCGAGATCCCGGTGCCGCCCGTCCTGCGGTTCGCCTCGTGGGTCGGGGGCGACATGGACGGCAATCCCAACGTCACCGCGGACACGATCCACGCCGCGCTCGCGCGCCACCGTGCCCTGGTGCTCGAGCGCTATCAGCGGGAGACGCTCGAGCTGGCGCACCGGCTCACCCAGAGCCGGGCCCGCGTCGCGGTGGACGACGCGGTCCTGCGGCGCGCGGCGGAGTACGCGCAGCGGCTCCCCGCGGCCTACGAGGCGGTGCCAGAGCGCTTCCGGAACATGCCCTATCGCGTGCTGCTCCGCCTCGTCGCCGCGCGCCTCGCCGCCACCGGCCGCGATGAGCCGCACGGGTATGCGAGCGCCGCGGAGTTCGCCGCCGACCTGGAACTCGTGTGCGGCAGCCTGGCCGCCCATCGAGGGTGGCATGCGGGTCTGTTCGGCATGCGGCGGCTGCTGCGCCGTGTCGAGACGTTCGGATTCCACCTCGCCGCGCTCGACGTGCGGCAGGACGCTCTCACGCATCGCGTCGTGATGGGACGTCTCCTGGGCGACGCCGGCTGGCTCGACCGCTCGAGCTCCCAGCGCGCAGCCCGGTTGCGGCGAGCCCTGAGCACGGGAGAGGCGCCCGTGGCCACGAGCGAAGGAACCGTCGAGCGCACGCTGGCGGTATTTCGCGCGATTGCCGAGGGCCGGGAGCGATACGGCCCGGACGCAATCGGCGCCTACGTCGTGAGCATGGCGCAGGGCGAGGACGACGTCCTCACGGTTCTCCTTCTCGCGCGCTGGGGCGGGCTCGGTGCGAAGGAAGGCGTGCCGCTCGATGTGGCGCCCCTGTTCGAGACCGAAGCGGATCTCGCCACCGCACCCCGCGTGCTGGCCGGGCTCGTGGCCGACGACCTCTACCGCCGGCACCTCGAGCGGCGCGACCGCCACCAGATCGTGATGATCGGCTACTCCGACAGCAACAAGGAGGTGGGGATCGCCGCGTCGCGCTGGGCGTTGCAGCGCGCCCAGGCGGCGATCGTCGCGGCGCTCGAGCCCACAGGGATCGACCTGACGTTTTTCCACGGGCGGGGTGGGAGCGTGAGCCGTGGCGGGGGCAAGCTCACACGGGCGGTGCTGGCGGCGCCCGCCGGCACGGTGCGGGGCCGGCTGCGCGTTACGGAGCAGGGGGAGGCGATCACGGCGAGCTTCGGGCTGCGGGGCATCGCGCTCCGCACGCTCGAGCAGGCCGTCGGCGCCATCGCGCTCGCGACCGCCCTGCCCCCGCCGTCCGACGAGCGGACGGCTCGTTGGCACGAGCTGATGGACGAGATCGCGGCGGCGAGCCACGCCGCCTACCGCAAGCTCGTGTACGACGATCCACGCTTCGTCGAGTACTTTCGCCTCGCGACGCCGATCGACGTGATCGAGCGCATGCCGATCGGGTCGCGCCCGCCCGCGCGCGCGGCGGGCACCGGGATCGCGCAGCTCCGCGCGATCCCGTGGGTGTTCGCGTGGACCCAGAGCCGGCACGTGCTGCCCGGGTGGTACGGCGTGGGGACCGCGCTCGAGGGCGCTGTACGCCGCCACGGCGAAAATGCCGTGGCGGACATGATTCGCGACTGGGCATTCATGAAAACGCTGGTGGACGATGTGGAGATGGTGCTCGCCAAGGCGGACATCGGCATTTCGGCGCGATACGCCAGTCTCGCGGGCCCGCTCGAAGGGAGCTACTTCCCGGGCATCCGGGCCGAGTTCGAGCGCACGGTGCATTGGGTGCTGCGGCTCAAAGGGACGACAGCGCTGCTCGACGAGGATCCCGCGCTCCAGCGCTCGATCCGGTTACGGAATCCCTACGTGGATCCCATGAGCCTGCTCCAGGTGGAGTTGCTCGCTCGGTGGCGCGCGGGCGGGCGGCCGGACGACGACCTCTTTGAGGCGCTGCTCACGACGGTGCGAGGGATCGCGCAGGGGCTGCAGAATACGGGGTGACGGAGGTTTGGCCCAACCTTATCTTGTTGCATACTCACCTCAGCGGTGCCCGTGGAACAGCTGCTCTTCCTGAAAGACCTCGCCGTCATCTTCGCGATCTCGCTGCTCGTGGTCCTCGCCTTTCATCGCCTCAAGCTCCCTGCCCTCCCCGGCTTCATCGTGGCGGGCATGCTCGTGGGGCCGAACGCGCTGGGCTTGGTCTCCGACGTGCAGCGGGTCGAGAGTCTGGCCGAGGTGGGCGTCGTGCTGCTGCTGTTCACGATCGGCATCGAGTTCTCGCTCGACCGGCTCCGTGAAATGCGAACCCAGACGGTCGTGGCCGGCGGGCTGCAGGTCGGCATTACGACCGCCGTGGCCGCCGGCCTGGCCCTCGCGTTCGGGCAGACCTGGCAGGTGGCGTTTTTCCTCGGCTGCCTGATCGCGCTCTCGTCCACCGCGCTCGTTCTGAAAGGATTGACCGACAAGGGGGAGATCGATGCACCGCATGGGCGGCTCGCGACGGGCATCCTGATCTTCCAGGACCTGTGCGTCGTGCCGATCATGCTGGTCCTGCCGTTTCTCGCGGGGCGCGGGGCGGGCGGCGCCATGGGACTGGGTCTCGCGCTCTTCAAGGCCCTCGCGATCGTCGTCGCGGTCGTCGTGGTGGCGCGGACGCTCGTGCCCCGCCTGTTCGCCGAGATCGTGAAGACGCGCAGCCGCGAGGTCTTCCTCATCGCGATCATCCTGCTCGGCACGCTCACCGCGCTCGGCACCGCCGAGGCGGGGGCCTCGCTCGCCCTCGGCGCGTTCCTCGCCGGGCTCGTGATCTCCGAGTCGGACTACGGACACCAGGCGCTGGCCGATCTGCTGCCGTTCCGCGACGTCTTCATCTCGCTCTTTTTCGTCGCGGTCGGCATGCTCGTGAACCTCGACTTCGTCCGCGGCCACCCCGGAATCGCAGTCGGGGGCGTGGTTGTCGTGCTCGGCGGCAAAGCGCTGGCCGCAGCTGTCGGCCCCGCCGTCCTTGGGTACGCCGGCCGCGTGGCATTGCTCTCCGGTTTGCTGGTGTCGCAGATCGGGGAGTTCTCGTTCGTGCTCGCCAAGGAGGGCCGCGCCCTGGCGCTGCTGTCGGACGGGGTCTATCAAGAATTTCTGGCGGTTGCCGTGAGCACGATGCTCGTTACGCCGTTCCTCGTGCAAAGCGGCGGCGCGCTCGTGGCGAGCCTCGAGCGCATGGTGCCGCTCGACAAGGTGTTGCCGGGATTCCGACCCCGGAGCCTCGCCGCCACCACCGAACCGCTCTCCGACCACGTGATCATCGCAGGGTACGGCCTGAATGGCCGCAACCTCGCGGCCGCGCTCCGCGCCGTCCAGGCACCGTATCTCATTGTCGAGCTGAACGCGCAGACGGTGCGCCAGGCGCGCGACCGGGGCGAAGCCGCCTTCTACGGGGACGCGACGCGAGAAGAGATCCTGCGGGCCCTGGGCGTCGAGCGAGCGCGTTTGCTCGTCGCAGCGATCTCCGATCCGGCCGCCACGCGGCGCGTGGTGCGCGTCGCGCGCGGGCTCAACCCGCGGCTCCACATCATCGCACGCACCCGCTACGTCGTGGAGATACCCGAGCTCGTCCGGCTGGGCGCGAACGACGTGATCCCCGAGGAGTTCGAGACGTCGATCGAGATCTTCGCGCGCGTGCTGGGCCACTACGGCGTCGCACGCGCCGAGGTGGACCGCCTGGTGACGCAGATCCGGGCCTCGCACTACGAAGCATTGCGCGGCGGCGTGCACCCGAGCCTCGGCACGGTGGCCGGCGTCCCCCAGATGGCGATGGAACGGATTCAGATCCCCGAGGGGTCGCGCCTCGCGGGGCAAAGCCTCGCGGAGAGCGGATTCCGCGCGCGCACCGGGGCGCTCATCCTGTCGGTGCGGCGGGGTGACGTCGACATCGCGACGCCAGACCCCACGTTCCGCCTCGCCGCGCGGGACGTGCTGACCGTCGTCGGGCAGGCCGAGCAGCTCCAGGCGGCGGGGGAATTGGTCCGCGCCTAGGCCGGCGGCGGGAACGGCGCCGCCGCGCTACGTTCTCGGGGATCACCCTCGGAGGAATCTGCATGAAGGTCGGTATCCTCGGTTCAGGTGTCGTGGGCCAGGTGCTGGGCAAGGCGTTCGCGACCCTCGGCCACGACGTGCAGATCGGCACCCGCACCCCGGAAGACGCGAAGCTTCAGCTGTGGGCGAAGGAGACCGCGGGCCGGGGGTCCGTCGCGACTCCGGAAGAAGCGACGCGGTTCGGGGAAATCGTGGTCCTCGCCACCGCCTGGTCGGGCACGGAGAACGCCATCCGGCTCGCCGGCGCCAAGAATTTCGCGGGCAAGGTCGTGATCGATGCGACCAACCCCCTGAAGCCCGTGCAGGGGGGCGTGACGCTCGCCGTGGCCGGGAACGACTCGGCGGGCGAGCAGGTGCAGCGCTGGCTCACGAACGCGAAGGTCGTGAAGGCGTTCAACATCGTCGGCAATGCCCTCATGTTCAGGCCGGAACTCCCCGGAGGCCCGCCGGACATGTTCATCGCGGGCGACGACGCGGGCGCCAAGGGCAAGGTCACGGAAATCCTGAAGGCGTTCGGCTGGAACGTGATCGATTCCGGGAAGATCGAGAGCGCGCGCTACCTTGAGGCGCTCGCGATGTTATGGATCATCTACGGCTTCAGCACGAATACGTGGAACCACGCGTTCAGGCTCCTGCGGAAATAGGTCGCGCGCTTGACAGGGCCGCGGCGCGCTTGTAGCTCACAGGCCATGTTCGCCCACCGTCGGAGCGTCGGGACCCGGCTCGTTGCGATCGCCCTGATCGCGGCGCTCGCCGCGTGGCAGCCGGCGATGGCGCTGAACATGGCCCGCATGACGCACGCGGGCGACGCCATGGCGCATCATGGCCATCACCAGGGCGCCCCGACCCATCACCACGCCCAGCTCGATTGTTGCAGTGCCTGCGTCCTCGCCTGCGCCGCCGCCGGCGGCATGCCAACGGCCGGCCAGAGCGCCGTGCAACCGCCGCAGATCCACCGCGCAGAGGCACCGACGGCCCCCGCGCTGCCGGCGCTCTCCTCGCCCCAACACCGCCTTCCCCCTGCCGTAGGCCCGCCGAGCCCCTTCTCCGCGTAGCGCCGGTGTCCGACACCGGGCCCCTCGCGGGCTCGGTCCATTCGACAAGCGTTTCAAGGGGGGAAGAAATCCATGCGACTCGTGGAATCGCGCGGCCGCGCCTGCATCACCATTGCGTCGCTCGCGCTCGTTGGGCTCGCCTGCGGCACCCGCGCGGCTCGCGCGCAGGGGACCGGCTGGATAACGGGAAACGTTGTGGCCGAGGAAACGAGCCAGCCTCTCGAAGGCGTGCTCATCGTACTGGGGGGGAGCACGCGGTCCGCGGTGACTGACGGACGTGGCGCGTACCGGCTGGCCAACGTGCCGGCGGGGCGTGCCGTCGTCACCACCAGCCTCCTGGGCCGCCGGCCGGATACGCTGACGGTAACGGTCACTGCGGGGGACACGGCGGTGGCCAACTTCACGCTGAAGCCGCTTCCGATCGAGCTGGCCAACATCGTGGTTACGGCAAGCCGCGAAGAGCAAAACCGCGTGGAGATCCCCGGCTCGATCGGCGTGGTGGACGGGGCGACGCTGCGGGCAGCCATGCCCAATCATCCGGCGGACGCGATGAACCGCATCGCGGGTGTGATGATCCGCGTGACGAACGGTGAAGGTCACATGACGGCCATCCGCCAACCGATCACGACGGACCCGGTCTACCTCTATCTGGAAGACGGCATCCCCACGCGATCCACGGGATTCTTCAACCACAACGCGCTGTACGAAGTGAACCTGCCCCAGGCCGACCGGATCGAAGTGAGCAAGGGACCGGCCACCGCGCTGTACGGCAGCGACGCGATCGGCGGGGTGATCAACGTCTCCACGCGGCCCCCCTCGGCCAAGCCGGAGGGCAGCTTCTCACTCGACGGCGGCACGTATAGCTGGGGACGCATCATGGGCACCGGCAGCAGTACGTTCGGCGCCGCGGGCGTGCGGGCAGACCTGAACCTGACGCGGACCGACGGCTGGCGCGACTCCACGGCCTACAACCGGCAAAGCGGCACGGTCCGCTGGGACCAGCGGGTGGGCGCGAACGCGCGGATCAAGACCGTCGCGACCTACTCGCACATCGATCAGCAGTCCGAGGGGTCGACGATCTCGTCGGGCGACTTCCAGAACGATCCCGCGATCAATTATTCCCCGTTTGCGACCCGGCAGGTCAAGGCATTCCGCTACTCGATGGCCTACGAGCAGGAAGGCGCGTCGCACTCCGTGAGTGTGACGCCGTACGTGCGCTACGACTGGATGCGCCTGATTCCGAACTGGACCATCACCTACGATCCCTCGGACTACACGACGCAGAACAAGTCGATCGGGATGCTGCTCAAATACCGCCGCGACTTCCAGCCGCTGCGGACCCGCGTGATCATCGGCGCCGACGGTGACTACAGTCCCGGGAGCCAGCTCGAGGTCCAGTCCGTGGACACGAAGATCCCCGGCACGCCGATCTACACGATGACCTACAACGGGACCACGCTGTACGACTACGACGTGACGTACTTCGGCATCTCGCAGTACGCGCAGGTCGAGGCCTCCCCGCTCGCCGCCCTGCGCATCACCGGCGGCGTGCGGGCGGACGAGAGCGGCTACGACTACCACAACAACCTGACGCCGCTCTCGACCGGCCGATGGAAACGGCCTGCCGATACGACGGTATCGTACTTCCACGTGAGCCCCAAGCTCGGGGCCACGTATCAATTCGGCCCGGCGGCCAACATTTTCGCGGCGTATCGCCATGGCTTCCGCGTCCCGTCGCAGAGCCAGCTGTTCCGCCAGGGGAGCGCGGTCAACACTGTGGGGCTGCAGCCAGTGAAGGTGAATAGCTTCGAAATCGGGCTGCGCGGCCTCGTTGGCGCGCGTGGCCGTGTGAACTACGACGTGTCGGTCTACGACATGACGAAGCTCGACGACATCCTGACCTACGTCTATCCGGACGGCCACAGCGAGGCGCAGAACGCCGGCCGGACCACGCATCGCGGCATCGAGACGAGCCTGGGCGTCGAGATCGTCCACGGCCTCCGCGCCGATGTCTCGTATTCCTACACGAAGCACACCTACGCCGAGTGGCAAACGACGTCCAACATTGATCTGAGCGGCAAAGAAATGGTTGCCGCGCCGCGCTCCATCGGGTTCGGAGCGCTGAGCTTCGGGCCACCGGAGTGGCAGGGCGCGCGGCTCGGCGCGGAGGTGGAATACCTCGGGAGCTACCAGGAAGACCAGGCGAACACGCATCAATACGGGGGCTACACGCTCTGGCACCTCCACCTGACGAGCCCGCCGTACCGGGGATTCGTGGCGACGCTGCGAGTGATGAACCTCACCAACGAGCTTTACTCGACGCTCAGCTCGTGGACGGTCGCGCAAGGCGAGCAGCTCGCGCCGGGACAGGGACGTCGCGTGTACCTCACCGCGCAGTACAGCCTGCGGTGAACTCTTCGCGCGTACCGGCCGTGGTGGCCGCGGCCCTCGCGGTCGCGGCCATTACGGCCTGCGCCGGGTCTCCCGTGCGGTTCGCCGAGGCGGAGCGGATCAGCCGAGCGACGGACGTGGGCACCACACCCATGTTCGCGGTGTCGCCGACCGGCGTGCGGGCGCTCGCCTGGGTGTCCGCGCCCGACAGCGGGACTGATGCGCGCCTGTACATCTCGATCGGGGACGCGGCACCGATCGAGCTGCGAGATCCGCTCGGCCCCGTGGAGGTGCACGGCGAGTCGCCGCCCAAGCTGGCCTACGGACCCGACGGCGCGCTCAACGCATTGTACGTCGTGCCCAAACTGGTCCCCGGACGGCGCTTTCCGCTCGCCGCGCTCCGTTTCACCCGTTCCCGCGACGGCGGCAAGACCTGGAGCGGCCCGGTGAGCGTGACGGACGACGCCGTGTTCGGCACACATAACTTTCACGCCCTCCACGCTGCCGCCGACGGCGCACTGTACGTCTCGTGGCTCGACAGCCGAGGCGGGAAGCCCGCGGTGTATCTCACGCGGTCGACGGACGGCGGCAAGACCTGGCAGCAGAACCGACCGCTGGGCGCGGGCGAGGCATGCCCGTGCTGCCGGACGGGCCTCGCGAGTACCGCGGACGGCACGCTCTACGTCGCGTGGCGGGTGGTCCTCCCGGGCAACATCCGGGACATCGTCGTCGCGCGCTCGCGCGATCACGGCGCCACGTGGAGCGAGCCCGTGCGCGTCCACGATGACAACTGGGAGTTCGCCGGGTGTCCGCACGCCGGACCTTCCCTCCAGGTCGACCGTGAGGACCGTCTCCACGTGGCGTGGTGGACGGGGAAAGAAGGAGAGGCGGGCGTCTACTACGCGCGCTCGGACGACGGGGGTCGTACGTTCAGCGCCCCGATCGCGCTGGGCACGGCTCGCTTCTCGCGGCCCGCGCACGTCCAAATCGCGGTCGGCCGCGCGCTGGTGGTGGCGTGGGACGACGGGACGCAGCGGGTGTCGCGCGTCGTCCTGCGGGTCTCGCGCGACGGCGGGCGCTCATTCAGCCGCGCCGTCCCCGTAAGCGCCGCCGGGCAGTGGGCGGGCTTCCCTGTGGTGGCGCTCCGGGATAGCCTCCTGACAGTCGCCTGGTCCGAGCGGACAGTCGAGTCCGCCGAGCGTGAGAAACGGGGGATGCCGGACATGCGAGACAAGAAAGCCGTGATGGGCCTGCAGGCCGTGGGCGATGCCCAGGTGCTCGCGCGCGAAGGGCGCATTCTGTAGCCACGCTCGAGCGGCGCGCGCGGCAGGGGCTCACAATCGTGCTGGCGGTCTACGGGGCGTGGCTCACGCTCCACCCCACCCACTACAGCTGGCTCGACGACCTCGACCTCGCGATCCACGAGGCGGGCCATCCCCTGTTCGGCATCTTCGGTGAGTTCATCGGATTCGCAGGTGGAACGCTCATGCAGCTCCTCGTCCCCGCCGTCTTCTTCGGGTACTTCTGGCGCCGGCAGGACCGTCACGCCGCCACGGTGATGGCTTGGTGGACGGCGCAGAACCTCTGGAATGTCGCGCGCTACATCGCCGACGCTCGCGCGCAGGAACTGCCCCTCGTGGGGGGCGGCGAACACGACTGGGCCTACCTGCTCGGCGAGCTGGGCCTGCTGCGTCACGACGTCGCCATCGCGCACGCGGTCCATTTCTCCGGCGTGCTGCTCTTCCTTTGGTCCTGCCTCGCGGGCTGGATGTTTGCGAGCGCAGCGGGGCCGCCACGGCCACTTCCCGCTCCGTAGTGGGGAGCCCCGCGGACCCCATGGCCCGCCCTGAGCGCGCCCCTGCGGGCGATGCGCCCTGGGCGCCGAGGTAGTAGACTGGAACGGGCTGGAGGAAACTCCTTTCGACGCCAGGGGAGGTCCCGATGCGCGCATTGCTGCTGCTTCTGCTCGTCGTGGTCCCGGGCGGTGTGGCTGCTGGCCAGGGGCACAAGCGTGCCAACACCCGTCAGGGGTTCTGGATCGGGTTCGGCCTCGGGGACGGTTCGGCTGGACTCAATTGCCACTCGTGCAGCACCGACCGCGTCAGCGCGTGGTCAGGATACCTGCGAATGGGTGGCACCGTGTCCCCAAGCGTACTGCTCGGCGGGGAGACAAACGGCTGGCTCCATTCGGACAGCGGCGTCGACGAATCGATCGGCTACGCCTCGTTCGTCGTGCTCTGGTACCCCAGCCGCCAGGGAGCCCTCTACCTCAAATTCGGCGTGGGGGGGATGTCATACCGCGCCAACGACGGCACGGACGAGCTCACGGCGACGGCGCCGAGCGTCTCACTCGGCATCGGATACGAGTTCCGCACGGGCCGCAACTTCTCGGTGGTCCCCTACTTCAACGCCCTGAGTAGCTCCTCGGTCTCCCTCAGGTTCAACGGGAGCGCGGTCAGCACCAACGAGGACATTTCCATCAGCCTGGTGCAGCTCGGGGTCGGGGTCAACTGGCACTAGAGCGAAGGGGCACGTGGGCGGCGCTCGTGCTGGCGACGCTGGTCGCGGCGTGTGGGTCGTCGGGGGGTGGGCCGCGGCTCGGGGATACGTTTGTCCTGGGCGTGGGCGACACCACCACCATCGGGGATCTGAACCTGTTGGTCCGCTTTGCTCAGGTCGCCGCCGATTCGCGCTGCCCGACCCAGGGGGCGTGTGTGTGGGCGGGTGATGCCGCCGTCGTGCTGGAGATCACGCCGTACCTCGCCGCCTCGAGGTTCGACACGCTTCACACCACGCTCGATCCGCAGAGCGTCGACGTAGGCAAGGTCGAGCTGCACCTGGTGCTGCTCGACCCCTATCCGGTGACGGCCGGCTCGATCCCGCTCCGTGCCTACCGGCTGACGCTCGTCGCACGGGAGATTCCGCTCGACTAGGCCGCTTCCGACCGGAGGACGTTGTGAGACCCACTACCCTGCTCGCGCTGGCGAGCTTCGTGATCGCGGCGCCACGACCCGCACCCGCTCAACAGCCGGCGTCCGACAGCGCAGTCGCCGCCGCGCGGCGCTTCCTCGATGCCGGAGAGCGCGAGCTCGCGCTGCAATACGTCGTCGCCAGCCGGGCTGGCTGGCTTGCCGAGAACTTCATCACGCACGACACCGAGCTGCTGACCGCGGAAGCGCAGGCCGGCTTCGCCGCGACGATCAAGCGGCTCGTGGGGCAGGCGCGTGCGTTCGATGGCGCGACCTTGCCGCCCGACGTCGCGCGACGGCTCCTGCTCCTCAAGCTCCAGCTCGCAGCGCCGGCGCCGCCCGATTCCGCCGAAGCCGCGGAAATGGCCCGGCTCGGCGCGGGGCTCGACGCGGACTACGGCCGCGGCCAGTACTGCAAACCGGCAGCCGGAGGGAAGACGGCCTGTCGCAAGCTCGATGACCTGGAGAAGGTGCTCGCGAATTCGCGCAACGCCGACTCGCTGCTCGACGCCTGGATTGGCTGGCACAAGATCGGCGCCCCCATGCGTGACCGGTATACGCGCTTCGCGACGCTGGCGAACGCGGGCGCGCGCAACATGGGCTTCGCGGATGCCGGCGCCATGT
>Ga0335084_10001626_pt1 | contig 21207 bp, 18 predicted proteins | sample Lox_Sample_44_FD_206721 | JGI IMG/M metagenome (GOLD analysis project Ga0335084, IMG submission 206721) | Soil microbial communities from Loxahatchee National Wildlife Refuge, Florida, United States - Lox_Sample_4.4 | ecosystem: Environmental > Terrestrial > Soil > Wetlands | place: USA...
CCGAGCGCGCGACGCTCGAGCGCCTCCTTACCTACGGGCCGCAGGCCGGCGAAGTGATCGACGCAGGCGAGCTCTTGCTCGTGGTTCCCCGGCCGGGGACGATCTCTCCCTGGGCCTCGAAAGCGACCGACATCGCGCACAATTGCGGGCTCGCCGCGGTCTCGCGCATCGAGCGCGGCGTTGCCTGGCGCGTGGTTGCACGGCACTCGAGGTCGCTCAACGCCGCCGACCGCGCTGCACTTCTGCCTCTCATCCACGACCGCATGACCGAGGTAGTGTTCCCATCGCTCGACGATGCGGCGCGCCTGTTCAGGCACTTCGAGCCGAGGCCCCTCCAGACGATCGATCTTGCCCGGCGCGGGCGTGTTGCCATCGAGGACGCCGACGCCGCGCTCGGCCTCGCGCTCTCCGCCGACGAGATCGACTACCTCGCCGAGCATTTCAATCGAATGGGGCGCGACCCGACCGACGTCGAGCTGATGATGTTCGCGCAGGCGAACTCCGAGCACTGCCGCCACAAGATCTTCAACGCCGACTGGATCGTGGACGGAGCGCGCCAGCCGCAGTCGCTCTTTGCCATGATCCGCCATACACACGCTGCGAGCCCGCGCGGAACGATCGTGGCCTATGCCGACAACGCCGCAGTGATGGAAGGTCCGACCGCGCGGCGATTCTACGCTAACGGCGATGGACGCTATCAGGCCCGCGCGGAACCGACTTGCACGCTGATGAAGGTCGAAACGCACAATCACCCGACGGCGATTGCGCCGTTTCCAGGCGCGGCGACCGGATCGGGCGGAGAGATCCGCGACGAGGGAGCGACGGGCATCGGCTCCAAGCCGAAGGCGGGCCTCACCGGGTTCACCGTGTCGCATCTGTGCATTCCGGGTGTTCCCCAGCCATGGGAACGAAGCGCAGGCAAGCCCGAACGGATCGCCTCGGCGCTGCAGATCATGCTCGATGGTCCGATCGGTGGTGCGTCGTTCAACAACGAGTTCGGCCGCCCGAATCTGCTCGGCTATTTCCGCACGTTCGAGCAGGAGGTTGGCGGGGAATGGCGCGGCTATCACAAGCCGATCATGATCGCCGGCGGCGTGGGCAACGTGTCCACGCGCGACGCGCGCAAGCGCGAGCTGCCGGCGGGCGCCCCGATCGTGCAGCTCGGCGGACCGGGCATGCTTATCGGCATGGGCGGCGGCGCGGCTTCCTCGCTCATCGCCGGCGCGAACACCGCCGATCTCGATTTCGATTCCGTGCAGCGTGGCAACGCCGAGATCCAGCGCCGCGCGCAGGAAGTCATCGATCGCTGCTGGCAGCTCGGCGAGGCCAATCCGATTCTCTCGATCCACGATGTCGGCGCCGGCGGCCTGTCGAACGCATTGCCGGAGCTCGTGCATTCGGCGGGCAGGGGAGCGAGGCTGGACCTGCGGGCGATCCCGTCCGAGGAGCCGGGTATGTCGCCGCGCGAGATCTGGTGCAATGAGGCGCAGGAGCGCTACGTCCTGGCGATTCGCCCGGATGCACTGGACGAGTTCGCGGCGATCTGCGCGCGCGAGCGCTGCCCGTTCTCGGTGCTCGGCGAGGCGACTTCCGAGCGACGGCTCATCGTCGGCGATCGGCTCTTCGGCACCGCGGTGGACATGGAGCTATCGGTGCTGCTCGGCAAGCCGCCGAAGATGACGCGCGAGGCAGCGCACCTCGAGCGCAAGCTCGCGAGCTTCGCTACGGCCGGCATCGATCTCGAGGAAGCGGCACGGCGCGTGCTCCAGTTTCCTGCGGTTGCGGACAAGACCTTCCTCGTGGCCATCGGCGATCGCACTGTGGGCGGATTGTGCTCGCGCGACCCGATGGTCGGGCCATGGCAGGTGCCCGTGTCGGACGTCGCGGTCACGCTGATGGATTACGACGGTTACGCCGGCGAGGCGATGGCCATGGGCGAGCGCACGCCGCTCGCGCTGATCGATGCGCCGGCCTCGGGGCGCATGGCGGTCGGCGAGGCGATCACCAACCTCGCCGCGGCAGGCATCGCGGATCTGGGCGACGTGAAGCTTTCTGCCAACTGGATGGCGCCGGCCGGGCACCCGGGCGATGACGCCGCCCTCTACGACACGGTGCAGGCCGTCGCGCTCCAGCTTTGCCCCGCCCTCGGGGTGAGCATCCCGGTCGGCAAGGATTCAATGTCGATGCAGACGAGCTGGCGCGAGAACGGCGTCGAGCGCTCCGTGACGGCGCCCGTTTCGCTCATTGTCTCCGCCTTCGCGCCCCTCGCCGACGCGAGACGGGTGCTGACCCCGCAGCTCAAGCTCGATCAAGACGCGACGCTGCTCATGCTGGTCGATCTGGGCAACGGACAGAATCGCCTCGGCGGATCGGCGCTGGCGCAGGTCTACGGGCAGCTGGGCGACCAGGCACCCGACCTCGACGACCCCGAGCTTTTGAAAGGCTTCTTCGCCACCGTTCAAGCGCTGCACGCGCAGCGAAAGTTGCTCGCCTACCACGACCGCTCGGACGGCGGGCTGCTCGCCGCGCTTTGCGAGATGGCCTTCGCGAGCCGCTGCGGCCTCACGATTGCACTCGACGAGCTGCCGGGCGAGCCGCTCGCGGCGCTCTTCAACGAGGAGCTGGGAGCCGTGCTGCAGGTCCGCGCCGCGGATCGCCACGATGTGGTTGGCGCGTTCGAGGCGGCGGGATTGCGTTGCGTCGCCATCGGGGAGCCGGCAAAGGGGGCGCGCATCGTCGTGATGCGCGATGGGGCCGTGCAGCTCGAGGAATCGCGCGTGGACCTCCACCGCGCGTGGTCGCGCACCACGCATGCGCTGCAGCGTCTGCGTGACCATCCCCAGTCTGCCGACGAGGAGCACGAGCGTATCCTCGACGCGGAGGATCCGGGCCTCGCACCGCGCCTCACCTTCGATGTGGCAGAGGACGTCGCCGCGCCGCTCGTCGCCACCGGCGCGCGTCCGCGGGTCGCGATCCTGCGCGAGCAGGGCGTCAACGGGCATGTGGAGCTCGCAGCCGCCTTCGACCGCGCAGGCTTCGACGCCTACGACGTGCACATGACCGACATCATCGAAGGCCGCAGCTCGCTTGCAAGCTTCGCCGGGGTTGCGGCCGGAGGCGGCTTCTCCTACGGGGACGTGCTCGGCGGCGGCGAAGGCTGGGCGAAATCGATTCTGTTCAACGCACGGGCGCGCGACGAGTTCGTGGAGTTCTTCCTGCGCGAGGATCGTTTCGCGCTCGGTATCTGCAACGGCTGTCAGATGATGAGCAACCTGCACGAGCTGATCCCCGGCGCAGAGCACTGGCCGCATTTCGTACGCAACCGGAGCGAGCAGTTCGAAGGGCGGCTCGTGCTGGTCGAGGTGCAGCGCTCGCCGTCGCTTTTCTTCGCGGGCATGGAGGGAAGCCGCATCCCGGTTCCTGTCGCGCACGGCGAGGGCTTCGCCGAGTTCCGCGACCGGGCGCAGCTCGCGGACGCGGAACCGCTCGTCGCCCTGCGCTTCGTCGACAACGCTGGCGAGGTTACCGAGCGCTACCCGTACAACCCCAACGGCTCGCCGCGCGGCATCACCGGCCTCACGACGGCCGATGGGAGGTTCACAATCCTCATGCCGCATCCCGAGCGCGTCTTCCGCAGCGTGCAGATGTCTTGGCGCCCCGAGAGCTGGCTCGAGGACTCGCCCTGGATGCGCATGTTCCGCAACGCGCGCCGCTGGCTCGACTGACCGGCCATGAACGCGCGGCGCGTGCGGGTCTGGTCCATCAACGGAGTCACGCCAGTCGTCGACCCGGAAGCGTTCGTGCATCCGAGCGCTGTCTTGATCGGTGACGTCGTCGTCGGCGCCGGATGCTATATCGGCCCGGCGGCGTCGCTACGCGGGGATTTCGGGCGCATCGAGATGCGCGCCGGCGCGAACCTGCAGGACTGCTGCGTCATGCACGGCTTCCCTGGCACGGATACGATCGTCGAGGAGGAAGGCCATATCGGGCACGGGGCCATCCTGCACGGTTGCGTCGTGCAGCGCGGCGCGCTGGTCGGCATGAACTCCGTGGTGAACGACAACGCAGTGATCGGCGAGCTGGCGATCGTGGCGGCCATGGCTTTCGTCAAGGCCGGCATGGTCGTGCCGCCGCGCACGCTCGTCGCGGGCGTGCCTGCCAAGGTCGTGCGTGCGCTGACCGAGCAGGAGATCGCGTGGAAGATCGAAGGCACGCAGAGCTACCAGGAGCTTGCTCGTCGCAGCCTCGCCACGATGGTCGAGACGGATGCGCTTGCCGCCCCAGAGCCCGACCGCAAGCGCATCGAGCTCCCGGAGCTTCTTCCGCTGTCGACGATCAAGGCGGGCAAGCGCTAGCGCGCCGCGAACGCTCGTCAGCGCGCGGGCGGGAGTGCTTCCACTGCCTGCTTGAGCCTTCGCACCGCTTCGGTCGAATCCCTTTCCATCACCGCCCGAAGCTGCAGCGCGTCGGCCAGTGCGAAGGCGAGGCTCGGAGCGTGGTAGACGAGCTCACGCTCGAAGTGCGTGCCCCCGGCGAACGGCGCCAGCGTGTAGGCGATGTGCGCGGCAACGCCGCTCTCGCCGCGACCCTCGAATTCCCACCGGCGCGGCGGATCGACGGCGATGCTGGTCCACGTGGCGCGTCCCTTGCGGCCGGCGATCTCGAAATCCTCGATAGTCTTCTCTCCCGGCTGCGGCGTGCGGTCTACAACGCCTGAGACCGCGCGCGACTGCGGGTGCCAGAGTGGCCAGTTGGCCGGCGCGGTCACGTAGGCGAAGACGCGCTCCGGAGGAGCCGCGATGTCGATCGCATCGACGATGCGGGTCGCCGAGATCACATCGGGCAGCGGCAGGGGCGCGAAGAGAAGCGCAGCAATGCCGAGCAGGACGAGCGCGAGAGAAATCCAGACCTTCATTCCCCATGCGGCAACGCGCTGGCGATGCTCCTGGAGTCTCGACGTCAGAAGCCTGCGGCCTGCCCGTCGCGCCGCGGGTCCGAAGCCGCGACGTAGCCGTTCTCGGTGCGGATGATGAACTGCCCGCCGCCAAAGTCCATGTAGGAATCCGGAATCGACGCGAACTGATGGCCGAGAGCGGCGAGGCCCTCGCGCAGTCCCGGAGCAGCCTGCGCTTCGAGATCGAGCGACAGGCCGCCATTGACCTTCCACCGCGGGGCGTCGACGGCGGCCTGCGGCTGCTGGCAATAGTCGATGAGCCGCACGAGCGTCTGCAGATGTCCCTGCGGCTGGATCGGTCCGCCCATGACGCCGAAGCTTGCGTACGGCACGCCATCGCGGCTTGCGAACCCGGGAATGATCGTGTGGAACGGCCGCTTGCCGCCGCCGATGAGGTTCGGGTGTCCCGCTACCAGCGAGAATCCCGTGCCGCGGTTCTGCAGGCTGATGCCCGTGCCCGGCACGACGATGCCGGAGCCGAAGCCCATGTAGTTCGACTGGATGAGCGAGACCATCATGCCCGACGCATCCGCGGTCGTGAGATAGACGGTCCCGCCGGCCGGCGGCGTGCCGTGCTTGAAGTCCTGCGCACGCGCGGGGTCGATCAGGCGGGCGCGGCTCTCGAGGTATCCGTGGTCGAGCATCTGCGCGGGCGCGATCTCCATCGTGCGCGGATCACCGACGTAACGGTAGACGTCGGCGAAGGCAAGCTTCATCGCCTCGATCGCGAGGTGCTGCACCGCAGGCGAATCGACCGGGCGCGATCCGAGCTCGAACTCGCGCAGAATGCCGAGCGCCATCAACGCCGCGATGCCTTGACCGTTGGGCGGCAGCTCGTGCACCGTGTAGCCGCGGTAGTCGACGCCGATCGGCGCTACCCAGTCGCAGGTGTGGGTCGCGAAATCTTCCAGTGTGTGCACGCCGCCGTTGGCACGCGAGTGCGCAACCATCTTCTGCGTCAGCGCACCGCGATAGAACGCGTCGCCCCGTGTGGCGGCGATCTGCTCCAGCGACGAGGCCATTGCCGCCGACGAGAAAAGCTCTCCCGGCGCAAGCGCGCGCCCGCGCGGCAGGAAGTGCTCCGCGAAGCCGGCGACATCGCCGAGGATCGGCACCGCCTTGGCCCACTTGTCCGCGATGATCGGGCTCACCGCGTAGCCGTTTCGAGCGCAGGCGATGGCGTCGACGAAGAGGTCGCCGAAGGAGAGCTTGCCAAAGCGCTGCGACAGCGCTACCCAGCCCGACACCGCGCCAGGGATCGTAACCGTGTCCCACCCTGCGCGCGGCATCGAGGCGAGACCCGAGTAGCGCTCCGCAGTCCACGCCGCAGGTGCGCGCCCGGACGCATTGAGCCCTACGAGCTCCCGCCCGTCCCACACGATCGCAAACAGATCGCTGCCGAGGCCGTTGCTGCACGGCTCGACGACCGTGAGCGTGATGGCGGTGGCGAGAGCGGCGTCGACGGCGTTGCCGCCGGCGCGTAGCGCCGCGATACCCGCCTGAGTGGCGAGCGGTTGCGAGGTCGAGACAACGTTGCGCGCCAGGACCGGCGAGCGGCGGGAAGGATACGCCGCGGCCCAGTCGAAGCCTGGCGCGATGGTGGCAGAGTGGAGTGAGTCGGGCATCGTCTTGGCTCAGCCGGTCAGGCCTCGCCCTCCTGGAAGGCTTCCTCGCGGGTCTTGCGCACCTGCGGCGCGACGATCAGGAGCAGCAGAAGAGCCGCCAGGATCAGCATGGAAAGCGACAAGGGACGCGTGAAGAACACCGTCGGATCACCGCGCGAGAGCAGCATCGCGCGGCGCAGATTCTCCTCCAGCAGCGGCCCCAGCACAAACCCCAGCAGCAGCGGCGCCGGCTCGCATTCGAGCTTGGCGAACACATAGCCGAGCACTCCGAACACGGCGGTCATGTACACGTCGACGGTGCTGTTGGAGAGACTGTACACGCCGATGGCGCAGAAGAGCAGGATTGCCGGATAGAGCAGGCGATAGGGAACGGTGAGCAGCTTCACCCACATGCCGATCAGCGGCAGATTGAGCACGACCAGCATCAGATTGCCGAGCCACATGCTGGCGATCAGGCCCCAGAACAGCGCGGGGTTGCTCGTCATCACCTGCGGCCCGGGCTGAATATTATGGATCGTCATGGCGCCGACCATAAGAGCCATCACGGCGTTCGGCGGGATGCCCAGCGTGAGCAGCGGTATGAACGAGGTCTGCGCGGCGGCATTGTTCGCGGACTCCGGTGCGGCCACGCCTTCCACCGCCCCGGTGCCGAATTCCTGCGGGCGCCTGGAAACCTTCTTCTCGAGACCGTAGGCGGCGAAGGAGGCGAGCAAGGCGCCGCCGCCGGGCAGCACGCCGAGCAGCGAGCCGACCGCGGTACCGCGGATCGCCGCAGGAATCGCGCGGCGTATCTCCTCGCGGTTCGGCATCAGCGAGGTGAGCTTCTGCTGCAGGATGTCGCGCGCTTCCTGCCGACTCAGACTCATCAGGATTTCGGCGAAACCGAACACGCCCACCGCGATCTGCGCAGTGCCGATGCCGTCGGTCAGCTCCGGCACGCCAAAGGAGAAGCGCGCCATGCCCGAGTTGACGTCGGTGCCGACGATGCCGAACAGGAGTCCGAGCACGATCATCGCCACCGCCTTGAGCAGCGAGCCGTGGGCGAGGACCACCGCGCCGATCATGCCCAGCACCATCAGCGAGAAATATTCCGCCGGTCCGAACTTCAGAGCGAGCTCTGTCATGGGGGCTGCGAACGCCGCCAGGAGCATCGTTCCCACGCACCCGGCGAAGAACGAGCCGAGAGCCGCGACGCAGAGCGCCGCTCCTGCGCGCCCCTTGCGCGCCATCTGGTAGCCGTCGAGACAGGTCACGGCCGAGGAGGCCTCGCCCGGCAGGTTGACCAGGATCGAGGTGGTCGAGCCGCCGTACTGCGCCCCGTAGTAGATGCCCGCGAGCATGATCAGCGCGGAGATCGTCGGCACCCCGTAGGTGATCGGGAGCAGCATGGCGATCGTTGCCACGGGCCCGATGCCGGGCAGCACGCCGATGAGCGTACCGAGCAGGCAGCCGATCAGCGCGTAGAGGAGATTCAACGGCGTGAAGGCGACGCCGAAGCCCAACGCGAGATGCGATAGGAACTCCATCAGTGCCTGAGGAAGGCCGGCCAGACCGGGAACTGCAGTCCGAGCCCCCAGACGAAGCCGGCGACCGACAGCGCCGCCAGGATCAGTCCGCTCACGAGCGCCTCCTTCCAGCGAAACTCGGTGCTGGCTGCACTCGAAACGCCGATCAGCAGGATCGAGGCGATGACAAGTCCGAGCTTCTCCGCGGTGAGGCCGAACAGAACGACACTACCGATCACAATCAGCAGCGGCCGCGGCGATTCGAGATCGATCCGGGGCCCCCGCAGGCGCAAGGCGCGCAGGACGAGCGATCCTCCGAGCGTGATCAGCAGAATACCGAGGATGCGTGGAAAATAGCCCGGCCCCATGCGGGCCGCTGCGCCGAGGGGATAGTCGCTGCCGATGATCAGCGCGGCGAGCCCGAAGGCGATGAACATCAGACCGGCGGCAAAGTCCTTCGGATGGCGAACTCTCGCCACGAGGCTTCTCCCTCCTCCCGCAGATCAGAGCGCGCGGGCGGGCAGCCCGCGCGATGCATCAAAAGCCGTTCTTGGTGCGCAGCTCCCGCAGATACTGGTCGACCTCCTGCGCCTGCATCCGCTGCAGGAGCTGCGGCTTGACCTCGTCGAAGCTCGGAATCTTCGCGTCACGGATGTCGTCCACTTCGATCACGTGCCAGCCGAACTGCGTCTGCACCGGCGTCGTCGTGAACTTGCCCTTCGGCAGCGCGACCATCGCGTCAGCGAAGGGCTTCACGAAGTTCGATGGAGCGTTCCAGTCGAGGTCGCCACCGTTGGCCTTGGAACCCGTGTCTTTCGAGCGCTCGGCGAGCTTGTCGAACTTCTCGCCCTTCTGCAGGGCGGCGATGATGTCCTTGGCCTCGGCCTCGTTCTCCACGAGGATGTGGCGCACCTTGTACTCCTTGTCGCCCATCTGCGACTTGATCTTGTCGTATTCGGCCCGGACCGCGGCGTCGGGAATCGGATGCGCCTTGACGTAGTCCGCAACGTAGGTGCGGACGAGCACCGTCTGGGAGGTCAGGTCCATCTCCGTCTTGAGCGTCTTGTCGAGCCCCTGCTTCTTGGCCTCGCGCACGACCAGCTCGCGCGTGTTGAGCTCGTCTTTGATCGCCTGACGCAGCTCGGGCGTGTCGGGCTGGCCGGCGGCCGTGCGCTGCTTCAGCATGAAGTCGAAATACGCCGGCGGAAAGAGATCCTTGCCCTTCGCGGCGGCTTCGGCTTTGGCCGGCGTGGCCTTCGGCTTCGCCTCCTGGCCTACCGCGGCGTGCGCCGCAATCAGGATAGCGGTGGCCGCAAGGGCGGCGAAAGATCGGGAAGCGATGTGCATGAGTGACAGTCCTTGTCGTGGTTAGGAGAATTCTTCGGGAGCCAATGCGCGGATGGACAGCGCGTGGATCGGGTGCGGCAGAAGATCGCCGACGCGTGCAAAGATGGTTTGGTGGCGCTCGAGTCTCGGTTGGCCGCGAAATGCCTTCGACACGATGAGCAGCGAAAAGTGCCCTCCGCCGGCTGCCGCTCCGGCGTGGCCCACATGCTCGGCGCTGTCGTCGTGGATTTCGATCGCAACCGGCGTGAGGTCGGCGAGACGCGCGCGCAGGGTGGCGGGGATGTCCATCAGGAACGCTCGGGCAGGTAGCGGGCCAAGGCGAAGGCCTGCCCGACGGCGAACAGCAGGAACAGGCCGAGCGCACCCCACACCTTGAAGTTGACCCAGACATCCGTCGTGAAGTGAAACGCGATGTACCAGTTCGCCGCGCCCATGACGGCGAAAAAAGCTACCCAGGACCAGGTTATGCGAGCCCAGACGGAATCGGGCAGACCCAGGTCGACCATGTCCTTGAGCAGGACGGCGATCAAATTCTTGCGGAACGCCAAACGGCCGATCGCGAGAATAGCGCCGAAAAGCCAGTACAGCACGGTTGGCTTCCATTTGATGAACGTATCGTCGTGAAGCAGCAGCGTAGCGCCGCCAAAGATGACGATGATGGCGAGCGTCAGCCAATGCACGAGCTGCACGCGGCCGCGCCGCCAGCGCAGATAAGCGATCTGGACCACGGACGCGACGATCGCGGCCGCAGTGGCGACATAGATGCCCCACAGCTTGAAGACGACGAAAAAAAGGAGCAGCGGAAAAAAATCCGCGAGAAACTGCATAACCTTTTATTTTACCTTGGAATTCGGTGGCATCCAAGCTGTCGCGTAACCGCCACCGGGCCGCGCCGTCTGGCGCCGGTAACGTCCCCAATCGAAGGCGGGCCCCGGGTCAGTCTTGCGCCCGGGGGCCACGTCGCAATGACCGACGACCGCAGTGATCGGGTAGCGCCGCATCAGGGCCCGGGTGAGCCGCGCCAGAATGGCGTATTGGGCGGCGGCGTAAGGTTGGGTGTCGGTTCCTTCCAGCTCGATCCCGACGGAGAAATCGTTGCATCGCGGTCGGCCGCGCCAGTGCGACGCACCGGCGTGCCAGGCGCGGCGCCGGCAGGGCACGAACTGGATGAGCGCGCCATCGCGGCGAATCAGGAAATGCGCGGACACGCGCAGCCGGGCGATTCCGACGAAGTAGGGATGGGCGGCGGGATCGAGCCGGTTGGTGAAGAGCTCCACAATCCCGGGGCCGCCGAATTCTCCGGGTGGCAGCGAGATGCTATGCATGACGAGTAACCTGATCCTCGCTCCGCGCGGGCGCTCATCGCTGTTCGGTGAGGGAATCTGAATCGCTGCGTGCACGACGCCGTCGTCATCGACCTGCAGACGAGGCGTGCTCACGAAGGCTGCGCGGGGAGGGCGCCGCGAGGCGGAAGGGCGGCCGCGTGGCTACTTGATCCCGAGCCGCTCCATCCGGTAGCGCATAGCCCGGAAGGTGATGCCGAGGAGCTTCGCCGCCGCGGTTCTGTTATAACGCGTCTTCTCCAGCGCCTCGTTGATCGCTGCACGCTCGACGCGATCGAGGTAGTCCTGTAGCGGCCATTTGTCGCCGGACGGGAGGGCAGTGTCCGCCTCTTCCGGCGGCGGCGTCAGATGCAGGTCGTCGGCCGTGATCCTCTCCGGGTTCCCGGCGAGCGAGAGCCCGCGCTCGAGAATGTTTTCGAGCTCGCGCACGTTGCCGGGGAAGGGATAGGCTTCGAGGGCGGTGACCGCCTCCGGATCGAGCTTCGCTCCGGTGCGCGAGAGCTTGCGCAGGATCGCGTCGGCGATACCCGGAATGTCCTCGCGCATCTCGCGCAAGGACGGCATCGCGAGCTCGATCACGTGCAGGCGGTAGAAGAGGTCCTGGCGGAACTCTCCCGCATCGACCAGCGCGGGCAGCCGCTTGTGGGTCGCGCTGATGATGCGCACGTCCACGGGCTCCTCCTGCGTCGAGCCGACCTTGCGTACCTTCTTCTCCTGGATCGCTCGCAGCAGCTTCACTTGCATGGGCAGCGGCAGATCCGCCACCTCGTCCAGGAAGAGGGTGCCGCCGTTCGCGGCCTGGAAGAAACCGTCGCGGTCCCCCTCGGCACCGGTGAAGGCGCCCTTCTTGTAGCCGAAGAATTCGCTCTCCATCAGGTTCTCGGGGATCGCACCGCAGTTCACCGGCACGAACGGCTGCTCGGCGCGCGGCCCTCCGAGGTGAATCATGCGCGCCGCGAGCTCCTTGCCGCTGCCCGATTCGCCCGTGATGAACACCGGCGCCTGGCTCTTCGCAAGCCGCTCGATCATCTGCCGCGCCTGCATGATCGCCTGCGACTCGCCGAGGAGCTGATAGGAAGATGGCGCAGCCGGCTTCTCCGGTACCTTGAGCGCCTGCTTCACCAGCGCGCGCAGCTGCTCCAGCGCGACCGGCTTCGCGAGGTAGTCGAAGGCCCCTGCCTTGAGCGCGGCGACCGCATTCTCCGCGCTGCCGTAGGCCGTCATCACGGCTACGGGCACGTCGAGCTCGTTCTCGGTGATGTGCTCGACCACGCGCAACCCTTCTGCATCGGGCAGACGCATGTCCGTAAGACACAAATCGAAGCTTTGGCTGTCGAGCAGCCGGATCGCCTCGGCGACGCTCTGGGCGCGTGTCGTGTCGAGCCCCATGCGCGAGAGCGTGAGCTCGAGCAGCTCAAGCAGGTCCGGCTCGTCGTCGATGACCAGCACCTTCGGCTGTCCGCGTTCGCGCGTTCGCCGTGCCATGATCGTCTCCCTGTCGTTATGCGTTGAGCTCGGCCCCGGCCGGGCTGTGCGCGCGCCGCATCGTCATGCGGAAATGCGCACCTGGCCCCTTGGCCAGCAACTCCAGCGTCGCGCCGTTCGCGTCGGCCAGCTCGCGCGCGATGTACAGCCCGAGCCCGGTGCCGCCGGGGCGGGTGGTAAAGAACGGCTCGAAGATCTGACCGCGAAGCTCAGCCGGAATGCCGGGTCCGTCGTCGTTGAGCTCCAATATTACGGCATCGCCCATGTATCCGGGACGCGTCGCTATACGGATGCTCGCCTCCTTCTTCTGGCAGTGCTGCCAGGCGTTGCGCACCAGGTTCCACACGATCTGGTTGAGGTGCCCGCGATCGAAGATGACGAGCAGATCGTCCGGAAGCTGCATCACCACGCCGTCCCGCGGAATCCCCTCCGCCTGGACGATCTCGTCGACCAGCGAATGAGTGAACTCGGCAAGCGGGACAACCTCCGGCTGCTGGCGGTCGCGCCGGTTCAGCTGCAGCACTTCACCGACGATCCGATCGATGCGCTTCGCGTTGTTGCGAATCATGGACAGCAGCCGCTGGCCATCCTGCGTCACCGATCCGTCCTCCTCGAGCAGCTGCGCTGCCTGGTTGATCGCCGAGAGCGGGTTGCGCACTTCGTGGGCAATGCTGGCAGTCAGCCGCCCCATGGCGGCGAGCTTCATCTGCTGCGCCTCGGTTTGCGCGCGCCCGAGGTCCTCCAGGTAGATCAGTGTGCCGCCGTTCAGCCCGGTGCCGATGCGGACCAGCCGCACCCGCAGCAGGCGTTGCGTCTGCTCGACCCGGAATGGCGGCAGCGGTTCGGCGAAATCTTCCTGCCAGCGCCGCCAGTAGTCGTGCAGCGTGGAACTGAACTCGGCCAGGCGCATCCCGCCCCGCATGCGTCCGAAGCCGCCAAGGAGCCTCGTGACCTGGGCATTGTGCCCGCGCACGACTCCGTTGAGGTCGACCACCAGCACGCCGTCCTGCATGTCCTGAATGATGAGGCGATTGACCTGCTCCAGGTTCGCCACGTCGATGCTGCGTTGTGCGGCGAGATCCTCGCTCGCCTTGGTGTAACGGCCCAGGGCGAGTGCGATTCCCACCGTGGCGAAGTAGCCGAAGCCGACCAGCCCCGTCTGGAACAGTTGCGCGGCCGACGCCTGGCCCTGCAGCACGCGCGAGGCATCGAGCGCAAGGAACACCGTGCTCGTGAGCGCCGCGTGAAAGAAGGCGACCTGCGTGCGCATCAGCCAACCGCTCGCCGCGAGCTGCGGGAAGAGCAGGATCGTGAGCGGGGTGCCGCTCCCTCCGCCCGAATAGATCAGCAGCGCCAGGAAGAACAGATCGCCGACGAGCAATGAGAGCAGAAGAGGCGGCAGGGGCAGCAGCTCGGAATCGCGCTGCACCCAGAGGAAGCTCATCAACCCGTACAGAAAATACAGACCTGCAGCGGTGACGAAAGCGTTCGGCGTACCGATCGACAGCGCGCGTAGGTCGAGGAAAAGCGCCGCGCCGAGCAGCAACGCGCCGCACACCGCTCGATACAACCCGACGATCCACAGGATGCGGCGGCTCGATTCGCTCACCAGCGCCGCCGCCGCGGGCGCTTCGAAAGTGGGAATCGCAGGCCGCGGCTGCATCCCTCAGCTCTTCGCGCAGCTGCCGCCCGCGCAAACGAACCCGTCATCGACGCTGAGTGCCTCGCTGCGCGGCAGGAAGACGCCGCAGCGCCGGCAGCGCACCATCGCCTCGGCTACGGACCGCGCAGCGGCGGCGCGGCGCTGCCGGCGCGTGTTGCGCAGCGAAATCATGCGCAAGGCGAACAGCACGACGAAGATGAGCACCAGCCAGGCGATTATCTTGGACATCGTGTCGGGACCGCCTCAGAGCACCTTGCCCGGGTTGAGAAGCCCTTCGGGATCGAGCGCGCGCTTGATCCGCTGCATGAGCTCGAGCTCGACCGGCTGCCTATAGCGCACGAGTTCGTCGCGTTTGAGCTGCCCGATTCCGTGCTCGGCACTGAAGCTCCCTCCGCAGCGGGCGACGAGATCGTAGACGATGCGGTTGGCCTGCGCCGAGGCTGCGGCGAAAGCATCGCCCTGTCCGTCGGGCGCAGGCAAGAGGTTATAGTGGAGGTTGCCGTCGCCCAGGTGACCGAACGTGACGTAGCCGACGCCGGGGAGCGCAGCATCGAGCGCTCGCTTCGCCTGGGTCAGAAACGCGGGGATCGAGGACACCGGTAGGCTGATGTCGTGTTTGATGTTGTGGCCCGCCCGGCGCTGCGCATCGGGAATGTTCTCGCGCAGCGCCCAGAGCTCGGCCGCCTGCGACTCCGAACGTGCGAGCGTAGCGTCCCGAGCCGTTCCGCGCTCGATCGCTTCGGCGAGCGTGCCCTGCAGTTGTTCGCCGAGCGCCGACTGCGCGGCAGGATCGTCGGCCTGCACCAGCACGTACCAGGCGTGGCCGGGCAGCGGATCGGGCATCGCCGGAAACGCCCGCCGCGTGACCGCGATGCATTCCGCAGAGATGAGCTCGAAGCCCGTGAGGCGATCGCCGAGCGCCTGGCGCAGCTCGCTCAGCAGCGCGACGGCGGCGCCAACGTCGGCGATCGCGACAAATGCGGTGGCCGAGCTGCGCGGTTTGGGGAACAGCTTGAGGACGGCGGCGGTGATGATGCCGAGCGTGCCTTCGCTGCCGACGAAGAGCTGGCGCAGGTCGTAGCCCGCGTTGTCCTTGCGCAACCCGCGCAGACCGTTCCATACGCGTCCATCGGCAAGAACGACTTCGAGGCCCAAGGCCAGCTCTCGCGCATTGCCGAAGCGCAGCACCGCGGTGCCTCCGGCGTTGGTGGCGAGATTGCCGCCGATGGCGCAGCTACCCTCGGCGGCGAGCGATAGCGGGAAGCTGAACCCCGCTTCGGCAGCCGCCTGCTGCACACTCGCCAGCGTCGCGCCGGCCTCGACGGTGATGGTGGCGTTTTCCTTATCGACCGCGCGCACGCGGTTCAGGCGCGTGAGCGAGAGCACGACCTCGCGCCCGTCTTCGTGGGGAGTCGCACCGCCGCACATGCCAGTGTTACCGCCCTGCGGCACGATCGGCACCGCATGTTCCGCACAGCAGCGCACGGTCGCAGCGACTTCTTCGGTCGTTGCCGGCCGCACGACCGCGCGCGGACGCCCGCGGTAGCGGCCGCGCCAGTCGGTTGCATAGGGTGCGACATCGGCGTCGGCGGTGAGAACGTTCGCCTCGCCGACGATGGCCCGGAGCGTGGCCAGCAAGGGAGCGGCATATTCCGCCATGGTGCGTTATATTAGCTGAAAAGCGCAGCCTTCCGGGGCTTGCGCGAGGAGGAGAGCCGTGTCCAAGAACGCAGCGGGGCCGTTTACACCGGAGCAGGCGTTCGAGTTCATGCAGAGGATGTGGAATCCTTTCGGTCTGTCCCTGCCTGGGATGCCGGCGCCGCAGGCGCCCGGAGTCCAGTCCGCGCCGACGCCGTTCCCCAGTCCGCTCGGAATGTTCGCCACCCTCGATCCTGCAGAGGTCGAAAAGAAAATCGCCGAGCTGCGGGTGATCGAAGGGTGGCTGGCGATGAGCCTCAACTTCATGCAGATGAGCATCAAGACGCTCGAGCTGCAGAAATCATCGCTCGAGGCACTGCACGCGGGCGTCGCCGCCGCGTCCGAATCGCAGCCCAGACGCCAAAAACCCAGGGAGGCTAAGGGAGACAAATGAGCATCACCTTCTACTACGGATCCGGCTCGCCCTATGCGTGGCGAGTGCAGCTCGCCCTCGAGCACAAGGCGCTCCCCTACGAGCGCAAGGTTCTTTCATTCGCGGCCGGCGACACGCGCAAACCGGAGTTCGTCGCGCTCAATCCGCGGCACGAGGTGCCGACGATCGTCGACGGCGACTTTGTGCTCTATGAGTCGGACGCGATCGCCGAGTACCTCGAGGAAGCGTATCCCGGCCGCGGCGCACCGCTGTTCCCAGGCGACCAGCGCACGCGGGCGACCGTCCGCCGGCTCATGCGCGAGGTGGACAATCACACGATGAAGGCGATCGATGGAGTCACCGAATACGCCTTCTATACCAAGCCCGAGGAGCGGGAGTCGAAGAAACTCGCCGACGCGCGCAAGGCGGTGACCGAGGAATTCGCGCAGATGTCGAGCTACATCAAGGGCGATTACTTCGTCGGCGCGCTCTCCGCGGCCGACTTCTGGTTCTATCCCGCGCTCGCGTTCATGTATCGGTCGCGCGCAAAGCTGCCGGACTTCGACGCCGACGGCCTGCTCACGCCGGCGCTCAGCCGCTGGAAGGGGCGAATCGAGGCGCTGCCGTACTTTGACAAGACCATTCCGCCGCACTGGAGGCAATCCTGATGCGCCTGACGAGCACAGCATTTGCCGACGGAGGGAGAATCCCGGGCGAGTTCGCGTTCTGCGTGAGCGATCCCGCGACTCACATCAAGCTGTCCGAGAACATGAATCCCGATCTGCGCTGGAGCGACTTGCCCTCTGGCACCCGCTCGCTCGCGCTGATCTGCCACGACCCCGACGTGCCGTCGCGCGCCGACGACGTCAACAAGGAGGGGCGCACGATTCCTGCCTCGCTGGCGCGAGTCGAGTTCTTTCACTGGTCGCTGATCGATCTGTCGGCCGACACGGGCCCGATCGCGCGCGGCGAGTTCTCGCGCGGGGTCACGCCGCGTGGCAAGAAAGGGCCCGCGGCACCGCGGGGAGCGCGTCAGGGCACCAACAACTATACGCAGTGGTTCACTGGGGATAAGGACATGGCCGGCAATTACTTCGGTTACGACGGCCCGTGCCCGCCCTGGAACGACGAGCGCCTGCACCACTACGTGTTCACGCTCTATGCGCTCGACGTGGCGAAGCTTCCCGTCGCCGGCAACTTCACGGGGCCCGACGCTCGGGCGGCGATGTCGGGGCACGTCCTCGCGCAGGCGACGCTCACCGGCGTCTACACGCTGAACCCTGCGGTCAAGATCTGAGCGCCCGCTCCGCGCGGCGGTTGCGGCTTGCGCCAGTTGGCACCCACGGCCGGAGTCGAACCGGCGACCTAGCGCTTAGGAGGCGCTCGCTCTATCCACTGAGCTACGTGGGCGCAGTGTGCCGACCTGCATTTCGGCGGCGATGATACGCGCGCCGATCAGCGTCGGCAACGCTCGCCGATGAGCGCTCGCGCGAAGGTGGCGCTCACGACAGGCCGTAGAGAATGCCGTACTTCGTATTGAGGTAGGAGAGATACGGCGCGATCGACAGGGGCCCGCCGGTCGCCCGCTCGACGATCTCCGGCGCGGTGAACTTGCGTCCGTGGCGGTAGATGCGCTCGGTGAGCCATCCGCGTAGAGCGCCAAAATCACCTGCGCCGATCTTCGCCTCGAGGTCGGGAAGGTCACGTCTCGCCGCAGCGAAGAACTGCGCGCTCATGATGTTGCCCAGCGTGTAGCTCTGGAACGCCCCGCCGACGACACCGCCGTACCAGTGCACATCTTGCAGCACGCCGTCGCGGTCGTCGGTAGGCACGACGCCGAGATCGCGCTTGATGCGCGCCCGCCACGCCTCGGGAAGATCGGCCACCGCGAGCTTGCCTTCGAGCAGGGCGAGCTCGAAGTCGAAGCGCAGCATCACGTGCAGGTTGTAGGTAACCTCGTCGGCGCCGGTGCGCACGAGCGACGGCGTGACCTTGTTGATGGCGCCGTAGAACGTATCGACGTCGACGCCATCGAGCGCGCGCGGAAAGGTTCGCTTGAGCGACGCGTACCAGTGGCGCCAGAACGGCAGGCTGCGCCCGACGAGATTCTCCCAAAGCCTCGACTGGCTCTCGTGCACGCCGGCCGTTGTCCCATGGTAGAGCGGAGTGCCTTCCAGCGCGTCGTCGATGCCCTGCTCGTAGATCGCGTGCCCGGCTTCGTGCAGCGTCGAGAACAGGCCCTCGGATAGGTCGTCGTCGCGATAGCGGGAGGTGATGCGCACGTCGCCGCGCCCGAGCTTGATCATGAACGGATGCGCGGTCTTGTCCTGCCGGCCGCGCGAGAAGTCGTAGCCGAACGCGCGGACGACCTTTTCCCCGAATTCTTTTTGGCCGATCTCGGGGAAGTCGCCGCGAAGGCATCGCGTGTCGGGCTCGGGGCGCCGACGGATCGCTTCGATCAGCGACACGAGCCCCGGGCGCAGCTCGTCGAAAAGCGAGCGCACCATGCTGACCGTCATGCCGTCCTCCGCGAGATCGACCAGCGCATCGTAGGGATGGCCGTGGCTCGGATGGAAGGCCGCGAGCTCACGGCTGAGCTCGACCGTCGTCTCCAGCCGGTCGCGCACTGCCGCGAAATCGTTGGCCGGGCGGGCGCGCTGCCACACGTCGTAAGTCTCCGCCGTATGCTGGCTGAGACGCTGCACGAAGGCGGGCGGCACGCGCTTCGCGCGCTCATGCTCGCGGCGCGTCACGCGCACCAGCGCGGCGGCGTCGGAGTCGGTTCCCTGCGCTTCCGCCCACGGCGCCACCGCATCGAGCAGCCCGCCCATCGCCGGATCGGCCATGCGCTCGTGCGCCAGGCTGCTGAGCAAGGCGAGCTGCTGGCCGCGAGACGGCGCGGCGCTCGGCGGCATGTACGTGGCCTGGTCCCAGATCAGCGCGTACTCCGCCTCGCGCAGGCTCTCGATGGTTTTCAGGCGTTGCTTGAGTTCGATGAAGTCGGCATCAGCAGTCATGGGGGAGCCCTGGAGCGAATCGATAGAAGGTGAGGCGCCTCCGCAAGTGCAATCCCGCCGGTGAGCGGGCTCGTTCGCGCGGCGAGTTGCGGATTCTAAGGGGTTGCCAGCGTCGTGCCTACTGCCGGCCGGAGCTTGGCTTACAGGACGTGCCGGTGTAGAACGACGGCGTCCCGGGAAAGAAGGAGAACGCCATGGCTACCGTCGCCCACCCGCAGCGCAGTATCGGCAAAACGGACACCGGTCGCCGCGTGTGGGCGATCGTTGGCGGATCCTCAGGGAATCTCGTCGAGTGGTACGACTTTTACGTCTACTCGTTTACCACGCTTTACTTTGCGTCGGAATTCGTTGCGGCAGGCGATCAGACGACGCGGCTGCTGTAACGCCATGGCTTCCGGCTCCGAGGCGAGCGCAGTGCCGCCGAAGCTGCGCAGCTTCCACCGTCTCGGCGAGTTTCTGCTGCCGTATCGCGGTCGATTCGCGATCGCTGGGACGGCTCTGCTGATCGCCGCTGGCTGCACGCTGGCCGTGGGGCAGGGGCTGAAGCTCGTCGTCGACCGCGGGTTCACCGCCAACGACGGCCACGCGCTCGACCAGGCACTGATTGCGCTTCTGGCGATCATCGCGTTAATGGCTGTCGCCACCTACGTGCGTTTCTACACAGTGTCCTGGATCGGCGAGCGCGTGACGGCGGACCTGCGCCGGCGGGTCTTCGACCATCTGCTTACGCTCTCGCCCGGCTTCTTCGAGGTCACGCGCACGGGCGAGGTGATCTCGCGCTTGACCAATGACACGACGATGCTCGAGAACGTAATCGGCTCGAGCCTTTCGCTCGCGCTGCGCAACGTCGTGCTCGGCATCGGCGCGCTGGTGTTGCTCACGCTGACGAGCCTCAAGCTCACGCTGCTCGTGCTCGCGGGGCTGCCGGTCGTCGTCCTGCCGATCATCCTCTTCGGGCGCCGCGTCCGCCGCCTTGCACGGACAAGCCAGGATCGCGTGGCCGACACCGGCGCGTACGTCGACGAGGCCATCCACGAGATCCGGACGGTGCAGGCCTATGCGCACGAACCAGAGGAGAGCAGTGGGTATGCGCAGCGCGTGGAGGCCGCTTTCGCGGCCGGCGTGCGTCGCATACGGCAGCGCGGGCTGCTGATTGCCGCAGTGATCTTTCTTGTCTTCGTCGCCGTGGGAATCATCCTCTGGATCGGCGGTCATGACGTTCTTGCCGGGAGGCTGTCTCCGGGTCAGCTTCTGGCTTTCGTCTTCTACGCGGTAATCGTCGCGACCTCGGTCGGGGCGGTAAGCGAGGTCGCCGGCGAGCTGCAGCGCGCAGCGGGCGCCACGGAGCGCCTGCTGGAGCTGCTCGACACGGTTCCCGAGATCGCGGCTCCTGCCACTCCGCTCGCGCTGCCCGACCCATCGCCTGCCACCGTGGCGCTCGAGCAGGTGACATTCGCCTATCCCTCGCGCCCCAACGATCCCGCCGTGCGCGGCCTTTCGCTGCGCGTCGCGCCCGGCGAACGCGTGGCCCTCGTGGGGCCGTCCGGCGCGGGCAAGACGACCGTGTTCCAGCTCCTGCTTCGCTTCTACGATCCGCAGCACGGCACCGTGCGCGTGGACGGAGTCGACGTAAGACGAGCGGATCCGCGCGCGGTGCGCGAGCGGATCGCGGTCGTGCCGCAGGAGCCGGTGATCTTCGCGGCCAGTGTGTGGGAGAACGTGCGCTACGGGCGGACCGACGCGAGCGACGAAGACGTGCGGGAGGCCTGCGATGCGGCGTATGCGACCGAGTTCCTCGGCCGTTTGCCGCAGGGCTTCGAAACACAGTTGGGAGAACGCGGCGTGAGGCTCTCGGGCGGGCAGCGCCAGCGTCTCGCGATCGCGCGCGCCGTGCTCTCGCGACGGCCGATCCTGCTGCTCGACGAGGCGACAAGCGCTCTCGATGCGGAGAGCGAGCGCATGGTGCAGCTCGCGCTTGCGCGCCTCATGTCAGGTCGAACGACGCTGATCATCGCCCACCGGCTCGCGACGGTGATCGGCGCGGATCGCATCGTCGTGCTCGAGGGCGGAGCGCTGCTCGCCGAGGGCACGCACGCGTCGCTGCTGCGCGACGATCCGCTCTACCGGCGACTGGCCGAGCTGCAGTTCGGCTCCGGCAACGAGTCGGACACGCAGGCTACGGCCGACGCCGAGACTT
>Ga0335084_10001628_pt1 | contig 21203 bp, 23 predicted proteins | sample Lox_Sample_44_FD_206721 | JGI IMG/M metagenome (GOLD analysis project Ga0335084, IMG submission 206721) | Soil microbial communities from Loxahatchee National Wildlife Refuge, Florida, United States - Lox_Sample_4.4 | ecosystem: Environmental > Terrestrial > Soil > Wetlands | place: USA...
CGGCCGGCATGATCGCGCGGCACGGGACCGTCGAGCAGAAGCAGCGGTGGCTGCCGCGGGTCGCCGCCGGCGAGATCCTCGGCAGCTTCGGGCTCACCGAGCCCTCCGGCGGCTCCGACGTACGCGCCCTGCGCACGACCGCGCGCCTGGCCGACGGCGCCTGGACGATCGACGGCTCGAAGTCCTTCATCACGAACAGCGGCACGCCGATCTCCGGGTTCGTCGTCGTCGCCTGCCGCACGGACGACCCGCCGCACGACGTCTCGACCCTGATCGTGCCGTCGGGAAGCGAGGGCTTCGCGGTCGGCCCGCCGTACCGGAAGATGGGCTGGCGCTCGAGCGACACCCACGAGATCTCGTTCCAGGGATGCCGCGTGCCGGAGGATCACCTCCTCGGCGAGCGCGGCCACGGACTCCGCCAGTGCCTGTCCTCGCTCGACGACGGGCGGATCGCGATCGCCGCGATGTCGGTCGGGCTCGCGCAGGCGTGCCTCGACGCGAGCCTCGCCTACGCGGGCGAGCGCGCGGCGTTCGGTCGCCCGATCGGCGCCTACGAGGCCGTCGCGTTCCCGATGGCCGACATGCAGGTGGCGATCGCCTCGGCGCGGCTGCTGACGTACCGCGCCGCGTGGCTGAAGGACCAGGGGCGCAGCTACGCGGCAGAGGCCGCCGCCGCGAAGCTGTCCGCGAGCATCGTCGCGAACCGGTGCGCGCGCGACGCGGTCCAGATCCACGGCGGCTACGGGTTCACGGAGGACTTCCCCGTCGCGCGCTACTACCGCGACGCGAAGGTGCTGGAGATCGGCGAGGGGACGAACGAGATCCTCCGCCTGGTCCTCGCGCGGGACCTCGGGCTCCGGCCCGGGACGTGAAACGGGGCGGGGCGCCTCCCGGCGCCCCGCCCCGACGGTTCGGCGATGACTGGACTCAGCCGACGAGCTGAAGCTCCGCGTCGATCTCGATGTCGACCTTCTTGCTCACGAGGAACCCGCCGGTCTCCACGGCCATGTTCCAGGTCAGGTCCCAGTCCTCGCGGTCGATCGTGGTCTTCGCGGAGAACGCGGCCACCGTGCTGTCCTCCTGCATGCCCGGGCCCCACCCCTCGAAGCGGCCCTGCAGCGTCACGGGGTTCGCGATCCCCTTGATCGTGAGCGTCCCGTCCAGCTCGAACCCCTCGCCGCCGGTCGGGCGGACCGAGGTCGACTCGAACGTCATGGTCGGGAAGCGGTCGGTGTCGAAGAAGTCGCCGCTCCGCAGGTGACCGTCGCGCTGGTCGTTGTCGCTCGCGATCGACGCCGTCTCGATCTGGACCCGGACGGTCGAGTCCTCCGGACGCTCCGCGATCCGGATCTCGCCGTCGTACGCCGTGAAGCGGCCGCGGACCTTCGTGAGCATGTGCCGTGCGACGAACCCGACGACCGTGTGGGCCTTGTCGAACCCGTAGTTCCCGGCGGGCGGCAACGACACCCCGTACCCCTGAACCTCAACTGCCGACATGTGGAGCCTCCTCCGCTGTCCGGCCCTCCCGATGAGGGCCCCATATCCACACGAACCGGGGCCGTTCGCTCTGTATTCCAGAGTTCCTCCACACCTGGAAGAAAGTCTGGATTCCAGAGCGTTGGAACGGTAGGATCAGGAAGAGGCGGTCATGGAACAGGTCGAACACGGCGAGAGCCCGGTCTGCCAGCACTTCCAGCGAGCCGCGGAGCTCGTGGCGCAGCGCTGGACGCCGCAGATCATCCGGGCCATGGACGCGGGCGCCGGCCGGTACACCGACCTGCGGGAGGCGGTCCCCGGCATCTCGCACGCCACCCTGTCCGACCGGCTCAAGGAGCTCGAGGCCCGCGGGATCGTCGTCCGCGAGGTCACGCCCTCGACCCCCGTTCGGGTCGAGTACCGCCTCACCCCGCAGGGACGCGATCTCGTCGGCGTCTTCGTCGAGCTGGCGGCCTGGGCGGAGCGCTGGCCCAGCGAACCGGAGCCGGCGCGCGCCTGAGCCCTAGGCGACGGCCGCGTCGGCGACGGCGAGCGCCTCGTCGATGATCGCGAACCCCTCGGCCAACTGCTCCTCGGTGATGCACAGCGGCGGGTTCGTCATGATCCCGTTCCAACGGACCATCGTGAAGAGCCCGCGATCGAGCAGCGCCCGGTTCACGGCGACCATCGCCTCGTTCGTGACGTTGTAGGGCGACAGCGGCTCCATCGTGTCGCGGTCGCTCACCAGCTCGAGGATGCCGAACAGGCCGATGTTGCGATGCAGCCCGACGCTCGGATGCTTCGCGGCCAGCTCCTCGTGGTGCCGTCGCATGACCGGCTCGAGCCGCTTCGCGTTGCCGATCAGGTCGTCCTCCTCCAGCACGCCGATCGCCGCGAGCGCCGCCGCGCACGAGAGGGGATGCGAGTTGTACGTCAGACCGCCGTAGAAGACGTTCTCCTCGAAGTGCGCCGCGATCGCCGGGGAGATCGCGACCGCCCCGAGGGGCAGGTAGGACGACGTCAGTCCCTTCGCCGCAGTAAGCAGATCCGGTACGACGTCCCAGTGGTTCACCGCGAACCACTCCCCCGTGCGCCCGAAGCCGCACATGATCTCGTCCGCGATCAGCACGATCCCGTGGCGGGTGCACAGCTCGCGGACCCCTCGCAGGTACCCGTCCGGCGGGATCAGCACGCCGTTCGTGCCGGTGACGGTCTCGAGCATGAACGCCGCGATCGTGCCGGGGCCCTCGAGCATGATCTGCTCCTCGAGCCGGTCGAGCGCCTGCTCGGCGGTCTCCTCAGGACGGTGGGGACCGTGGTACGGATCGAGCACCCGCACGACACCGGGCACGGGCGGGTTCTCGTTCGCCCAGCGGCGCGGATCGCCGGTGAGGTTCGCCGTGAGGTACGTCGCGCCGTGGTACGAGCGGTAGCGGACCAGCACCTTCTGGCGGCCCGTGAACGCCTTCGCCATGCGCACCGCGTTCTCGTTCGCCTCCGCGCCGCCCAGCGTGAAGAAGGACTTCTCCAGGTCGCCCGGCCACAGCTCCGCGAGCTTGCGGCCCAGGAGCGCGCGGGTCTCGTAGGCCGCGAACGGCGTGACGTAGGGCAGCGTGGCGCCCTGCTTCGCGATCGCGTCGATCACGCGCTTGTCGCCGTGCCCGATGTTGACGCCCATCAGCTGGCTGTTGAAGTCGAGGTAGCGCGTGCCGTCGGTCGTGAAGAAGTACACGCCCTCGGCGTGGTCGACCGGCATCGGCAGGATCTTCGACTGCGCCGACCAGTCGTACAGGGTGTAACGCTTCGAGAGCTCGACGACCTCGTCCGCCGACAGCGGCATCGTTCCCACGTCCTTCCGTTTCAGACTCGTTCGTGTATCGGGTTCGAGCGGCATGTTCCCAGACGGCGGATGGCCGGAGCCGCGCCTCAGCGCACGAGCAGCACGGGACAGGTCGCGTGCTCCACGACCTTGTTCGCGACACCGCCCAGCAGGAGGCTCTTCCACTCGGACATACCGCGCGAGCCCATCACGATCAGGTCGACCGCGAACCTCGACGCCGCGTCGACGATCTGGTCGGGCGTGTCACCGGAGCTCGTCCGTCGGACCTCGCCTCGCGGGGCGTCCACGCCAGCGGCCCGGAACGTCTCGACCACGTCGCGCACCAGCTGATCGGCCGGGACCGGCGGACCCATGTCGACATCGGATCCCTCGTACCGCTCGTACTCCCGGACGTGCAGGACGGTGACGGCCGACCCGTAGCGCCGCGCCAGATCGACCGCCATGGCGACCGTCTTCTCGCTCCGTGGGGAGCCGTCGACCGCGACGAGGATCCGGTCGAACATCACGTGCCCTCCACGGCGAGGACCGCCGCGACGAGCTGCGGTCGCACGCGCGCGAAGTACGCCACGGCGACCGCGAACCCGATCCCGAACGGCGCGCCGAACGCCTGCCAACGAACCCACGTGGTGCGCGGCAAACCGGTGAGCTCCCATGCACCGGCATGCTGCGTCGCCGCGTCGACGGCACCCCAAACCGCAAGCCCGACGAGGAGCACGCCCAACAGGAGGAACCCGAGCAGCTGCGTGCTGACGCCGAGCAGCTTCAAGGAGGAGGCGAGCAGCACGAACACGAGGACCGGCCGGATGATCGCGTCCGGCGCTCGCGACGACAGGCGCGCCCCGACGTATACGGCGGGAAGGGCCCCGATGAGGATCGACGTCGTGAGTCCCAGCTGGAAGTCACCGACCACGATGTGGGCGATCGCGGCCGACGTGACGAGCGGCACCGCTTGTACCAGATCCGTTCCCACGAGCTGTGCTCCGCGGAGCTGCGGATACGTGAGCATCAGGCACACGATGATGATCGAGCCCGAACCCACCGACGTGAGTCCCACGAGGAGCCCGCCGACCGCGCCGATCACGATCGTGAGCAGGACACGGACGTGGATCGCTCCGTCGGTCGGCAGCGTGGCCCGCAGCCCGGCCCGCGCCTGCGCGCTCCGCCGGGCCTGGAGCCAGGCCCGGAACACCATCGCGATAGCGGCCAGCGTGAGCGTGACACCGAGGAAGATCTTCGTCGTGTTCTCGATCGCCTCGCTGTCACCGCTGGCGTGCAGGAGCAGGACGCCTGCGAACGCCGCCGGGATCGAGCCGAGGCAGAGCCACTTCACCAACTCCCAGCGGACGGTCCTGCGACGCACGTGGACGCCGCCCCCGACCGGCTTCATCACCATCGCGGCCACCAGGTCCGAGGACACCGCGGCGGTCGGACTGATGCCGAAGAAGATCAAGAGGATCGGGGTCATGAGCGCGCCGCCGCCCATCCCGGTCAACCCCACGGTGAAGCCGACGATCACCGACGCGAGCGCGATCCACCAGTCGATATGCGTCCGGCTTCATCTCCCCCGCGGAAGGCGTTCGTCCTTGACGACGTCGCCACCGAGCATCACGAACGGCACGTCCTCGAGGATGCGGACGTCCTCGGTCGGGTCGCCGGGCACGGCGATCAGATCGGCGAGCAGCCCCGGCTCCACCGTGCCCACGCGGTCCTGCCACCCGAGCAGCTCCGCCGACCACCGCGTTGCGCTGCGGATCGCCTGCATCGGCGTGAGCCCGAACCGGACGTAGTACGCGAGGTTCCTCGCGTTCTCCCCGTGGGGGTAGATCCCGGAATCGGTCCCGTGCGCGATCCGCACGCCCGCCTCGACGCACTTCGCGAATCCTTCGCGCTGCGCGTCGTTCGTCATCACGGTCTTGCGGATCACCTCGTCGTCGTACCCGAGCGCGGGGCCCTCCTCCAGCATGTAGTCGCCGTCGTACATGTCGGCCACGAGGTACGTCCCGCGTTCGGCCATCAGCTCGATCGCCTCGTCGTCGAGCAGCGAGCCGTGCTCGATCGAGCGGACGCCGGCCCGGACCCCCCGCTTGATCCCCTCTGCGCCGTGCGCGTGCGCGGCGACGAACGTGCCGGCGAGCTCGCACTCCTCGACCGCGGCGCGCAGCTCGTCCTCGGTGAACTCCGGCAACCCCGGGTTCGTGCCCGAGGTCAGCACGGCGCCGGTCGCGATCACCTTGATGAAGTCGGCGCCGTTGCCGAGGATCTTCCGGACGTTCGCGCGCATCTGGTCCACGCCCGAGGTGACGCCGAACCGCAACTCAAGGGGGACGACCGCGTCGACGTCCGGCGCCAGGCCGGTGAGGTCGCCGCCGCCGCCGGGACAGGTCACGTACGCTCCCGCGCACCGCATCCGGGGGCCGGCGACCCACCCGGCGTCGATGGCCTCACGGAGCGCCACGTCGGCGAAGGCGCGGAACGAGCCGACGTCGCGGACCGTGGTGAACCCCGCCATCAGCGTCGCCCGGGCGTTCGGCACGCCGGTCAGCGCCTCCTGCGCCCCGGAGCGCCTGATCAGCGCCGCGTACCCCTGCCCGGAGTCCTGCTGCCCGATCAGGTGGCTGTGCATGTCCATCAGCCCCGGCAGCAGCGTGTGCCCCGCAAGGTCGATCCGAGCGGGCCCCTCGGGGACGTCCTCGGGTGCGAGGATGGCGACGATCCGGTCCCCCTCGATCGCCACGGCCCGGCCGGCAAGGACCGCTCCGCGTTCGGTGTCGAGGACCCGGTCGGGCAACAGGACGGCGCGTTCGTGCATACGGCGGCGAGCATAGCGACCTGTCCCCCGGACGGCCGAGCGGAAACCGACCATCGGTCCATGCGGGCGCGGTGTCGCGACGGCCGATACCGGGAGCGTGACCGTTCCGGCTCCCTCTCCAGCCGGACCCGTCACCGACCACACGTCGTGCCGTCCGGGAACGCTCCGGTCCCACCGCGAGAGCGGATGACCGGGGATGGGTCCGAGGCCGCCGGAGCGCAACCGGCGGCGCGGCGGGTCGATCTTCCGTCCCCCTCAGCCTGCGAGCGCGCGCAGCTGGGCGTCGATGGTCCGGACCAACTCCTCGCCGTCGAACGAGCGTTCGTGCCCCGCGTGGACGATCCGGGCATCCATCTCCCGCAGGCGCTGCAGCGATCCGGAGAATGCCTCGGCGTCGTCCCAGCTGAGCTTTGCATCGACGTAGACGGCGTCGCCGGAGAACAGCGTGCCGGTCGCCTCCTCGAACAGGCAGGCCGAGCCGGCCGTGTGGCCCGGCGTGTGCACGACCGCGAACACCCGGCCGCCCAGCTCGAGCACGTCCCCGTCGTCGAGCAGCATCGTCGCCTCGGCGTTCGGCGTGACCCACCCGGCGACATCGAATCCCGGCGCCGGCACCGCCGTGACGACGCACTCAGGCACCGGCGCGTCGTAGTACGCGAACATCTCCTCTGCCTCGGCCGGGAAGTCTTCTCGCAGCAGGCGCATCGGGTACGGATCGCGCGCCATATCGTCGTCCGCACGGTGGATGCGTCGATCGGCGAACCCCTGCAGGCCGCCCATGTGATCGAAGTGGCCGTGGGTCGCGAACGCGATCACCGGCTTGCCCTCGGTGAGCGCGTCGATCGCCGGCGGCAACGGGGCGATCCCGTTCGCGGCGTCGACGACCAGGTCGACGTCGCGCCCCGGCACGTGCCACACGTTCGATCGCAGCAACGGATCGACGTGCGGTTCGGTCAGGCGCGTGACGCCGGCGCCCGCGTCCTCGGCCGCGAACCACGGATGCGCGACCGGGAGGCCCGCCATCAGCGCCGCTCCGCGAACGCCACGGTCGCCGCCGGCGGACGCAGGCAATGTTCGGTGTACATCGAGGCGTTGTAGCTGCCGAGCCCGAGCACCGCGACGACGTCGCCCTCGCGCACCTCGGGGAACGGCAGGTCCTCGGCGAACAGGTCGTTGCCCTCGTTGATGTTCCCGGCGATCGTGGCCGGCGCGAGGGGGGCCGCGTCCGCCGCACGGCACAGCACCATCTGCAGGTCGCTGCGGTAGATGAAGCGTTCACACGCGATCGTCCAGCCCACGTCGAGCCCCACGAACCGGATACCCTCCCGCTCTTCGACCGAGACCACCTCCGCCAGCAGGACGCCGCACTCCTTCACCAGGAAGTCGCCGGGCTCGGTCCCCACCGCCACGCCGAACGATCCTAGGTGCTCGGCGAGGATCGCGGCCCATCGGTCGAGGTCGAGCGGTTCGTCGCCGGCGCGCTGCGGCACGCCCAGGCCGCCGCCCGTGTTCACCTCGGCGATCGGACAGCCCGCGTCCAGCAGCGTCCGCACCATCGCGGCCACGCGGCGGACGCTCTCTTCGAACACCGGGAGCTGCTCGGTCAGGTAGCCGTCGCCCACGTGCACGTGCACGGCGTCGATCGTGAGATCGTGCGCGCGCGCGACCGCGAGCGCGTCGTCGAGCTGTTCGGCGAAGACGCCGAACTTCGTCGGGCGCGCGCCCGCGTAGAGCGTCTCCCCGGCCCCACCCCACGACGCGCCGATCCTCGGGTTCACCCGCAGGCCGAGCGTCGTTCCCGGCGCCGTCCGCCCCACCCGCTCGAGCTGGCTCAGCAGGTCGACGTTCAGGTGCACCCCGGCCTCGAGGATCGCCCGGAGGTCCCGGTCGGAGAGGTTCGTGCCGGTGTACGAGATCTCCTCCGGAGCCCAGCCGTGCCGCCGGGCCCACTCGATCTCACCTGGCGAACACACGTCGAGGCCCACCCACGGCGTTCGGTCGCGGAGGAACGCGAGGATCGCCGGATCGCGTTGCGCCTTCAGCGCGAGCCGCACGCGCCCGTCGAGCCCGCCGTTCGCGAGCGCGTCGCGCAGCGCGGCCGCTTGTTCCTCGATGCGCGTCAGGTCGTAGGCGTACGCCGGCGTGCCGTGGCTGCCAGCGATCTCCTCCGCGTCGCAGCCCGCGATCGACAGACGCCCGCGCCGGACCTCGAGCCCGGGACGGGTCCACCAGGTGCGTTCGTCGACGGCGTGACCGTGCACGCCGCGAAGTCTACGGGCCTAGACGAGCCGGCCCTCGGGTCCCTGGTCGTGGAACGTCTCGGGCTCACCGGTGATGTTGCTCTCGGGCCGGAGCGTGGCCGCGCCGCCGACCAACGCGAAGATCGCGCCGGCGAGCGAGACGAACAGTCCGAGCGCGCGGCTCGCGCTGTAGGCGGCCGCATTCGGCACCTCGCCGTTCACGATGGCCGTCTGGACGGCGAAGTTGGCCCGCAGGAACCCCCAGATGCAGGCGACCAGCAGGACCATCGCGCAGACCGTCACCAGCCCGCCCATCGCCTTGCGGATCTTCGGATCGCTGAAGATGACGTACGCGGCGCCGAACGCGAACGTGGCCACCGATGCCCAGAGCGCGAGATCGCCGGCCGTGAAGACGGTGCCCTTCAGGGTGGTGTTGCCCGACGGCGTCTTCGCCACGTACCAGCCGGCGTAGATACCCAGCAGCGCAACGATCCCGCCGACCGCGGCGAAGATGCCGGGATACTGAAGCTTGGCCTTGTTGTCCATGAAGGGCCCCTCTCGTGGGATGGGTCGAGCCGATGCTCCACCATCCACCGCGTCCGTTCAACGACCCTTCGGCTACGGGGTTGCCACCGCTGCACGGGCGAGGTACTACGTCGAACGCACCTCAGGGGGGAGGGGACATGCTCGCGGAGATCAGCTTCTTCCACGCCGTCTGGTACATCATCGCCGGCCTCATCATCGGCGCGCTCGCGCGCCTGTTCCTGCCCGGGAAGCACGAGATGGGCATCCTGTGGACGATCGTGCTCGGGGTGGTCGGCGCGATCGTCGGCGGCTACCTCTGGGAGCTGATCTTCTCGAACCACGGCATCGCGTGGATCGGGTCGGTGATCGCGGCCGTCGTGATCCTCTGGGCGTACGAACGGTTCGTCTCGAGCAGGAAGGCGAAGCCTGCGTCGGGGCCGCGCTGAGGTCGGACGTTCCGTCAGCGCACGACCGGCACCGATCCACTGGTCGTCGCGACCGGCACGGTCGTCGTTCCCTTCGAACGGACCACCGTCACGCCGGAGGCACCCCCGGCGGCGCCGGTCTGCACGACCACCCGGCTTCCCGGCGGGACGACGACTACCTGCTGGCTTTGCGCCTGCGCGCCTGCACGGGGAGCCGGCACCAACCTGAACGCGGCCCAGGGGATCGCGAACGTGAGGGCGCCGGCACCCCAGGCGACCGCCCGAACGGTCCCCCGGCTCAGACGCTTCCGCTTCTCGGCCATGTCGATCAGTCCGTCTCGACGAAGGATGGCGGAGACGCTTGTTGTGCGGCCGCCTGCACCACGACGCGCACAGGAGCTGCGGCGGCCGTGGCGTGGAGCGTCAGGGCTCGTGACGCGGTTCCGGCAACGAGGGCGAAGGCGAGTCCCGCTGCGACGATGAAGGCTGACGAGCGGCTCATGTCGGTTCCTTTCCATCTCGAGATCCCGGAGGGATCCCTCCGCATCCAGTACAAGCCCCGACTCTCTAACCGCCGGCAAAGGTCAGCACTGGGTTCGGGTAACGGTGTATGCGGGTTCTGTGTCCTCGGGGCTCCTCCGGCCGCGCAGACTTCCGAGGGAGGAACACGCTTCCGAGGCACCAGATGGGGCCGCTCGCGACCCCCTGGTGGAGGTGAGGGGATTTGAACCCCTGACCCCTGCCGTGCGAAGGCAGTGCTCTACCGGGCTGAGCTACACCCCCGTGGGACGCATCAGCGTAGCAGAGGCCCCCGACGCGACCGAGGCTCCGGCGTTGAGGCGTACGATGGCCTTGATGAGGAGTCGTGGGGTACCGCCGGCCAACGCGTGGCGGGCGTTCGTGCTGCCGGGCGATCGGGATGACGAACGCGATGACGTGCCGACGTCGAGGTGGAGTTGGTTGATCATCGCTGCCGGAACGGTCGTGGCGGCCGCCCTCTTCGTCGCTTGGGTCGTCCTCGGCAACCGCTAGCGGACGCTCACGATCGCGGATACCGCTCTCACGCGTCCCCTTCGAGCGTCCGGGCATGCCTGTCGAGCGCATCGTGGAGGTCGCGTTGCACGAACGCGATCGAGAGGTCGCCGCGGGTCTTCTCGATGAGCGACCGCGCCACGTCCGTCGAGCGCCGCAGGTTCATCGTGATCGCGTCGGGGTAGTCGATCGTCACGAGGACCCCGTACAGATCCTCGAGCACGGCGAGCGTCCGCTCCGCGGTCGCGACGTCGCCGCCGCGCAGGAGATCGAGGATATGCCGGCGGCCCTCGCCGATCGCCTCGGCCATCCCGTTGAGGTACGGAGCGTCGCCGACGCCGAGCTCCTCGGGCGGCGGGAACGGCCGCTCGGCCACCAGCGCGTAGGTCAGGTTCGCCTCTGCGTACTCCTTCTCCGCGTCCAGGAGGTACCCGGCGAACCGGACGTCGGGATGCGAGCCGACCGCGTCGAGCCCCTCGTCGAGCGCGGTCCGCGACGCCGCGATCAGCTCGGTCGCGCCTTCGAGCTCGCCGCGATGGATCGCTCGGATGGCGTTGGCGGAGGCCCGGATCGAGCGCCGAGCCGCCGGCAAGGCCCGTTCGCGGGCCGCGGTCTTGGCGTCGAAGCGTTCGTGCAGGGCGTCGGAGAGCGGATCGAGGTCCACGCCGGGGTCAGGCGCCGACGGAGGCGGCGGCCGACGCAGGCCGGACCACGACGTGCACGGGATCGTGCTGGCCGATCGCGCTGAGCCCGTTGAAGGTCTGCCGCGGGACGGCCGCCGGGCCGTCCGCGACGAAGCGCGGCGCATGGCCGGGCTTCGGTCGCTCGGGAACGGCTGCGGCGCGCACGTGCTCGTGCGGGCGCGTCTCGCGGGCCTTGATCGAGAGCAGCAGCCACATGTACAGGAGCAGGAGGCCGGCCAGCCCGGCGCTCACGTACCAGACGACGCGCAGAGGCGGCACGAGCCCGATCAGGAACGACAGGACGATCGCCTCGATCAGCACCACGAAGACCTTGCGCCGGCGCTCACGCGCCCGCGACCGTTGCCGCTCCTGGGGACCGAGGAACCGAACGCCTTTGCGGGGGGTGACGATCCACCGCCCGTTCGTTCCGTGTACCTCCGCTTGCGCCAACAGCTCCATCCTGTGTTCGAAGTCATCCACCGAGGTCTTGCCGGCGTGCCGCCGGCGCCCGGTCGGGATCAGGAATGCGGCCCACATGATGCATAACCCGCCCAGGAGCAGCCAATCCACCCGGTACGGCCTCCTGTCCGTCGAACCCCGGTCGACACAACATCTAGGCTGGGTGGGGACGCTAGCACCACATATAGTGCCGGGAAAGTACATCCGTGTGATTCGATCGAGGCGCCGCAGAACCTCATGCCCGGTAGGCGCCGGACTTCCCGCCGGACTTCGCCAGCAGGCGCACGCCCTCGATCCGAGCCGCGCGATCGAAGGCCTTCGCGGTGTCGTACAGGGAAAGCGCGGCGACGGCCGCGGCGGTCAGCGCCTCCATCTCGACGCCGGTGCGATCGAACGCCCGGACCGTCGACTGCACGCGGATCCGGCCGCTCGCCTCGTCGGCCTCGATCGAAACCTCGGAGCCGGTCACCCGGATCGGGTGGCAGTGCGGCAGGAGCCGGGGGGTCTCCTTCACGCCGATCACGCCGGCGATCTTCGCGGTCTCGAGCGGCGAGCCCTTCTTCGTGCCCGCCAGGAGCTCGGCGACCGTGGCGGGCGTGGTCACGAGCCATGCCTCAGCGACCGCCTCGCGTTCGGTGTCGGGCTTCGCACCGACCTCGACCATGCGCGTGACGCCGTCGGCACCGGCCTGGTCGGACACCTCAGTCCTCGGACGCGCGGAACAGCAGGACGCGGAGCTGATCGCCCGGTCCCGCCTCCTCTACCCCCGCCGGCAGCACCGCGAGGCCGTTCGCGCGGGCGATCGTCGAGAGCAGGTTCGACCCGCGGCCGCCGGTCGGCGTGGCCGTCCAGCCCTCCGGACCTCGCGCGACCTCGACCCGCGCGAAGACCGTCTTCCCCTTCGGGCCCTTGACCGGACCCGTCAGCGTGGCCCGGACCTCAGGACGGCCCAGCTGGGTGCGTCCCATCATCCGCAGCATCGCCGGCCGGACGAACATCTCGAAGCTCACGAAGACGCTGACGGGGTTGCCCGGCAACCCGAAGAACGGCTTGCCCTCGATGAAGCCGAACCCCTGCGGCATGCCGGGCTGCATCGCGACCTTGGAGAACTCGATCTCGCCGCGGCGGAAGAACGCCGCCTTCACGACGTCGCGCTCCCCCACCGAGATCCCGCCGGAGGACACGAACGCGTCCGCCTGGATCTCGAAGCTGAAGACCGTTTCCTTGAGCGAGTCCGGATCGTCCTTCACGATCCCGGCGAGCACCGGGATCGCGCCGACCTCGCGCAGCGCGCCGAACAACGTGTACGCGTTCGCGTCGCGCACCTGACCGAACGATGGGTTCTCGGTCGGCGGGATCAGCTCGTCGCCGGTGGACAGGACGATCACCCGAGGACGCGGGTGCACGAGCGGGTGCGGGATGCCGGCGTTCGCGAGCAACCCGAGCTCGGCGCCGGCGAGCCGCCGGCCCCGCGGCACGAGCAGGTCGCCCTCCTGGACGTCTTCGCCGCGCGGGCGCACGTGGTGCCCCTCGCCCGCGGGCTCGAACAGGCGGACGAGTCCGTCGTCCTCCTCCGCGTTCTCGACCGCGACGACGGTGTCGGCGCCGCCGGGCATCGGGGCGCCGGTGGCGATCTTCACGGCCTCGCCCATCCCGACCGTGGCCTCGGGACGCTTGCCCATCTCGGATCGGCCGACGATCTTGAGCTCGGCCGGGCGCTCCGGCGTGGCCTCCGCCACGTCGTAGGCACGCACCGCGAAGCCGTCCATCGCCGAGGAGGCGAACTCCGGCAGCGCAACGCGCGCGATCATGTCCTCCGCCGCGACGCAGCCGTACGCATCGGTCAGGGGCATCTGGAGCGGCGGCAGGGGCTCGATCCGCGAGAGCACCGCGCGGCGCGCTTCGTCCACCGGCACGAGTCCGTCCGCCGAGTCGTGATCGTGGATCCGGCGCTCGGTCATGGACGGCAGTCTATCCATGACGCGCGCCGGAGCGGGAGGGTCGGTCGCGCCGTGGCGCGGATCGCTAGACGAGCTTCTCGCGGACCACGAACTCGGCGAGCCACGCGCGGAACTCGGGTCCCAGGTCGTCCCGGCCGGCGGCCAGCTCGACGCTCGCCCGGAGCGCGTCGCGCGGGTTCCCCACGTCGTAGCGGCCGGAGTCGAACCGGTACGCGTAGACCGCCTGCTCCTGCGCGAGGGCGTTGATCGCATCGGTCAGCTGGATCTCGCCCCCCTTGCCCGGCGCCGTCCGACGGAGCGCGTCGAAGATCTCCGGCGTGAAGACGTAGCGGCCGATCGCGGCGAGGTTCGACGGGGCCTCCTTCTCCGACGGCTTCTCGACGATCGACAGGATGCGGACGAGGTGCTCGTCGACCGGTTCGGGATCGATGCACCCGTACATGGAGATCTCCTGGCGGCTGACCTCCATCGTCGCGACGACGCTTCGCCCGAACGTGTCGTGGGCGCGCAGCATCTCGGGCAGCAGCGGCACCGACGGATGGATCAGGTCGTCGCCGAGGAGGACCGCGAACGGCTCGTCGCCGACGTGCGCCTCCGCCACCGACACCGCGTGGCCGAGCCCGAGCGCCTCCTTCTGCCGGACGGTGTGGATCTCGGCCATGTCCGAGATCTGACGGATCGTCTTGAGCTCCTCGAACTTCCCCTTCGATTCGAGGAACAGCTCGAGCTCGATGCTCCGATCGAAGTGGTCCTCGATCGCCTGCTGCCCGCGGCTGGTGACGATCAGGATGTCCTCGATGCCGGCGCGCACGGCCTCCTCGACGACGAGCTGGATCGCGGGCGTGTCGACGATCGGGATCATCGCCTTCGGCTGTGCCTTCGTTGCCGGCAGGAAGCGCGTGCCGAGGCCGGCCGCCGGGATGACGCCCTTGCGAACCTTCGCGTGCCCTCTGGTTCCCACGGGACGCGAACGATACGCATCGATGCGCGACCGCGCCAGCCCTCGGCCTGCCTAGGACGTGCGAACCACAACCGGCGCCGAACGACCGACACGGCAGCGTCGCAAGATCGGCCGGGGGCCTCGGTAGACTTGCCCGTCGATGCCTACGTACGAGTACGTCTGTAAGGCGTGCGGCCACCGGTTCGAGGTCGTGCGGTCGATGCACGACGCTCCGCTGACCGAGTGTCCCGACTGCGGCGGTGAGCTCCGCAAGGTCTTCACGCCGCCGACGATCACGTTCAAGGGCTCGGGCTTCTACGCCACGGACCACAAGAAACGCTCGGGATCAAGCGCGAGGGAGGGCGACAAGACCACGGCGAAGCGCGGGAAGAGCGACACGGGCGAGAAGAAGGAGAAGAAGGACGGCGGGAGCACCGGGGGGTCGACCTCGACGTCCGGATCCGACGCCGGCTCGGGTGCGTCGAAGAAGGAGGGGGGGTCGGGCACGTGACCACGGCCGAGATCGGGGTGTTCGGCGGATCGGGCTTCTACGCGTTCCTCGAGGACCCGGAGGAGATCGCGGTCGACACGCCCTACGGCGCGCCGGCCGCGCCGGTCACGGTCGGCACGGTCGAGGGCCGGCGCGTGGCGTTCATCCCGCGGCACGGGCGCGACCACGAGTTCCCGCCCCACGAGGTCCCGTACCGCGCGAACGTGTGGGCGATGAAGGAGCTCGGCGTCACCAGGCTCTTCGGCCCCTCCGCCGCCGGATCGCTCCGCCGCGACATCGCGCCGCGGACGTTCGTCGTGTGCGATCAGGCGATCGACTTCACGAAGAGCCGCCCGAACACGTTCTTCGACGGGCCGACGACGACGCACGTGTCGTTCGCCGATCCGTACTGCCCCGTGCTGCGGCGCACGCTCGTCGACGTCGCGCGCGACCGGTCGATCCAGCACCGCGACGGTGGCACGATGGTCGTGATCGAGGGTCCGCGGTTCTCGACCCGCGCCGAGTCGAAGATGTTCGCGCAGGTCGGGGGCGACGTGATCGGGATGACGCAGTTCCCCGAGGCGACGCTCGCGAAGGAGGCGGAGATGTGCTTCGCGAACGTCGCACTCGTGACCGACTACGACGTGGGCGTCGACGATATCGCGCCGGTCTCGCACGCCGAGGTGTTGAAGGTGTTCGGCGAGAACATCGACGCGCTGCGCGGGCTGCTCTTCGCGGCGATCCCGGCGGTGCCCGCGGACCGGACCGGGTGCTCGTGCGCGGATGCGCTCGGCGGCTCCGGGGGGGACTGACCGATGGCACGCAGCCTCGTCCGGATCGAGCTGGCGTTCACGTCCGAAGAGGATCCCGACCAGACCGCCGAGCGGATCCGCGAGGCCGTGTCGATGATCGTGGGGCGCGAGGCGCTCGAGGACTTCCGGGTCCGGACGATGCCGCTCGACAAGAAGCGCGATCACCTGCGACCCGTCGACTGACGTGACCGCCGTCACGGCCCGTGGGCGGGTCGGGCGCGTACGTTCGCGCGGATGCGCACGATCTGGCTCCGTCGGCGGCTCCCGCCGTCCTCGAAGGTGTGCCTCGGGCTGGCCGCCGGGTGCGCGCTCGCGGCGTTCGCCCTGGTGCACGCGCAGGGGGCCCGCGCGGCGGCCCAGGGCCGCGGCGACGTCACCGTCCAGGTCGTGGTCGCGGCGCACGACCTCGCCGCCGGGCTCGCCCTCGCGGAGGACGACGTGCGGCTGTGGCCCGTGCCGGAGGCCGGCGAGCCGCCGGGGGCCCTGACGTCGGTCGCGGCCGCGACGGGGCGCGTTCCGACGGGCCGGGTCGCGGCGGGCGAGGTGCTGACGCTCACGCGCGTCGCGACCAGTCTGCTCTCGGGAAGCGTCCCGTTCGGCGACGTCGCGGTGACGGTGACGTTCGCGTCGGTCCCCGACGGGCTCACCGTCGCCGACCGCGTCGACGCCTACGCCACCTTCGGCGGCGCCCGACCGTTCACGACGCTCGCGGGTGAGGACCTGCGCGTGCTGCGGATCGGGACGAGCGAGGGAGCGGGCCTCGGTCAGGACCGCGGCACGCGGATCACGCTCGATGTCGACCCGGCCACCGCGCGGCAGCTCGTGGAGGCCGACGCGACCGGTTCGCTCGCGCTCGTCGTGCGCGGCGCCGCTGTCGTCACAGCATCTCCATCCCCGTCGTCGTCCTCGGAGGTTCAACCACCGGAACCGTCCGGATAGACTCGCCGCGCCTCCGACCCGAAGGGAACCGCGTGACGATCCTCCAGGCGATCGTGCTCGGCCTGGTTCAGGGCATCACCGAATTCGCGCCGGTCTCCAGCAGCGGGCACCTGATCCTGGTCCCGTGGCTCTTCGGATGGACGATCGTCCAGGATCCGGCCCTCAACAAGACCTTCGACGTCGCGCTGCACATGGGGACGCTTCTCGGCGCGGTCATCTACTTCTGGAGCGACATCGTGCGCTACGTGAAGGCCTGGTTCCACTCGCTGCGCCGTCGCTCGATCGGCTCGGTCGACGAGAAGCTCGCGTGGGCGCTCGTGATCGGCACCATCCCCGGCGCGATCGCCGGCGCCCTGTTCGAGAGCACGATCGAGGACAAGCTTGGGCAGCCGTGGCTGATCGCCGTGATGCTCGCGGTGTTCGGCGTCGTCCTGTACGTCGTGGACCGGATCTGCCGCGACGACCGCAGCTTCGAGACGATCGGCCCCCGGACCGGGCTGTTCCTCGGCGCTGCGCAGGCGCTCGCGCTGCAGCCGGGGGTGTCGCGCTCGGGCGTCACGCTGACCGCCGCCCGGCTGATCGGGCTCGACCGCGAGTCGTCGGCGCGGTTCTCGTTCCTCCTCTCGCTACCGATCATCGCCGGCGCCGGGATCGCGAAGACGATCGACGCCGCGCACACCGGACTGCACGGCTACGGCCCGCAGTTCTTCTGGGGCTTCGTGGCGTCCGCGGTCAGCGGCTTCTTCGTGATCTGGTTCCTGCTGCGTTACCTGCGTCGGCATGACTTCCTGGTGTTCATGATCTATCGCCTCGCTGTGGCGGCGCTCGTGCTCGGGCTGATCGCAACCGGCGTGCGCTCGGCCTCGATCTGAACCTCAGACGCCCGCCAGCGTCATCTCCCCGATCAACAGCGACGGCGTCCCGACGCTGGAGAAGAACCGGAGGTCGTTGCCGACGGCGTCGACCGACCGCAGCATCTCGGGCAGCGTCGAGGCGATCGTCATCTCGCGGAGCGGCTCGCCGAGCGCCCCGCCCGCGATCCTTCTGCCGGTGGCGCCCACGCTGAATTCGCCGCTGATCGGGTTCGCGCCCGAATGGACGCCCGCCACGTCCATGATCAGCACGCCGCCCTCGGCCTTCGTGAGGAGCTCGTCGAACGACGGCGTCCCCGGCTCGAAGTAGAAGTTCGACGTCCCGACGCCCGGCGTCGAGCGGTAGCCGGCCCGCTTCGCGTTGCCGGTCGAGCGCTGCGACCCGCCGGTGCGCCGCGCCGTGTACGTGTCGTGCAGGAACCCCGTCAACGTGCCGCTGCTGAGCAATTCGATCCGGCCGCTGGGCACGCCCTCGTCGTCGAACGGACACGAGCCGGGCCCATCGGGGCGCCGGCCGTCGTCGACGAGCGTGACGACCTCGGAACCGACCGCCGTGCCCGTCATACCGGCGAACAACGAGCGGCCCTTCAGCACGTTCTCCGCGTTCAACGTCCCGGCGAGCACGCCGAGGAAGTTGGAGGCGGCGAACGGGTCCAGGATCACGGGGAGCTTCGCGGTCGACGGCTTCACGGCGCCGAGCATCTGGACGCCCCGGTCGACGGCCTCGTCGGCTATCGGCTGCCATGCCAGCCGGTCCAGCCCGCGCTCGATCGCGTATGAGAACCCGGTCTGCGTCTCCTCGCCCGAGACCGCGAGCGTCACGACCACGACCCACGCGTCGGTCCGCGCGTACTCGGCGTCGACGCCCGTCGTCGAGGCGATCGCGACCGAGCCGACGGCGTCGCCGACCTGCGCCAGGTCCAGCTTCGACACGCGCGGATCGCGCGAGACGGCGTAGCGCTCAAGCTCGAGCGCGAGCCGAACCTTCTCCTCGACAGGCGTCGCCGCGCTCGAGGCGTCGAACAGCTCGGGCAGCGGCGTCGCGGCTTCTGCCTCGGGCAGGGCGTTGTGCTCGTCCGGCTCGGCGAGGGCCGCGTTGTCGCGCGCTCGAGCGACCGTCTCGGCGACCTCCGCGAGCGAGGGATCGGCTGCCCAGGCGTAGCCGAGCCGGCCGTCTCGGATCAGGCGGACGCCGACGCCGCGCGACTCCGCGAACGTCATGCCCTCGACCTCGCCGCGGAGGGCCTTGACTTCGGTGTGGCGGCTCTCCTCCGCGTACGCCTCGACCTGCTCGGCGGCCTGCGAGGCGCCGACGGCGGCCTGAACCAGCTCGCGGAGCTCAGGCACCGGTCCCGCCCACCGTGATCCGGCCGATCCGCAAGGTCGGTGAGCCGCTCCCGACCGGCGCCCCCTGCCCGTCCTTGCCGCAGACGCCTTCCCAGGTCTCGAAGTCGCTGCCCACGGCGTCGACCGAGGACATCACCTCGATCGCGCGACCGATCAGGTTCGCGCCCCGCACGGGGGTCGTGACCGCGCCGCCCTCGATCAGGTACCCCTCGGACACCCCGAACACGAAGTCGCCGGTCGCCGGGTTCACCTGTCCGCCGCCGAGCCCGCGGACGTAGATGCCGCGCTCCGTCGAGCGGACGATCTCCTCGGGATCCTCGCGGCCCGGCAGGATGTTCGTGTTCGTCATGCGGACGATCGGCGGGTGCGCGTAGGACTCGCGCCGCGCGTTGCCGGTCGGCGCGACGCCCATCTTCGCGGCCAGCATCCGGTCCTGGAGGAACCCCTGGAGCACCCCTTGGGTGAACAGCACGGTGCGCTGCCCCGGCTCGCCCTCGTCGTCGAAGTCGAAGGACCCCCAGCCGTTGGGGATGGTGGCGTCGTCCACGCCGTCGATCAGCTCGCTGGCGCACCGCGTCCCGACGAGACCGCGGTACACCGACGCCTCCTTGTCCACGGCGTCGGCCTCGAGCGGATGGCCGACGGCCTCGTGGAACAGGACGCCGCCGCACCCGTTCGCGACGACGACCGGCATCTCGCCGGCCGGGGCCGGGATCGAATCGAGCATCGTCACGGCGCGGCTCGCCGCACGCTCCGCCGTCACCCTCGGCGGGTGCGCGTCCAGGAACTCCACGCCGGCGCACGCTGCGGGCCCGTCCCAGCCGGTCTGGATGACGTCGCCGCGCTTCGCGACGACCTGAGCCACCAGGCGGATGCGCGGGCGCAGCTCGTCGATCCACCGACCGTCGGAGGCCGCGATCAATCGTCGCTGCGCCGAGTCCATGTAGATGCCGGTGACCTGCACGACCTCGGGACTGATGCCGCGGGCCACCTCGTCGACCTCGCGTAACCACCGCACCTTGTCGGCGGCCGGCAGTCCGTCGGCCGGCCGCTCGGCGCGGTTCGTGCCGGGGCCGGTGCGCTCGGTGAGATCGACGATGGCGCCCGGCGCGTCGCCGCGGAGCGCGGCGCTCGCGGCCTCGGCCGCCGCGAGCAGGGCGTCGCGGTCGAGCCGGTTCGAGTAGGCGTAGCCGTACGTGGTCCCGAGGGTCACGCGGACGCCCGCGCCGCGGTCCAACCCGGTGGTGAGCTCCTCGATCGTGCCGTCGTCCAGCCGGATCGATGTCGAGGATCGTTCCTCGACGAACACCTCCGCGACGTCACCGCCCTTGCGGCGGGCGGCGCGCAGGACTTCCTCGACGAGATCGCGGTCGAGCACGGCGGCGATGCTACCAGTGGCCTGGGGCGCGAACGCTCGGTGGTACGGTCGCTCGGCGGACGTGGCGATCACCGACGAAGCGACGAGCGAGACGGCCCCGAGGCTCCGACCGAGCCAAGCCCGCGCGGCGATCGACCTCGCGTTGCTCGTCGCGCTCGGGGCGGTCGTGCTGCGCGTGGCACTGTGGCCGACGGAGATCCACGGGTACCCCTTCGCGGTCGGCCCCGACATGCCCGTGTACCTGTGGTGGGCGCGCGTCGGTGCGGCCGGTGGGATCTCGCTGGTCGGCGAGCGCCCCGGAACGCCCGCGCTGATCCCGACACTCGCCGCGGCGCTCGGGACCGGCATCGTCCCGGCACTCGCCGGGCTTCAGTACGCGCTCGGACCGGCGATCGCGCTCGCCGTCGCCGCGCTCGTGCGCGGCCGCGGCGCGTTGCCCCGCGGTGGATGGCTCGCCGCGACGATCCTGAGCGCCGCCTGGGCGACCTTCATGGCCGGGGGGTACCTCGCGAACCTCGCCTTCGTGGCGGCGTTCCTCGCCGCGGCGGCGTTGCTCGCACGCCGCACGCGCCGGGGGGCGCTCGCCGCGGCCGTACTGCTCGGCGGCGGCGGGCTCGCCCACCCGGAGTTCTTCGCGTTCGGCGTGTTGGTGCTGCTGGTGACCGCGGCGTGGGCCTGGTGGCGCGACCGGCGCCTGTCGCTCGGCACCGACGCGGGCCGCGTGCTGGCGGCGACCGGTGGCGGCATCGCCCTGGTGCTATGCGGGCTGCTCGCGAGCCTGATCGGACCGGCGCGGCTCGGCGGCGACACCTCGATGGACGGCCTGCTCCGGCGGACCGGCCAACTCGACGCGCTGCGGCGCAGCTACGTCGACCGGCTCGTCCTGAACTGGCGCCGCTACGCGCCGTTCATGACGAGCGCGCTCGCGATCGCTGGGGCGTTCCGGGCCCGCGGGTTCACGCGGCGGTTCCTCGT
>Ga0335084_10001629_pt1 | contig 21195 bp, 15 predicted proteins | sample Lox_Sample_44_FD_206721 | JGI IMG/M metagenome (GOLD analysis project Ga0335084, IMG submission 206721) | Soil microbial communities from Loxahatchee National Wildlife Refuge, Florida, United States - Lox_Sample_4.4 | ecosystem: Environmental > Terrestrial > Soil > Wetlands | place: USA...
GGTCTGGGCATCAGCGAAGACGACGCCCGCCATATCTACGCCGACATCCAGGCCAAGCGGCGCACCACATACTACCTGCACGCGCGTCCAGCATTGATCGAGACCGTGCTGCAGACGACGGTCTAGCTCGCCCTCTCGGATCCTCCCAATTCGGGTTTGTGCTCGGCCCTTCCGCCGAAAGCGCGCCCGAAACAAGGCTTCGCGCCCATGGGCGGCGACTATCCTGCACCCCGACGCAGGTATTCTTTCGGGTACCTTAGATACTGGTACATTGCAGCGGGGCGAAAAGATCCATGTCCGGGAAGATATCCGCATTCCTTGTCGGTCTAGTCTGTCTGATAGGTGTTGCCGAGCGATCGTACGGAGCGGGCACGGTCGATGTCGAGGCACCACTACTCCGTAACCGCGTCGTGGTGTTGGATCGGGTCGTCATGAGGAAGGCTCTCTACGTCGCCTTCTCTCTGACCTCCGGAGAAACCGCGCGCGCAAGACTGCATGTCGAAGGGCGTCTCTTGAACAACGACACCGTCGTTTCCAGGGCTTCCCTGTCGCTATTCCGGGAACGAGCCGGGAATCTCGTGTTCGATCTGCCCTACGACATTCCGGAGGGGCTCTACAGGATTTCAGTCGACGTGCGCGATGAAAACGGAGCGCGGATCGCGTCGGGCTCGAGGACAGTCGGGCGCTCCGACCTGAGAAGCGACGCCGCCGATTCTGGAAAAGCGGATGCGGGGACCCCCGAGGAGCTTCCTTCGCCGAACGACCGCGATGAATCCCAATGGACGGAGCAAGAGAAGTCGCGCGGGTACATCGTCTTCACGCGGTCACCTCTCTCTTTCATTTACCCTGGAAGCAGGCCGAAGCGGGGTGAGGTCACCCGTCAATTGTCCGTTCAGGCGGTCCGAAACGCGTCGACGACATTGACCTTCGCCCTGCAGGCCCTGCGCCCGCTGGGAAGAGTGAAGATAGCCATGAGCGACCTGCAGGCGGACGGACGGAGGATACCCAGAAGCCGCATCCGCGTCGCTTGCGTCGAATCGGTGCCGGAAACGACGGCGGTGCCACAGGGGAAATTCCGGAACATGCCGACCCTGCTGGTTCCGGTTGCACCCGCGGGAGTGTCCGAATGCCGGCGCGTGTGGATCACGATCAATGTCGGCGTGGATGTCACTCCGGGAATCTACTCGGGCACGGCGACGATTGCGCCAGAGCACGGAGCAACCACCTCCCTTCCGATCCGTCTGAGCGTCGCGCCGGTTTCCCTGGAGGACGTCCCTGGGGTGGACTACTGCATGCTCATGACCTATGAGTTCGCGGAGCTGGCCATGCCGTGGGGAGCAGAGCAAAAGAACCAGATATACGCCGCCGCAACCCGAATCCTGAAGGACTACCGCGAGCACGGGATGACGACCTTGTGCCTTCATTCCCCCTTTGTTCACATGACCGGAAAGGACGGCACCCCCGCGCTGGATGACATATTCGCAGCGCTCCGTGCGGCGCACGACACCGGGTTCACGAGACCGGTCATCTGGTACATGGGGCACCTGATTCAGACCGCGAAACCGCGACACCCCGGGAACATCCGTCGTTTTGACGAGAGTGTGCACATTCCGCGGCTGCGATATCTGGTGGCGGCGGTATCGAAGTACGCTCGGGAGAATGGATTCCCGCAAGTCGTGTTTCTGCCGATCGACGAACCGGACGACTCGAATCAGGATTCCGAGAACCGACGCCGTTCGATCACTCCACTGCTGGTGGAAACGATACGGGAATCCGGGGCCAAGAGCATGGTGACAGCGCAGCGGTACGTCCAATCCGGCCGGCCCGACTATCTTGCTTCAGCAACAATGAACGTCGAGCAGCTGAGCGCTGCGCATGCCGGGGGTGCGCGGTACTGGCGGTACGAGAACCGGGTAGCGACGGATTGCGCCAGTCCGGCCTACGCTCGCTATCAGTACGGCTACTACACCTGGAAAAGCAAGATCGATGGCATGTCGACCTGGACATTTCAAAACACCCAAAATGCCGCCGGAGCACCGGGTCGGATAAATGCGCCGGGCCGCGACGTGTATCTGGCCTACCCCGCAGCGGCTCGTCCCCTGTCGACTCTCAGATGGGAAGCAATTCGCGCAGGAATCGAGGACCACAAGCTGATCTACCAGCTTGTGAAGCGAATGAACAGGATGAAGGCCGGCGGACAGGATACGCAACGTTACGAAAAGCTCATCACGGAGATAAGAGGTCAGGATTTCGAGCGGTGTTGCGACGCCGATTCCTGTCCGGAGGCGGATTTGTCCGCGTTCGATCGGTTCAGGGATGCCCTGATCTCGATGATCGTCCGTGCAGACAGAGAAATGGGCAGTCCAGCGCCGGCTACTTCGGCGCGGCGTTCGGATTCGCGCCCTTTTGCGACTTCTTCAGCACCTGGAAATCGCCGGCCTTGGGATCCCTGAAGACGGGTTTCACGTCCTTGTCCCCTGCCCCGCGGAACGCGGGCAGCCCATGCTTCGAGCCGTGCCAGATGTTGTTCCGGGAACTGATGTTTCCGCGTTCGCCGCAGGTCCCGGCGAACCACACATAGAAGTCCTGTGGGTCTGTCACGTAGAATATGTTGTCGTACAAAGTCAGCCGCTCCGGGCAAAAACTGCCGGAGAACCACCCGATCCCCAGCATCCAGCCCTGATCCGCGTGATTGGGATTGGCGTAGACGATGTTGTTGTAGAGCGTGGCATTGAGCCTGCCGCCGCTGCCCCGGAGCGCAATCACGTCCTGGTAGCGGTGATCGTCGGCCGTCGGCGTGTTGTAGATGAGGTTGTTGTAGACCCGGATGTCTCCGGTGCCCCCGTCGAGGTCGATCGCCTGGCCGGCAACGTTGTATACGATATTGTCGTGAATCGTGATGTCCGTCAGCCGCTTGTGCCCGTAGCAATTGCCTCCCACATCATCCGTATGGACGTCTATGAGGGCGCGGGAATGGGGAATATCGTGGACACGGTTCCAGCCGATTTCAACGTTGTTCGTCGTCGCTCCGATGTAGATGAGATGGCCGCGTTGGTCCGTCCCTCCCTGAGCACCGGTGTTGTGAATCGAGTTGCCGAGAATCTTGATATTGTCGCCGTAACCGATATTGATGGGGCCGTCGGCATAACCCTTGGTGCCGTTGCACATGCCGCCAACATCGTGTCCGTCCACATCCAGATTAACGATGCGCATATGGCTTATGCGACCCGGTATGTTTCCGGTGCAGGTATTGTCGGCCAGTCGGACTGCTCCGACTTGGACGAGCGTGTTGCCGCCCAGGCAATGATTCAGGGAGGCGCGAAAGTTGGCGACCACCCAATGTGAAATTGTCACGTAGTTGGAGAACAGCCCCAGGTTGGGCTGGTTCTGCTCGATGACGACGGATTCGCCGGGATACGCGAGGAAAGCCATTGGGCTTGCGGCGGTGCCGCTCTTGTCGGCTCGCAGAAATGTGGACGCGACCAGATTGCTGGCGGGTTCGCTGAGATCATAGCGCCCGCCACGGACGACCACGAAATCTCCCGGGGCGAACTCCGCCAGGTCCCGCACCACGTGGTTTGGCGTGCGGAATGGGCGACTGATGTCGTTCTTCACGCCTCCACGATCGCTGCCATCAAGTGCGATGAAATAGAAGTTCCCTGGCCGTACCGTAAAGCCCTCCGGCGCGGTCGCCGAACCTCCCGAACTGGAGACGACGATATCGCCGCTGCGGGCGGCGGGGCCGATCTGCACTGAAACCTTCTCGTCGCTCCAGACGATGTAGCGCGCGACTTCGCCGCCACCCACGCTGACGGTTCCGGCATCTCGCGAGACCCCGAAGCCCTTCCCGAAGATCGACAGATAGGCCCCGTTGTCGCCTTCGCCACCTGAGTTGGGCCCCGAGGTGATATCGGTATAGAAGATCCGTGGACTTGCGGCAATGGCGGAAGCGCAGAGTAACCATGAGAGCAGCGACGCTGCCACCAAGCGAAGCCTGTTCATGGGATGGTTGTTCATCTGCTGTCGCGAGTTCGCGGCCACGTCTAGCTTCAAGGAGCCTGAGTGCGGCCCTTGCTGCCCCACACTCCCCAGTTGCCCGGATACAGCAGTGCGAGCCCCCTGGCAACGCCGTAGATAATGTAGAGCAAGACGAGCGGAAGAAACAGGGCCCATCGTCGCTTTTGGATGGTCACCACCGTGCTTTTCAACAACGGCGGTCCGAGAAGCAAGCCGGCCGCAAGCACGGACGGCCACAGCCATCCCCGCAACGCCAGCGCGTAAGCCGCGATGGGGACCAGCAGGACGGACCCTGCATAGAGAATCGCCAGCGTAAGAGATTTCGCGTGCTTCCCGTGGGAGGGGTTTTGCAGGAACATCCGCAGGGTATCCTTGCCGTACCAAAGCTCGCGCCTGAACAGATCCACGAGGGTTTTGGGGTTGGCCAGATGCGTTGCCCGCACCTCGGGATCGGAGAGGATGACGTATCCCGCGCCGCGAATCCTTCCGCACAGATCCACGTCCTCGCTTGTGCGAAGACGGGGATCGAACCCGCCAACCCTGTCGAAGCACTCTCGGGTGACCACGAGGTTGGCGGACCCGAGCCAGTGAATTTCGCCGGAGTAGTTTTGCTCCCGCTGCTGCTCCGCCCAAAGGCGTTCGATCCACGACGCATTTTGCGGGATCTGGAGCCTTGAGCCGACGGCTCCGATTCGGTTGTTCGAGAGCCTCTTCACGGCTGCCACGAGCCAACCTCGATCCACAACGGTATCCGCGTCGACAAACGCGACGATTTCCCCGCTTCCCCGCTGCGCGCCCGTGTTTCTCATCTCCGCGATAGTTGCTCCGGGTTTCTCTATGACGGTGGCACCCATCTCCTTGGCCAGCAGTACGGTTCTGTCTGTGGATCCGTTGTCGACCACGATGATCTCGACATCATCCTTCGGATAATCGACCGACATGATCGCGCTCAAGCACAAGGGAATATGCTGCTCTTCATTGAGCGCAGGGACTACCACCGAGACCCGCTTTCGAGCAGACATGATTCCTTGCTGTTACCTAGTGTTCCCTGCGCTTCTCACGTACCACGGCCCTGAACTTGTTGTTGGCCGCACGCGGTATGCGATCCGTCAGCCGGATGTTGACGGGCAGGTCCGGGCCCAGGCGCTCCCGGAGCGCGAGCACCAGCTGCGCCGCGTGCTCTTCCTTCCAGACGCGTCCCGATGCCGTGTTGATCTCGGGCACTACCAGCACGTCGATGCTGTAGTCGACCCGCTGAATGATCTGGGCTTCGCGAATCGGCAAATCGCCTTTGAATGCAGGGTCGAGCCTACCCACGCGCCGGCCGCTGGGCAGCTCGATGGTGTCGTCAGACCGTCCTTCCACGACCGAAATCACGGGGAAGGTGCAACCGCATTCGCAATCCTGCTGCTTCGCCCAGGCTACCAGATCCCCGGTGGGGTAGCGGATCAGGGGCATCGCGCGATTGGTCAGCCCGGTCACAACGGCGCGGCCCAGTTCTCCCGGGCCGCACGGAGTGCCATCTTCGCGCAGGATCTCGAAGACGCCGAAGTCCGGACTAATATGCATGCTGCCATGATCGCATTCGAACCCTTGGAATGCCCCTTCCGTTCCTCCGTACGTGTCACGGACGCTGCAGCTGAAGACGCGCTGCAGCCTCTCGCGCACATGCGCATACAGCGGTTCTGCGTTCGACAAGATGGCTTTAGGAGTGACGTGAATGCCGGTTCTCTCGGAGAATCTCGCCAACGCCTCGAGCGACGATGCATATCCGAGAATGTATGCCGGCGACCAGCGCCGGATGGCAGCCATATAGTGCTCGGCGTATTCATCCTGCAGGTGATACGACGACATGTACAGCTGCTGCGTCGGATACGCCGGAACCCAGAAGGGGGGGCGCTTGCGAGTGACCGGCACGACCAGCTGGCCCCCGATCATCACCCATCGGTCGCCGGATGAAACACCCGCCGTTCTGAGCCAGCGCGCTTCCATATACGCGTAGTTGAGCTCCTCGGCCCGCCGGTCTCGAATGATCTTCTTCGGGGTCCCTGTCGACCCGCTCGTGAACAGCGTGATCCGATGCGACACGCCGAACTCCGGATCCACATAGGCCTCCGGATTGTTGCGAAAATGGTCCAGATCGACCAGCGGCCACGTGCCGAGTCTTTCCAGCGCGCTCCCGCCGCTTCCAGGCACTGCGGTGCTCATGTAGGCCGGCACTCGATTCGCAGCCCGGTCAAGCAATTCCCCGAGCTGCCCTTCTTGAAAGTTCTTCCAAGCTTCACGCGGCCATGACGTGCGTTCCTGGATAGCGGGGACGGCCCGGGCGAATGTCTTCCCGTACCGCCTCCGCTTGAGCAGGAACGACTTTGCCGAGGCGAGCACTGGCCAGAGGAAGGCCGGCGTCGAGTGATATAGATGCAGAGCTAGTTTCATAGTCGTGGCTCACGTCCGAGGATTCAGAGCCCGAACTGCGAGCTCTCCGGGAATGTCGCCGTGCACTCACGGCTGCGCGATCGAGTGAAGCGACTCCCTCCTTCGAATGGTCTCCCTGTATACGTCGACATATCGTCGCGCCATGCGCTCGACGGAGTATTTGGCCGCGACGGCCTGTCTTGCGCGCTCCCCCATCTCCATCGCCGTGCCGCGATCGCTTGCAAGGTTTTCCAGTGCCGCCGCCAGGGCCCGAGGGTCTCCCGGCGTCACCATGATGCCGACTCCGCCGCCCTCGAGAATGTCGGGCACCCCTCCCACTGAGGATGCGACGACAGGTTTGCCTGCCGCCATGGCTTCGAGGAGCGCTACCGGGTGTCCCTCCGTCAGGGAAGGCAGAGCGAACACATCCATCGCCGACAGCAGATCCGCTACGTCTCGTCTTACACCGGTAAATATCACTCGCAGACCCGGGAACGCAAGGCACGCTTGCTCGAGACTCCCCCTTTCGGGCCCATCCCCGACCACGAGCAGCGCCATCGCGGACAAGCGCTGTGCGAGCTGCCCCGCGGCTTCGATTAGGACGCTGTGCCCCTTTTCCCGGCTGAGTCTCCCGACTGTGCCCAACACTAGAGCGTCCCGAGGCACTCCCAACTGCCGCCGCACCTCGGCGCGGGTCTCTTCGCAACCCGGAGACATTGCAGGCACCCCATTCTCGATGATCCTGATCCGGTCCGGATCGATGCCTGCATCGACGAGCGACGAGCGCACCGGGCCGGAAACGGCCACGACTGTGTCAAATCCCCGCAGGACCAGCCGGTCGATTGCGACATAGAGGCGCATGCGCCTCGTAGTGGCTGTCCAGTTGTGCAACGTGCTGATTTTCGCAACCTTCCCGCGCGCCGCCCAACGCGCGTAGATGTTCGCCTTGTAGTTGTGGCTGTGGATCAAGTGCGCCGCCTCACGATCGAGATAGTCCCTCACCAGGCCGAAGGTTGAAACGTCGGTCCTGCCGCTCGATTTGAAGCGTGCAACCTTGATATCGGCAGCCTCGGCCATATCAGCAAGCGCGACGCGCGGATTGCGTTCCGCGACGAATACCCCAACCGTAGGATCGTGGCCCAGGTCGCGGAGCCCGCGGCACAGATTCAATACCACGTTTTCGGCGCCAAAAAATCCGATCGTACTGATCAGATGCAGCACCCGGATTTGCGGCTCGGGGGTCACCGCATCGGCTTTCGCCATCTGCAAATCGTGGATCGCTGGGGGGTTGGTTCCGTCAGCGCGGCCCACGCGCTCTTTCGGAACTCGCCACGCCTGAAAGTCTGGGTATCGATATCGCCATTCGCGATCTTCTATGTTTCGGATATGTTGAAGTACTTGCGATACATCCGTCGATAATTCTCTATCCCGACAACCCGTTTCACCATGTTCTTTGCCTGCTTTACCGCCAACTGCCGCCGGATCTCCCAGACGTTGCCCTCCGCGCACCGGCGTACCCGCTGCGAACTGAACTTGCTGGTTACGGCGATGCGTCCCAGGATCACCGGCTCGGACATGAACGCCGCAACCGGATTGCGTTTTACCTCGGACGTGCACAGAGTTCGGTAGCCGACTTCGCGCGCAATCTGCACAACAAGGTCGTTGTAGCTCCCGTGGGGAAAGCTGAGCGCGGTGACCGGCTTCCGCAGCTCTTGTTCGAGCCGGGTCTTGGAGTTGAGCAGTTCCTGGCGGACTTCGTGTTGCGACAGCGTCTGAAGCGGGCGATGGCTCACGGTATGCGACTGAACCTCCATTCCGTTCCTGCAAAGCTCGCGCAGCTGGTCCCAGCTCATATAGTGAGGCTTGCCCACAGCGCCGACCGCAACGAAGAAAACCGCCCGAAATCCGTGTTGCTGCAGGATGGGCAGGGCATGTGCGAAGTTGCCAGCCAGGCCGTCGTCGAAAGTGATGATGACTTGCTTGGCGGCCGAGTCGAGGCCGGTCGTGTCCTGCAGCAATGGAGTCCGGAATCCCGATCGCGCAAGAAGGGACATGTGCTCGTCGAACAGGGTTGCAGGAATGTCGTAAGCCGGTGTCAAATGATGGGCAGCCCCCCCTTCCAGCTTCTCGCGGGAAATCTCGTGATACATCAAGACCGAAACCCGGCCGCGTTGAGTTGTGTCTGTGAGGTGCTCGCTCATTGTCGCGGTGTTACGCATCCTTCCGTCGTGTTGGAGGCTTCGATGGGGATTTTCTCCGCTTGCTCCGAGCGCGATACGTGTTCGCCCACCCCTGCAACAGGTGCTTCAGCCGCCCTCTGAGGTCGGACCCTAACCTGTTCAACCTTCCGCGAACGCTGCGATTATAGATGCGGCCGGAATAAAGCGGGAACTTGTCGTAGGTCCACGCGGACTTATATTGCTCGCCTCCTTGGAGAAAATTGAACTCACGATAGCCCCTGCTAAAACCCTCGCGCAGAACCTCATCAAGGATCGTTTTGCCCGGGCTCAGCGTTTCCCAGGCCGGGTCAAATCCGCCCTGAAAGTAGAATATGCGGTCGCCGATCTGGAATCCGTAAAATGCCGCTACCGTGTGGTCACCGGACTTGAGAGAGCGCAGCCACAGCCAGCCCCGCTGCGCGGCCTTTGGGGCAAACCTCGCGTGAAACTGCTGGACTAGGGCGCCATCGAAGGTGCTTTTCATGCGCTTTTGGCGCGCGCGGGCTGTGTGCAAGGCGAAAAGCTCGGCAAGCACGATGCTCTCGCTTCCCGGTTCAGGATTGGCATATCGCAGGTCCTTCTCCACCATTTCCTTTTTTCGTTTGCGTAACTCGTACCGCCTGTGACCGTCAAGCGTGGCAACGTGCTGATCGAAAGTGCGCTGAGCCAGGTTGACGTAAGGCGCCTGCGATGTCGATTGCCAAGCGGCCACCCAGGCATCTCCGGAGTTCCGAAGAACCCTCTCCGCGCACATTGCAAGGCCGCTGTCGGCCTTCACCAAAGGTATCTCCCATACGTCCCAATCGGTGTAGCCGGTCCGCAGGAACCCGCATAGAGCGTCGACGCAGGGTTCGATGTCTTCCGGTGCACAGATGATGTCGACCTGGTCGGCGAAAAGGTCCCTGTATCCGCAATAGCTCAGTCTCCGTCCACCGAGCCAGTTGCCCCGGCCCGGCACTGCCGAATGCCGTACCAGAGGGACAATGCCCTTGAGGTCGTTCCCGGACGTGATGAACACCACAACGAGCCCATCGTAGTTCGCTGCAAAGCACTCCCACCACTCGAATACCCACTCCCACGTGCAGAACACGGTCGGGACAGCCATCCTCAGTGCGAGCCGATCCCACGCTTCGTGGCTGTCGCGCAGCTCCTGTTGGGTTGCTGCTCGCGCAAGGTAATTTGTCAAATCGAAGCCCTCTTCCCCGTTTTCCTTTGCGTGGTTCTTCTTCTATATTCTCCTGGAGAATGAAATCTCGGGAGATGTCCGCACGAAACACAGCATAGCAGAGCCACTATTGACCGGCTATGCGGGGTACAGCCGTCGGAGCGCAAGATTTCCTCAATGAAGTGGAGTATGCAATCCAGATCGGCTAGACTACGCTCCGCATAATTCCGCCGAGGATGGTTTGCGGTGCTTCAATTATATTAATCTGCCGCCCGCTGGCGTTGTGAAGATCGGAACATCCTCGACCACCACGCGCAATGTGCACAGAAAAAGAGCGACAAGGCAGGGCGATCCGGGTCCAAGCTCTGGAAACAAGCTTCCCCACATGAGCCGGGGAGCCCGGCGCTGGATCCCAGGGTGAATAGAAAGTACATTTTCGGAAGCTCATGGTCGAGTCTCCTCGGCGATATCGGCGCATGGGCGCTGGTCGGCGTGACGGTGCTCGTATCGGCAGAGATCTGGGCCAGGTTCGATGATCTCGTCTATGAACGCGTGCCGTTCTTCGCGAATCCCAACGAGCGAGATCTAGAAATCGTCGATGAACAAGGTGTCCGTGGGCGTCCCAACGGAAGATTCCAGAAGTGGAAGCTGAATAAGTTCGGCTTCCGAGGTCCGGAGATCGGCCGTGAGGCGCCAGCGCAGTGCCGCAGGGTGATGATTCTGGGCGCGTCGGAAACCTTCGGCTTGTACGAATCGCCGGAGAAGGAATTTCCTGCGCAACTGCGCCGAAAGCTCGCCGGGTCGGTGTGCGTCGAAGTCATCAATGCATCCGTTGTCGGAATGGAGCTCGCTTCGATGCGCCGCTACTGGGAGCAATGGGCCTCGCAATTTCGTCCTGATCTTGTCCTCATCTATCCGACGCCTCATTTCTACCTGAATGAGAGTGTTACCCGCCGAGCCGTGGGGCAGCCGGGGGCGATCCCCGCGTCCAGGTTCACCGCAAATGTTTCGGAGGAATTTTCCTCGAGATTCGTGCTGAGGCTTCACAACGTATTCCATTACCCATATTTGATCCAAAGATGGCGCAACGAGCGGAGGATTGCCAGCCAGGTGGCAGGCAAGGACACCTCATGGTTCTTCCGCGAGATCCCAGAGGACCGGCTGCGAATGTTCGGCACGGAACTCCGAATGCTGATCGCTTCAATCAAGCGGAAGGGCGCAACGCCCGTCCTGATGGCGCACGCCTTCCGCGCCGCGCTGCCCCTCCGCGGGGAGGACTATCGGGATCTGGAGGCGCACCGGGTGTTCATGCCCAGGGCAATGCCGGAGGTGATCGCGCAATTCGAATTCGCCGCCAACGAGGAAATTCGCCGAATCTCCACGGAGGAAGGGCTTGCGCTGATCGACCTTTCGCACGCGGTCGACGGCTGCCGCCAATGTTTCGCCGACCTGGTGCACTTCACCGATTTCGGGGCCGGGATCGTCGCGGATTCGATTGCGCGGCAGATCCAACCCATGCTGCTTGGAAGTGCCTCCCCGTTGTCGGCGGCGCGCTCGGGCGGAGAGTCCACCGCACCCGAGCGCACGCTCCAGAACGCCCGGGGGCGCCATCCCTCCGGCGGGGGTTCCTAAATGCTCTTCAACAGCTATGTCTTCCTTTTTGCCTTTCTGCCCGTCGCTTACCTGGTCTTCTGGTCGCTGCGCAGCGCGCAACAAAGATATGTCTGGCTCACTTTGTCCGGGTACGTCTTCTACGGCTATTGGGACGCGCGATTCTGCCTGTTGATGGCTTTCTCCACGGCAGTGAGTTATGTCGCCGGGCTGGGACTTCTCAAGTATTCGGACCCTGGGGTACGCCGCTGGTATCTGGTCGTCCCCATAACGGTCGATCTGTGCCTGCTGGCGTTCTTCAAGTATGCCGACTTCGGCTTGAGAACGACGGAATTCGCGCTCCGCATTTTTGGCAAGGAGGTCGAATTGCCGGTGCTGGGCATTGTTCTTCCCGTCGGTATTTCGTTCTATACATTCCACACGATTACCTACATCGTCGACAGCTACCGGGGGGTCATCCACCCGACCCGGAACCTATTTGAATTCAGCGCCTATGTCTCGTTGTTTTCGCAACTGGTAGCAGGGCCGATAGTACGCTTCCGGCAGATCGAGCAGGACCTCGTCCACCTGGGAAGCGCGGACCGCACCCGGTGGCTCGCAAAAGGCGCCGCATTCTTCATGATCGGCCTGCTTGAGAAGGTTCTCGTCGCGGACGGCCTAGCGCACTTTGTCGATCCGGCTCTTGCCGACTACCAGTCCCTCTCGTCCCTCGGTGTCTGGCTGGCGATTCTCGGATATACGTTCCAGCTGTACTTCGACTTCTGCGGATACAGCGACATGGCCGTGGGCCTAGGCTACATGTTCGGCCTGCGGATACCTCAGAATTTCAATTCACCGTATAAGGCGCTGAATCCCTCGGATTTCTGGCGCCGCTGGCATATTTCACTGTCGACCTGCATGCGCGACTATCTCTACATTCCGTTGGGCGGAAACCGGAACGGAGAATGGGCCACATACCGCAACATGATGCTCACCATGCTCATCGGCGGCCTGTGGCACGGCGCCAACTGGACATTCGTGGCGTGGGGCGCGTACCACGGCCTGTTGCTGGCCGTCTACCGGTCTTCCGAGCGAATCTGGGACCGGCTGCCCGCGCTGATCGCTCAGACGCTCACTTTCCTCCTTGCGGTTATCGGTTGGGTATTTTTCAGGTCGACGGACTTCTCCATGGCCACGCACTTGCTCACCAAGATGTTCGTGCCGACCGAAGGGGTTCTGATGCCCGAAGTCACCTTGTTTGCGGTACTGCTCGGCCTCGCCGCGCTGTGGGGCACGGCCGGACCCAACGCATTCGATCTCTTTCGGGAATTCCAGTGGCGGCGGCGCTACGCCTTTCCGCTTGCCGCGGCCTTCGGCGTAGGGCTCGCCATCATTGCCGGAGGAAGAAGTTCTCCGTTTCTGTATTTCCAGTTTTGAATTGGCGCCGCCTGCCGCGCACAGCGTCGACGCGCAGAATCATCAGGCAGCGGCGCGCTTTCTCTGTACGAAGCGCTCGATATTGTTCAGGCTGTCCAGGTTCTCCGGAATCATCTCCTCGTCGGTGACTTGAATTTCGAATGTCTGCTCGACAAATGAAATGAGCTCCAGGAATCCCGTCGAATCGATGATATGCCGGTCCATGAAGGAAGCATCGTCGGGGATTTCCGCAGCGGCTGCCATCATGAAGTTATCCAGAATAAACTGCCTCACTTGTTGTTTTATGTTTGATGTCATCTATTGCTCTCCGTTTCCATGAATTCTGAGATCGCGCGGACCGGGATTTCGCCGGGCCGCCTCATTGCAGCCCCAGCTTCTTGATCTTGCCGGTGTCCGTTTTGGGCAGCTCCGGCACGATCGCAATGTACTTCGGCACCATGAAGCTCTCCAGATGCTTGTGGCAGTGCCGGAGCACGTCCTTGTCGCTGTGGTGGCAACCGGGTCTGAGTACGACGAAAGCCTTGATCGCCTGGCCGAGTATCTCGTCCGGAACGCCGACTACCGCGGCGTCCTGCACGCCGTCGAGGCCGTACAGGACGTTCTCGACTTCCTTCGGACTGACTTTCTCCCCGCGGCTTTTGATGATGTCGTCCTTGCGCGCGACGAAGTACAGGTACCCTTCGGAATCGGTGCGGAACACGTCGCCGGAGAAGAGCAGCATCTCGCCGGGAATGGGGCCGGGCTTCAAACGTCTTGCGGTGTGCTCGGGCTTTTCCCAATAGCCCCGCATCACGTTGCTTCCGCGGATGACGAGCTCGCCCGTGCTGCCGTTGGGCAGCCGCTTGCCTTGCTCGTCGACCAGCCAGACTTCCTCGTTGGGCATGCCTCGGCCGACGCTCGTCGGACGTTTGTCGAGCTGATCCGGCGGCAGGTAGGTCACGCGCTTGCACTCGGTAAGGCCGTACATGGAGAACAGCGTCGCCTGCGGGAATAGAGAGCGAAGGTCCTCGATGTGGCGTTCCGACAGCGCCGCGGCTGTATTCGTGATCATGCGAAGCCTGCGCAGATCGAATTGCGACAGATTGTTCAGCCCCATGATCATCGAAAACATCGTCGGGACTCCAGGGAACACGGTCACTCCCTCGCTAGCCATCGTCTCCAGGACTTTGACGGGAAAGGTGAACGCACGCTCGAGCACGACGGTCGCGCCGACCATGAACGCCATCAGGATCTGGTACAGGCCGTAGTCGAATGCGAGCGGCAGCGCGCACATGATCACGTCGTCGCTGGTCATACCGAGGTAGCCGTTCACCGACCTGGCCGCCGAGACCATGTTCAGGTGCGTGAGCATCACGCCCTTGGGCTCGCCCGTGGAGCCTGAGGTGTAGATGATGCTCGCGAGGTCCTGATCGATGTTTCGGGGGGTGCTCGGGTTCCCGGGATTGCCTGAGGTGTGATCCTCGTAGGACAGGAGCCGCCCACCGGAGTCCGCGGCGCCAAGGCCAGATACGAAGCACGCGCGTACGCTCGAGTTCTGGGCGAGCGCGTCCTCCCAGGTATCCCGCAGGATCTGCGCGGTTACCAGGCACGCTGCCCGCGAGTCGTTCAGGAGGTAGGCGAGCTTGTCGCTCTTGGTGAGCGGGTTGACCGGCATGAAGACGGCGTCCGCCTTGAGCGCACCGAAAACGCTCGCTATGACCTCCACCCCGTTGTCTGCAAAGATGGCGACGCGGTCGCCGCGCTCCACGCCGCGCTGGCGCAGCGCGGATGCCACGCGGGCGGCGAGCCTCTCGAGCTCCCGATAGGTATAGCGCCTGCCGCCGGCGACGAGAGCGATCTTTTCCGGCATGCGCTCCGCTGTGGCCTCGAAAAGCTGCTGAAGCAACATTTGTCGCTGGTCGACGAGCACGGACCTCAAGCCCTACTGGCCCACGGCCGCTTCTGCACGCGGCATCGTCTCGGCCCTGACCGGGCGCTGGTTGACGAACATTTCCTCGACCATCAGCGTGGAGAGAATACCGACGAAGGCCATGTTGTCGGCAAAACCGATCGCGCGGCCGGAGCGGCATTTCTCGTAGAGCTTGCGGACCGCGGCAGGCTCGAACATTCCTCCTTCGCGCACGCGCCGCTCGTCCAGCAGCTCGCCCACATAGTCGAGCGGGCGGCCGCCGACGAAAAAGCTCTGGCTGTCGGGCGCCCGGTACGGCTGCTTCGTCCTCGTGCGGATCCGTTCGGGAAGCAGTCCACGCACGGCCTGCTTCAACACGTGCTTCTCGTCCAGCACCCGCAGCTTGTGGTGCGGAGGAAGCCTGTTTGCGAATTCGATGACCCGGTGGTCGAGGAAGGGAAAGCGCCCTTCGATCGAGTTGGCCATCGCCATGCGGTCGCCCTGAGAACAGAGAAGATAGCCCGACAGCAGGGTATGCGCCTCGACGTACTGGTCCCGGCTGAGGGGCGCCCAGCGGTCGGCTTCGCGCGGAATGCGGCGGGCGATATCTGCGAACGGATCCGCGGCATCGGCCTGGGCGCGGGCCTCTGGGGTGAAGAACTGCCACAGGCGCTGCGTCGTGCGCCAGCGCGGCATATGCGCGAACCAGGGAGAATCGACATCGTCGATCCCCTGGCCGAAGAAGCCCTGCGTGAAGGCGCGCCCCGCGACCGGAGAGTGCTTCAGGTAGGGATAGAGCCGCTCGAGCAGCAGGGGCCGCCAGGCCGACTTGGGTGAGCGCGCCCAGAAGCGCCGGACCTTGGCTTCACGAAACAGGTCGTACCCAGCGAACACCTCGTCGGCCCCCTCCCCGGTCAGCACGACCTTGTAGCCCTCCGCCCGTACGCGTTCGGATAGAAGCAGCAGCGGGGTGGGAGCGGTGCGTACGATCGGCGTTTCGGCGTGCCATATCACGCGAGGGAACGCGACACCGATGTCGGCGCGCGTGCAGCGCACCGCCGTGTGGGTCGTCCCGAGATAGCGGACCAGTTCCTGCTGATAGCCGCTCTCGTCGAACTCCTCGTCCTCGAAGGTGAGAGAGAAGGTGCGCAACGGCGTGTCCGTGAAATGCTTGATGAGCGTCGTCACGATGGAGGAGTCGAGCCCACCGCTCAGGTAGGCACCGACCGGGACGTCGGCGCGAAGCTGCAAGCGCACACTGTCCACCAGGAGGCTACGCAGCTCTTCCGCCTCCTCCGCGATGGTCCGCGCGGCCGTGCCGCTCACCGGAAATTCCCAGTCCCAGTATTTCCGCACATCCAAGCGGCCGGTCTCCAGCACAAGCATGTGCCCGGCGGGAAGCGAGAGGATCCCTTCGAAAATCGTGGCCGGCGCCTGCGCCGACCAGAACGTGAACACCTGCGAGATCCCGGTGGGGCTGAGCCGCCGCGGCATGTCCGGGTTCGCGTACAGCGACTTCACCTCCGAGGCGAATACCAGGCGTCCTCCCTGGACGGTGTAGAACACCGGGCGGATCCCCGTCCGGTCTCGCGCGATGATCAGCCGGCGCCGATCGCGATCCCACAGGGCGATGGCGAACTGGCCGTTCAGGTGATGCACGAAATCGAGTCCGTGCTGCTCGTAGAGGTGGACGATGACTTCGGTGTCGGAGTGCGTGTAGAAGGTGTGACCGCTCCGCTGGAGCTCGCTGCGCAATTCGAGGTAGTTGAAGATCTCGCCGTTGAAAACGACCCACACCGATCGGTCTTCATTGTGGATGGGCTGGCCGCCCCCTTCGAGATCGATGATACTCAGTCGCGCATGCGCAAGGCCGACCTGCCCATCCTCATAGAAACCGTAGCCATCCGGGCCCCGATGATGCAAGGTCTCGATCATCTGCCTGAGATCCGCGCGCTGCGGCGCAGCGCTTTGGGGCGACATTCCGGCGATTCCAGCAATTCCGCACATCGTTCAGATTCCGAAACTCGATGAAATCAGCCGGATTTCTTCCGCTGCTCGCCGGTTGAGTCCGGCCGACTCTGGATGTTACCGCCGCTTACGAGGTTCCGGAGATGCGTCTCGACGAGTGCCAAGGTCCTGGCAATGAATTCGAGCGTAATGGAACGTCCTTCGAGCTTCCTCACGTCCTCTGCGATGGAGGCGAGGGAGTTTCCTCGCCCCAGGGGACCGGCCGTTTTCGCACGGTGCTTGTCCATGCGTTCGGCAAAAGACGGCCATTGTAACTCCCTCACCGCCGCCTCGATGACATCCGGCGTGGCTGCCCGCACCTCATCAGCGTAGGCACACGTCAAAGCCGTATCGCATAGTGTGTTGATCAGGCGCGGAATACCGCCAGTGTATTTGTAGATTATCGGCAGCGTCGCGGGCGGAAAGAGCGTACGGGCATCCCCGCCGACAATGCTGAGCCGATGATCGATGTACGCACCCACCTCATGCTCGGTCAGTGCTCGAATGTGATACCGCAGCTTTACCCGTTGCAGCAACTGCTCCATCTCCGGGTGCTCGAGCGTCTCATTCAACTGCGGTTGCCCGACGAGAATCGTGTGCAAGATCTTCTCCTTGCGCGTCTCCAGACCCGCAAGCATTCGGATTTCTTCCAGCACCTTCATGCTCAGATTGTGCGCATCGTCAACGATCAGGACGATTTGCTTGCCCTGGAGGAACTGCTCGACGAGGAAGGTGTTGAGCATGTCCAGAAGCTCCACCTTCTTTGCATTGAAGGGGTTCAACCCGAACTCCACCAGCACCGACTGGAGAAACTCCACTTCGTCGAGCTGGGTCTGGAAGATCTTCGCGACGACGACGGTCTCCTCCAACTCGGACAGCAACTTCTGTATCAGGGTGGTCTTGCCGCAGCCGACCTCACCGGTAATGACAAGGAAACCCTCGCGATTCCATACGGCGTAGTCCATGTACGCCTTGGCGCGACGGTGAGCCTCGCCCATGAAGAGGAAGCCGCTGTCGGGCGTAAGCTGAAACGGCTGGGCGCTCAATCTGAAATGTTCAAGGTACATGGGTTATCGCCTGGACTGGGCACTATAGAGTGGCCCAGTACTGTATCCCAAGAGGAGCACCCCGCGCCAGTCAACATAGTCGCCTGATGGGATCGTGCTCGAGTGCGATGTTCGAGAAGCCTCGAAGCTGAGGTTCATGTTTCGATTCAGGGCATATGTCACACCCGCGGTTCTCGTGCTGTCTATGTCAGTCTGCACGAAATCCAGGAATGTACGTCTGGAATATCTCCCGACGAAGTAGACGCGCGTCATGACCGAAGGACGCCAGCCCAAGTCGAGCCACGTTCCCCAATCGTTGAAGTCAAGCGGTTGCGTCAGGTAGTCCACTTTTCGCGCGTAGCCCCTCAGCGAGTAGCCGAAACGCGCGCCGGGCGCGCCGCTCAGAAAGTCAATCTCGCCGCGCTGAAGGTAGTATAGATCTCCGGTAACAACGTCGGCCCCCGGCACAATCGCGCTATCGCCGGGGAACATAGGATTGGCAATCCCGCGCAGCGAGTCGGTGAACGTATCCGAATATTGAGATAAGTACGATGCCGAAAGCGTGGACTCTGGCGTAAGCTGACGCGAGAAACTAACCCGCCCAAGTCTGCCGTCCAGTTCGGGCGCGCCCGGCCGAATGACGCGCGAGGTCCCGATGTCGAGCGTCAACGCGTGGGGCAACTGGCGCATCTCCAATCGGAGGAACCCATCCATCCGGAGCACCTGGGGATACGTAGCGGCGTCCTCAAAGTATATTCGGGCCGCTTCATAGTTCGCCGACAAGGTTGTATATGGGGAAACCCGGTGAATCAACCGAGCCCTTCCGAAGAGGCGCTTACTGTCCCCAGGACCCCGGATATCAAACCTTTCGTACCTGCCTCCGATTTCGGCCGCGTTGACGGAATCGAAGCGAACCGTTAGATCCGGTCCTGTATTGAAGCTGCTGATTTCTGTACGGTTGGTCGGAACATCTGGCTGAGTCAAGTCTACGCGCACCTCGCGGAAGTTTTCTTCGACGAACCAGGACAGCTGCGGGGACATTGTCCAGATCGCCGCCCCGTTCAGATAGGCACTGAAGTCATCCTGAAATACGTTGCGAACGTAGTAGCGTTGTTCTCCCTGGGCCAGAAACCGCGCATTCACATCAATTGTGTGCTCCTCGTAGGCTATACCGGCAAACAGCGCGTTGGTCCATTCAGGCTGTGGAGAGGGGGTGCGCGTGATATTGCTGTCGTGAGCCAGGGAGTACCCCCCACCGTAGTCATACTGACCGGCGAAGAGCGGACCGCACGAGAAAGCAGCCCAGCAAGCCAGCGCTAGATGAAGCCCCTCGGAGCGCGATCGCGCGCGCGGGATTCCATTATCGGGTTGAATCCCGCCCCACAACCGCTGTCGACAAGGCCAGACCCGAGCGATGAACCCTCCGCCTGCCGGTAACGACATTCGGATCAGCGTAGCCTGGGGAGGCAGGGTTCATCGTTGAATACGATTCCCAGTAGCTTTCTGTCGCTCACCGCGTTTAGACAACCTGCGATCTGGGCGCTCGTTGCTTGGCCATAGCGAGTGACAATGAGCACATAGTCCGAAAACTCCGAGAGAACTCGGATGTCAGCCATATCCGACATCGGTGGTCCGTCAACGATGATGTACCGTTCACTGTAGCGGACGCGTATCGCGTCCATCAGACGCCGCATTTTCAGAGAAGAAAAATATTCGCCGGGAATCTTGCGTGGCGCGCCAGCAGTGATCGCGCGATAGCGCGGAATGCCTACCGGACGAATAATCCCGGCAATATCAAGGTCCGGATTGTCGAGATAATCCATCAGCCCCGGGCCCGATGCATTCGGAATCCATCGATGAATGCTCGGATTCTTGAGATCGCAGTCGATGAGCAACGCGGTTTTTCCTGCATCAAACGCAAAGGCTGCTCCGAGGTTCTTGGCGACAAAGCTGGCTCCGCTCCCCTTGCTCACCGCTGTGACGAGAATTACGCTGCTTTGCCCCTGGCTATGCTGAACGACCTTCGTCCGCAATTCGCGAAACACCTGGACCACGGGATCTTCCACGCGTTCCCGCTGGATGATTCCGAATGCCGACAGCTCGTCTTGGGCAAGTAGCTTAGTCTCGCCCGCCGTCATGTTGGCGATAGTTTCGGGGTGCGCGGCGCGGTGCGTCACCAACGCGGTACCCGCAGGTGCTGCTGCGGCACCGGAAACCGGTACCAGCTGTAGATTCCCGCGATCCTGCCGGGCTTTGCCTAGCGCCTTCTCTATTTTGCTCATCTTATAGCACCTTCATTACGCGCAGCGAGGAGATGACCACGGACATCATGACCGTCCCTCCGACGGCGAGCGCAAGCGCCACGATTTCCAGGCGCAGGTGTTTCAGATCCCTGGGGGCCCACATATGCGGGACGACCGCCACTACCGCCACCTTGTGCTGAGTCGAAATCGTGCTGGCCATGCGGATACGAGGATCGAGGTTCAGGCGTGCTATCAGCAAACCCATGGGAATCAATAATCCGAGCACAATCCCGCCCGCCACAAAATGCCAGAAGTTCAGCCCGTTGGGGGCCAGCGGCAGCGTTGCCGGCTCCTGGATCTTCATTGTCGGGCCCTGGCGCTCTACGTCCAGATTCATCGAGACGCGCGCGTTTTCGCGGCGCCGCAAGAGATCCTGGAAGATGTCGCGGTTCACCTGGTAGTCCCTCGTCAGATCGGCAAGGCGGGCGTCGCCCATATGCAGAAGCCTGCCCCTGGCCATTTCCTGCTGCAACCGCTGCTGCGAATCAGCGATGCGCCCCTTGAGAGCCTCCACCGTGAGCTTCGCTTGGGACAGCTCGCGGCGCAATTGCTGATAGACCGGATTGTTCAGCGCCGCTTGATCCGATTCGGGAAGCCCGCTGCGGCGACTTTGCTCCCGGCGCTCGCGTTCGGCATTGATGCCTTCGGTGAGGTCCTGTATCTGCTGCTTGACCTGAACGATGTCGGGATAAGTGTCGTGATAGCTCAATCGCAGCGTATCCAACCTCGCTTGCAGCTCCGCGAGACGGACCCGGAACTGGCCCTCGCGCGTCGCCGCAGTGGTGACCTCCACTTCGCCCGATACCTGCTTTTCGAGTGCGACAACCTTGATTTCCGCTTCGCGCAAGTCCTGGGTCGCGCCCTCGATTCGCCTCTGTAGCTCGCTGATCCGCGCGGTTACTTCCGTCTCGGTTCCGGCGCGCGCCTCCAGATTTGCGGAGCGCAGTTGCGCGAGTTGTTCTTCGGTGCGCGTCAACTTGTCCTGATATTCTTGTGCCTGCTTGTCGATGAAGTCGAAAGCAGCGCTGCTTTCCGCAGCCTTTGCGACGATGCTTTCCTGGATGAACAGTTCGGCAAATCTCTGAGTGGTGCGAAAGGCGCGAATTGC
>Ga0335084_10001631_pt1 | contig 21189 bp, 23 predicted proteins | sample Lox_Sample_44_FD_206721 | JGI IMG/M metagenome (GOLD analysis project Ga0335084, IMG submission 206721) | Soil microbial communities from Loxahatchee National Wildlife Refuge, Florida, United States - Lox_Sample_4.4 | ecosystem: Environmental > Terrestrial > Soil > Wetlands | place: USA...
GCGTCGATTGGCAGGCGGCCGCCGTCGCGTTCTCCGACGTGAAGCCGCTGGGGCGCTACGTGGTCGAGGTGCGCGGCGACGGGGGCCCGGTGAGCGTGAACGTCACGAGCCCCGAGGGACCGCTACGCATCGCGGGCCAGGGCTCGATCGCGCAGGGCCGCTTCTCGTTCTCCGGCGAGGCGCGCGGCGAAGGGGATCAAGCGCGTGCCCTCGAACCGATCCTGGGCCTCATGGGCGCGCGCCGCCCCGACGGGGCGCACGCGCTGCAGGTCACGATTCAGCGGTAGGCGACGCAGTTCTCGCAGGGCGTGCCGGTCACGTCGCGCTTGAGGTGCGCCGCGCGAAGGGCACGGAAGCGCTGCGAATTCCAACCGTCGGCGAACGAGGTCTCGGTGAGGTCGGCCATCACCCAGCGGTCGCCCGCGTCGAAGCAGCACGCCGAGAGCTTGCCGTCGTGCGTGATGTGGCCCTCGGTGAACGCGGACCAGCACGGCAGCGGCTCGCGCAACGCGCCGATGCGGCCCTGGTTGCCCGCGATGGGCCGGTAGCCCAGCTCGGCCTCGCGCTCCCGGGCGAGGCTGCCCATGGAATAGAGCGGCAGCCAGTAGTGCTCGTCCAGGTAGGGCAGGATCTCGTCCACCAGGGCCTGCATGCGTTCCTGCTGCGCGCCGTCGTACCGGATGCTGGAAGCGTAGAGGCCGCACGCAAAACGGCCTTCGTCGCGCACCTTGCGCGCGGCCTTGAGGTTGGCGATGGCGTCGCGGAAGAGCTTGCCCTTCACGTGCGCGATCTCCTTGAACTGCGCCTCGTCGGCATTGTTCATGGAGAACTTGAGCGAATCGAGACCCGCCTGCATGCACGCCTTCACGCGCTCGGGCGTCGCGAGCGAGCCATTGGTGGTGAGGAATGCGTAGCGGATGCCGCGCTTCTTCGCGAAGGCGATCGCCTGGGGAAGCCATTCGGACATGAAGGACTCGCCGATGAAGAAGAGTCCCAGCTCCTCGACGCCGGCGTCGACCATCTCGCCCACCAGCCGCGTGTACAGGTCCCACTCCATCTCGCCGCGCTTCTTCATGCGCAGGCGATGGGCGCAGTAGCCGCACCGGTAGTTGCATTGCGAGGTGAGCTCGATCTTCACCGCGCGCGGGGGCGGCGGGGCATCGGTGAGGTGCGAGGCGGGAATGCGGGTCACGGCGTCGATGCGGGATGTGATGCCCGCCCCGCCGGCCTGGGCCGGCATCACGATGTTGGTTGGCGACATCGCCCCATGCTAGGCGGCGGACCCCGCGCGTTTTTGACGCCCGTCAAGATCCGGGGGCTTCAGGCGATGCACGCCCAGCCGGCCAACACGGCCTCGCGCAGGCCCGGAATGCGGGCGAGGCCGAAGGCTCCCATGCCGATGATGAGGAGCGCGGCCGCGTATCGCACGGCGGGACGCTTGCGGGCCTCGAAGATGCGCTGGGCCGCCATCCCCGCCGCCAGCAGCGTGGGCAAGGTGCCCAGCCCGAAGGCGGCCATCACGAGCGCGCCCGAGGCGGCGCTGCCGCTCGCCACGGCGAGCGCGAGGATGCTGTAGACCAGGCCGCACGGCACCCAGCCCCACAGGGCTCCGGCGCCGAGCGCGCGCGCCAGGGTGTCGATGGGATAGAAGCGGCGCGCCGCGGGCTGGATGCGGCGCCACGCGAAGGCGCCGGCGCGCTCCAGGCGCAGCACGACGCTTCCCCAACCGGCGACGTAGAGGCCGAGGAACACCATCAATACGTTCGCGAGCGCGAAGAGGAGCGTCTGCACGAAGAGCACCGGGCCCGCGAGCTGCGCGAGGCTGCCCAGCGCCCCGGCGGCCGCCCCGGCGATCGCGTAAGACCCGATGCGCCCCGCGTTGAAGGCGAGCTGGCGCGTGAGGAGCGGCCCGCGCGCGCCGGCCGCGAGGCCGGCGACCACGCCGCCGCACATGCCGGCGCAATGCACGCCGCCCAGGAGTCCGGCGGCGAAGGCCGCCGCGGCCAGCGCCGTGGTCACATCACGCGGGAGTACTTGGTGCGCTGCTCGACGGCGCGCAGGTACTTGTCGAACACCATGCACACCGCACGCACCAGCAGGCGCCCGGCGGGCGTGACGAGGATCCACTCGTCGTCCATCGTGACGAGCCCGTCGTCGGCGAGCCGCTTCAGGTCCTCGAGCTCCGTCCGGAAGTACGAGTCGAAGTCGATGAGGTAGGCGATCTGGATCGATTCCTTGGCGAGCGCGAAGTTGCACGCGAGGCTCTGGATCACCGCGCGGCGGATGAGGTCGTCGGTGGACAGTTGCATGCCCCGCAGCACCGGGAGCGAGCCGCGGTCGAGCGCGCCGTAGTACTCGTCCAGCGTCTTCAGGTTCTGGCAATACGTGGGGCCGAGCTTGCCGATGGCCGAGATGCCCAGGCCCACGAGGTCGCAATCGCCGCCCGTGGCGTAGCCCTGGAAGTCGCGCGTGAGGCGACCCTGGCGCTGCGCGACGGCGAGCTCGTCGTCGGGTTTCGCGAAGTGGTCCATGCCGATGTACACGTAACCCGCGCGGCCCAGGCGGCGGATCGCGGTCGTCATGAGCTCGAGCTTCACCTCCGGCGTGGGCAGGTCCGCATCGAGGATGCGCCGCTGCGGCTTGAAGGCGCTGGGCAGGTGCGCGTACGAATAGAGCGCGATGCGGTCCGGGTCGCACTCGATCACGCGCTCGAGGGTCTCGCAGAACCCGGCCACGGTCTGCCGCGGCAGGCCGTAGATGAGGTCCATGTTGATCGAGCGGAAGCCGTTGGCGCGGCCGGCGGCGAGCACGTTGCGCGTCTCCTCGAGGCTCTGCACGCGGTTCACCGCGACCTGCACGTTGCGGTCGAAGTCCTGCACGCCGATGCTCATGCGGTTGAAGCCCAGGCGCGCGAGCGCCTCGACGCGGCGCGCGTCCGCCTTGCGCGGATCGATCTCGATGGCGATCTCGGCGTGCGGGTCGAAGTCGAACTGCGCCCGCAGCGTGTGCATCAGGTGCGCCGTGTCCTCGTCGTCGAGGAAGGTGGGCGTGCCGCCGCCCCAGTGCATCTTCGCCACCTTGCGGTCGTTGCCCAGGGCGCCGGCCACGAGCGCCAGCTCGCGCTCCACGTAGCGGACGTACTTGTGGGCGCGCGCGCGATCGCGGGTGGTGATCTTGTTGCACGCGCAGTAGAAACAGATCGTGTCGCAGAACGGAACGTGGACGTATAATCCGAGCGGTCTCGAGAAGCCGCCGACGTTGCGGTTGGCGAGCCAGTGGCGATAGGCCGCCTCGTCGAAGGCCTCGACGAAGCGGTCCGCGGTGGGATAGGACGTGTAGCGAGGGCCGTTGCCGCCGTACTTGCGCAGCAGCCTCTCGTCGAGCACGAGCGCCCCTTCGTGGAAATCGGCTACGGCCTCGAGTTGTGCGTTCATGGGCCCTAATATGCGCGACGGCGCGCCCGTCATTTTGACCGACGTCAACCCCCCGCCACGAGCCCCCGAAGGCCTCCCGCTCGACCAACTGCTGGTCGTGCTGGGGCCGGTCGTCGGCGTGCTGGCGATCACGGGCCTGGCGGCGCTCGCGGCGGGCCTCATGGGCTGGCACCGGCCGGAGATGCTGTTGGCAGCTGCGGGCCTGGGCGCGTTCCTCGGCGCGGCCGCCCTGGTGCTGGTCTATCGGCGCAACGTGGAGCGCGAGGCGAGCCGCCGCCAGCTGGACGAGATGCGCGCGCGCGTGGGCGGCATCGTCGAATCGGCCATGGACGCCATCATCAGCATCGACGAGGAGCAGCGCGTCGTGCAGTTCAACGCCGCCGCCGAGAGGATGTTCCGCTGGCCGCGCGCGTCCATGATCGGCGCCCCCCTCGCCAACCTGCTCCCGGTGCGTTACCGGGAGGCCCATGCGCATCACGTGCGCAACTTCGGCCACACCGCCACCACCTCGCGCGGCATGGGCAGCCAGACCATCCTCTACGGGCTGCGCGCCGACGGCGGGGAGTTTCCCATCGAGGCGTCCATCTCCCAGCATTCGCAGGAGGGGCGCAAGCTCTTCACGGTGATCCTGCGCGACGTCACGGCGCGCGTTGCCGCGGACGAGCGGCTCGCCGGAAGCGAGGCGCGGCTGCGCGGCATCCTGGATTCGGCCATGGACGCCATCATCACGGTGGACGAGGGCCAGCACGTGGTGCTCTTCAACTCGGCCGCGGAGAAGGTGTTCGGCTGCCCGCGCGACCAGGCGGTCGGCGCGCCGCTCGCGTGGTTCATTCCCGAGCGTTTCCGCGACGCCCACAAGGGGCACCTGGAACGCTTCGGCGCCACCAACGCCACGTCGCGCCGCATGGACGCCTCGCGCGTCGTGGTGGGCTTGCGGCGCAACGGCGAGGAATTCCCCATCGAGGCCTCCATCTCGCAGGCGGTGGAGGGCGGCAAGCGCTTCTTCACGGTGATCCTGCGCGACGTCACCCAGCGCGTTGAGGCCGAGGAGGCGCTCAAGCGCTCGCGCGAGGAGCTGCGCGAGTTCGCCGTGGCGAGCAACTCGGTGCGCGAGCAGGAGAAGAGCCGCATCGCCCGCGAGCTGCACGACGAGCTGGGCCAGACCCTCACCGCGCTCAAGATCGACCTCGGCTGGCTGCGCGAGCGCCTGGGCTCGCAGCCGGAGATGAGCGTGAAGCTCGCCTCGATGCAGGGGCTGCTCGACGCGACCGTGGCCTCCGCCCGGCGCATCTCGGCCGACCTGCGCCCGCTCATGCTCGACGACCTGGGCCTGGTGGCCGCCTGCGAATGGCTCGTGCAGGGCTTCCGCACGCGCACGGGCATCACTTGCGACCTCGAGATCGAGGGCGACCTCGACCTGGCCGATCCCCACGGCACGGCGATCTTCCGCGCCCTGCAGGAGTCGCTCACCAACGTCGCCAAGCACTCGAAGGCGCGGCACGTCCAGGTGCGGCTGCGGCGCTCCGCAGGCACCGTCTGGCTCGTCGTGCGGGATAATGGCGCAGGCTTCGAGACGGCCGGCCCGCGCAAGCGCGAGTCCTACGGCCTGATGGGCATCCGGGAGCGCGCCTACCTGCTGGGCGGGACGTTCTCGCTGGAAAGCGCGCCCGGCGAAGGCACCACCGTCGAACTGCAATTCCCGGAGAGCGAGCCCGCATGATCCGCATCGTCGTCGCCGACGACCACACCATCGTTCGCGAGGGCCTCAAGCAGCTGCTGGGCTCCGCGGACGACCTGCAGGTCGTCGCCGAGGCCGCCGACGGCCACCAGGCCCTCGAGCGCGTGCGCAGCGAGGAGTTCGAGGTGCTGCTGCTCGACATGTCCATGCCGGGGCGCAGCGGCATCGAGCTCATCAAGCAGGTGCACGCGGAACGCCCGCGGTTGCGCATCCTGGTGCTCAGCATGCACGAGGAGCAGCAATACGCGGTGCGCGCCATTCGCGCCGGCGCCGCGGGCTACCTCACGAAGGAAAGCGCTTCGTCGCAGCTCGTGGCGGCGATCCGCAAGGTGGCCTCGGGCGGCGCCTTCATCAGCGCGGAAGTGGCGCAGCAGCTCGCCCTGGGCGCGATGCCGGGGGCGCAGGGCATGCCCCACGAGGCCCTTTCGGACCGCGAGTTCCAGGTCTTCAAGATGCTGGCGGAGGGCAAGTCCGTCTCGGACATCGCCGAACGCCTCACGCTCTCCGTGAAGACGGTGAGCACGCACAAGGCGAACGTGCTGCAGAAGATGGGAATGAACACGCCGGCGGAGCTGGTGCGCTACGCCATCACGCACAAGCTGCTCGACGAATAGCCGCTAGGTGCCCACGCGCACGTCGCCCAGTCCCGCGGCGTCGCGCCGGATTTCTCCCTTGAGCACGGCGGCCGCGGCGGCGAGGTCGGCCGAAAGTCCGTCCACGATGTCGTCGATGGACAGGATCCCGCAGATCTTGCCCCGATGGCCCGTGACGACGAGCCGGCGCACGCCGTGCGCCCGCATGAGCTCGAGCGCCTCGTGCATGTCGGCCTCCTCCGCCACCGTGGCCACCACCGGCGTCATCGCCGAGCCCACGTCGGAGGCTTCGGAGGCGAAGCCGGCGAGCGCGATGTCGCGATCGGTGACGATGCCGACCGGCGTGCCGTCGCGCTGTCCATCTTCCATCACGAGCAGGCTTCCCACCTGGTAGCGCCGCATGGCCGCGGCGGCCTCGGCGATCGAGGCTTCGCGCGTCGTGGCGAGCACCCTCCGGGTGTAGATACGAGCGACCTTCATGTTTCTCTCCCGGAATTTGCGTGCATGGGTCCGACTATAGGCGGCGCTTTCGGGGTCCCGTTGACGCCCGTCAAGGGGAAGGAAGGCGGGCGCATGGGCAACGGTGTTTCGGTGTCCGGACCCCTAGGCGTATTCCTAGGCTCCGCTCGGAGCGCATCGGCCCGGCTTGCGGAATCTGCCTAGGGAACGATTCGTCCCGGGCCGATGGGCCGCGGCGCGGCGGGTGCCGACAATGCGTTCCATGCATACCGCAACCAACGCCCTCCAGGCCCCGCCCCAGCCCGCCGCCACGGTCTTCATCGTCGAGGACTCGCCTTCGATCCGCGAGCGCCTGGCGGGAATGCTCGAGCGCATCGACGGCGTGGACGTGGTGGGCCAGGCCGCCAGCGCCAACGAAGCCATCCACGGCATCCTCCATACCCGGCCGAGCTCCGTCCTGCTGGACCTCCAGCTCGACAGCGGCAGCGGCCTCGACGTCCTGCGCGCGGTGCACCCCATCGACCCGCGCATCGTTTTCGTCGTCCTCACCAACCAGTCGGAACCGCCGTACCGGCGCGCCTGCAAGGCCGCCGGGGCCGCCTACTTCCTCGACAAGACCACGGAGTTCGAACGGGTCCGCGAGATCGTCGGCGACATCGCCTCATCCTCCCCGCGCCAATAGGAGCAACAAAATGACCGCCGCCGCTGCCACCGCCCTGCGACCCTCCCCGGCCAACACCCGCCGCCTCACGCTGGTGCGCGCGAACGCCCCCCGCGCCCGCCGTGTCGAGGTCTCGCGCATGCCGACGCGCTGCTCGAGCTGCAACCTGCACGAGCTGTGCCTGCCGTGCGGCCTCACCGATCCCGACTCGGCCCTCTTCGACGACATGGTCTACACGCGCAAGCGCGTGAAGCGCGGCGAAAGCCTCTACCGCGCGGGCGCGGCCTTCGATTCGCTCTACGCGGTGCGCAGCGGCTTCTTCAAGTCGAGCGTCGTGCTCGAGGACGGCCGCGACCAGGTGACCGGCTTCCACATGGCCGGGGAGATCCTCGGCATGGACGGCATCGGCACCGACCGCCATGCGGCCGACGTGATCGCCCTGGAAGACAGCGAAGTCTGCGTGATCCCCTACGCGCGCCTCGCCGACTCGGGCCTGCAGCGCCAGCTCCACAAGGTGATGAGCCGCGAGCTGGTGCGCGACCAGGGCGTGATGATGCTGCTCGGCACGATGCGCGCCGAGGAGCGCCTGGCGGCGTTCCTGCTCAACCTCTCCCATCGCTTCCTCGCGCGCGGCTTCTCGTCCCACGAGTTCCACCTGCGCATGACCCGCGACGAGATCGGCAGCTACCTGGGCCTTTCGCTGGAGACCGTGAGCCGCCTCTTCTCGCGCTTCCAGGAGGAGAGCCTCATCAGCGTGCAGCAGAAGCACATCGTCATCCACGACATCGACGGCCTCAAGGCCGTGATGGTGCACGTGAACGAGTAGCAAGGGCATGTACAAGCACATCCTGGTGCCCACCGACGGCTCCAAGCTTTCCCTCAAGGCGGTAAAGGAGGCGGCCGGGATCGCGAAGCTGGCGAAGTCGAAGGTCACCGCGCTCTACGTGATCGAGCCCTACATGCCGCGCATGACCGAAGACAGCCTGGTGCCCTTCAGCCTCGCCCGCCTGCAGGCCGAGTACAAGGATGCGAGCGAGAAGGCCGCCGGGCAGGCGCTGGACAAGGTCGGGAAGGCGCTGGCGAGCGCCAGGGTCGCCTGCGAGAAGGCCTTCGTCACCGACCCCATGCCGTGGCACGGCATCCTCGAGGCCGCGCGCAAGCGCAGGTGCGACCTCATCGTGATGGCCTCGCACGGGCGCAGCGGCCTGGCGGGCGTGCTGATCGGCAGCGAGACGCACAAGGTGCTCGCGCACTCCCGGACCCCGGTGCTGGTCTGCCGCTAGGCGCCTAGCTGCAGCTCCACGTAGCGCGTCTGCGGGTCGTCGGCCTGGCGGTGCTCGACGAAGCCGAGCTTGTTGCAGAGCTTGAGCATCCCGGAGTTCCCGGTGACGACCCAGCCCACCATGGTGCGCAGCCCCGCGAGGCGCGCCACCTCGATGAGGCGTTCCATCATCACGCGCCCGAGCCCGCGGCCCTGCCACGTGTCGGCCACCACGATGGCGTATTCGCACGACCTGGCGTCGGGCAGCGTCACGTAGCGGGCGACCGCCACCTGGCACTCTTCCGCGCCCTCCCCGACCGTGGCCACGAGCGCCATCTCGCGGTCGTAGTCGATCTGCGTGAAGCGCGCCAGCATCTCCGCGGTGAGGGCCTTCAGGCCGCTCACGAAGCGCATGCGCCGCGTCTCTGCCGAGAGCCCCTCCACGAACGCCGCCTCGATGCGCGCGTCCTCGGGCCGGATCGGGCGGATCGTCACGCGCTCGCCGCCGAGGGTCACGCTCGTCTGCAGCGACGCGGGGTACGGCTGGATCGCCAGGTGCCCGTAGGGCCTGCGCCCGGGCGGCACCTCGCTCACCACGATGCGCGCATCCACCGCCACCACGCCGCTCTCGTCGGCGAAGAGCGGGTTCACGTCGAGCTCCTCGACCTCGGCCAGCTCGCAGGCGATCTCCGACACGCGCAGCAGCACCGCGTCCAGCGCGTTGCGGTCCACCGCGGGCAGGTTGCGGAAGTCGCCCAGCATCCTCGCCACGCGCGTGTGGCGAACCATGTTCTCGACCAGGGCCGCGTTGAGCGGCGGCAGCGCCACCGCGCGGTCGCGCAGCACCTCGATCGCGATGCCGCCCGCGCCGAAGGTCACCGCCGGGCCGAAGATGGCATCGCGCACGATGCCCACCATCAGCTCGCGACCGTGGGCACGCGTGGCCATGGGCTCGATCGCGACCCCGCGCAGGCGGGCCCCGGGCGCGTGCGCGGCGGCCGCGGCCATGATCTCGCGGTAGGCGGTGCGCACGTCCTCGCCGCCCGCCACGCCCAGCTTCACGCCGCCCACGTCGCTCTTGTGCGTGATGTCGGGGGAATCGATCTTCATCGCCACCGGCCCGCGCAACAGCGCCGCCGCCTCCACCGCCTGCTTCTCGTCGTTGACGACCACGGAGCGCACCACCGGGATGCGGAACGCGGCGAGCAGCGCCTTCGACTCCGTGGAGCTCAGCACGTTGCGGCCGGATGCCAGCGCCGCGCGGATGAGCGCGCGCGCCGCGGTCACGTCCGGGGGATCGCTGTGGGCGAGCGGCCCGGGCGCCTGCATGAGCGCGATCTGGTTGCGGTAGAAGCTCGCCAGGTGCGAGAAGGTGTCCACCGCCCATTCGGGCGCGGTGAACACGGTCACGCCTTCCTTGCGCAGCCAGGCGCGCGAGCGCGCCACCGAGGCCTCGCCCATCCAGCTCGCGATGACCGGCTTGCGCGCGCCGTGCGCCGCCTCGGCCACCGCCTGCGCCACCTCGTCGGCGTTCGTCATCGCCTGCGGCGCGAGGATCACGACGATGCCGTCCACGCCGGGATCGTCCATGCAGGCCTTCAATGCCGCGCGGTAGCGCGCCGCGTCGGCATCGCCCATGAGGTCGATGGGGTTGCCGTGGGACCAGGTGGGAGGCAGGACCGCGGCAAGGCTTTGCAGCGTCGCGGGCGAGAGCGTGGCGAGCGGCAGGCCCAGCTCGCCCGCGCGGTCGGCGGCCATGACGCCGGGGCCGCCGCCGTTGGTGATCACCGCGAGCCGGTCGCCGCGCGGGCGCACGTTGGCGGCGAGCGCCTGCGCGGCGCCCAGCAGCTCGGCAATGCTCGAGACGCGCACCGCACCCGTGCGCTGCACCACCGCGTCGAAGACGTCGTCCTTGCCGACCACCGCCCCCGTGTGCGACACCGCGGCCCGCGAGCCCGCCGGGTGGCGACCCACCTTCATCAGGATCACGGGCTTCGCCCGCGCCGCCGCGCGCAGGCTGCTCACCAGGCGCCTGCCGTCGTGGATGCCCTCGATGTAGAGCAGGATGTGGCGGGTCTTCTCGTCGGAGGCGAGGTAGTCGATCACCTCGCCGAAATCCACGTCCACCGATCCGCCGAGGGAGACCACGCTGGAGAACCCGATGCCGATCGGCGTTGCCCAGTCGAGCATCGCGGTGCACACCGCGCCCGACTGCGCCACCAGCGCGAGCGATCCCGGCAACGGGTTGCCGCGCGCGAAGCTCGCATTCAGCCCATCCGTGGGCCGCATGACGCCGATGCAGTTGGGCCCCAGCAGCCGCACGCGCGCGGCGCGCGCGGCCTCGAGGAGCGCCTTCTCGAGCGCCACGCCTTCCGGCCCCACTTCCGAGAATCCCGCGCTGATCACCACGGCGTTGGGAATGCCTGCCGCGCCGCACTCGGAGACGACGCCGGCCACCGTATGCGCGGGCGTGGCGATCACGGCGAGGTCCACGGGACCGGGCAGCTTCGTGACCGACGGGTAGCAGCGCATCCCGTGCAGCTGCGAATACCGTGGGTTCACCGCGAAGATCTCGCCCTTGAAACCCGCGTTGCGCAGGTTGTCGAACATGAGCGTGCCCACCCGCTCGGGGCGCTCGGAGGCTCCCACCAGCACCACCGAGCGCGGCTCGAAGAGCCTGCGCAGGTAGTGCTCGCCGTTCATGGCTTCTGCAGGAAGCAGGTGAGCGCGCTGCAGCACGCGCCCAGCACCCAGAAGAAGAGGAATCCCACCGTGTAGGCGCCCAGGGGGCTCGCCTCGAGCGGGTGGCCGAGCAGGTGCAGGTCCTGCGGATCGACGAGCGTGAAGACGATGCCCACCGCCGGGATCGCCATCACGAATCCCGGCCAGAGGATCCACATGAGTTGCCGCGTCACGGCCGCGGTCCCGGGGTACCCAGCGTGAGGAGGGGCGGCAGCCCGCGCATCGCGCCTTCGAGGCGCCAGAGGCCCTCGCGGTCCTCGAGAACGATGCGGCTCACGCCTTGCGGCGCCTCGGCGAGCCGTCCCTCGTACACGCCGCCGCCCAGGGGCGAGAGCGTGATGGACTCGTCGTGAGCGGCGAGCGAGGGATGACGCAGCGTAAGGCGCAGCCCCGTGCTTTCGCCCGGCGCGCCGGAAAGCCCCACGCGCACCGTGGTGCCCTCGAACCCGAAACGCGCGGCCACGTGCATCTCGGCGGCCCGGCGGGTGCGGTCGAGCACGCGGTTGATCGCGAGACCCTGCTTGTAATAGTCGTCGGCGACCAGGCCGTCGAAGCTGCGCACGGCGAGGACGGAGGTGAAGAGGCCCGCGGCAACGACGATCGCGGGGCCGCTCATGAGGATCCACGGCCAGGGGTGGCGGTACCAGGGGGCTTGGGCGGTGGGCATGGGCTCTCCTTGCGGGTGTCAGGGTATGACGAAGCGGGATTTCTCGACCACCTTGAAATGGGCCGACTCGTCCCCGCCCTCGGCGGGCACGAGCGTGAACTCGATGGGCACCAGCCCGCGCGCGGCGCCGGGCTCGGCGCGCACGCGTACCGCGATGGCGCGCGTGGTGACGGGCGCGAGCTCCATGGGCTGCGGCTCGGCGAGGAGCTCGAGGCTTCCGAGCTCCGGCGGGGCCTTCACCGAAAGGCGCACGAGCTGCGGGCGCTCCTGCGTGTTCATCACCTGCAGGCGGTAGACGTTCTCGATGCGCCCGCCCGCCACTTCGCGCGCGAGGCTGCCGCGGTCGCGGATCACGTCCATCTTCACCGGCGAGCGCGCCATCAGGGTGACGATGGCGACCACGAGGATCGTGGCCATGAGCATGCAATAGAGCGCCACGCGCAGGCGAAGGACGCGCCGCAGGATGAGCTCCCAGTTCCAGCCCTTCTTGAGCGCGTTCTCGGTGGAATAGCGGATGAGGCCCGGCGCGTAGTTGAGCTTCGCCATCACCTGGTTGCACCCGTCGATGCACGCCGCACAGCCGATGCACTCGTACTGCAGGCCCTTGCGGATGTCGATGCCCGTCGGGCAGACCTGCACGCAGATTCCGCAATCGACGCAGTCGCCCAGGCCGAGGGCCTTGGGGTCGGCCTTGCGGCTGCGCGCCCCGCGGGGCTCGCCGCGCGCCACGTCGTAAGTGATGATGAGCGTGTCCGGATCGAACATCGCGCTCTGGAAGCGCGCGTACGGGCACATGTACTTGCACACCTGCTCGCGCATCCAGCCCGCGTTGCCGTAGGTGGCGAAGCCGTAGAAGAGCATCCACCACGTCTCCCACGGCCCCAGCGAGAGGGAAGCCACGCTGGCGGCGAGCGTGCGGATCGGCGTGAAGTAGCCCACGAAGGTGAAGCCGGTCCACAGCGAGAACGCGATCCACACGGTGTGCTTCGCGGCCTTGAGCGCCACCTTGCGGCCGCTCGCGGCCGACTGGTCGAGCTTCATCTGCGCCAGGCGGTCGCCCTCGAACGCGCGCTCGATCCAGAGGAAGATCTCCGTGTACACCGTCTGGGGGCACGCGTAGCCGCACCACAGGCGGCCGGCCACGGCGGTGAAGAGGAACAGCGACAGGGCGGAAAGGACCAGCAGGACCGTGAGGTACACGATGTCCTGCGGCCACAGCACCAGCCCGAAGATGTAGAACTTGCGCGCGGCGAGGTCGAAGAGCAGCGCCTGGCGGCCGTTCCATTCCAGCCATGCCGTGCCGTAGAAGACGAGCTGCGTGGCGAACACGAGCGACCAGCGGGCGCGGGCGAAGGCGCCGTGCACCGCGCGCGGATAGATCTTGCGCCGGACCTCGTAGAGCGACTGCTCGAGGCCGTCGCCCTCGACGGAGCTCATTTCTTCCCGGCTGCGGGCACCAGGTTCTTCGCGTTGTCCCCGTGGGAGAGTCCGTACACGTAGGCGGCGAGGACGTGCACCCGCGGCTCGCCCAGCAGGTCGCGGTGCGCCGGCATCTTGTTGTTGCGGCCCTTCGAGATCGTCTCGATGAGCGCCGCTTCCGAGGAGCCGTAGAGCCAGATCTGGTCGGTGAGGTTCGGGGCGCCCATCGCCGTGTTGCCCTTGCCCTCCGGCCCGTGGCAGGCGACGCAGTAGGTCGCGAAGGTCGCCTTGCCGCGCTCGGCGCGCGCGGCGTCGTGCGACAGGCCCGAGAGCGAGCGAACGAAGTTCGCCACGTCCTTCACCCCTTCCTCCTTGAGCACCGGGCCCCAGGCGGGCATCATGCCGTTGCGCCCGTCGAGGATCGTGGTCTTGATCACCTCGGGCTCGCCGCCGTAGAGCCAGTCGTCGTCGGTGAGGTTCGGGAAGCCCTTGCCGCCGCGGGCGTCGGACGCGTGGCACTGGGCGCAGTAGTTGAGGAAGAGCTTCTCGCCCGCGGCGCGCGCCTGCGGGTCCGAGGCGAGCGCCTTCACGTCGGTAGCCGCGAACTTCTGGTAGAGCGGCCCGTAGAGGCGCTCGGCCACCTTCACCTCGTCCTGGTATTGCGAGGCCGAGGTCCAGCCGGCCGCGCCCTGGAAGGTACCCAGCCCCGGGAAGACCACGAGGTAGCCCAGGCCGAAGAAGATGGTGATCCAGAAGAGGTAGATCCACCAGCGCGGCAGCGGGTTGTTGTATTCCGCGAGGTCCTCGTCCCAGACGTGGCCGGTCTTCTCGGGGTCGGTCGAGACCTTGCGCTTGCTCATCGAGGCGAGCAGCAGCGCGCACGCCACGATGCTCACCAGCGTGACGCCGCCCACGAAGAGCGACCAGAAGCCGCTCGTGAAGTCGCTCATGGCTCGCTCCCTTCCTCGAAGGGAAGCCGCGCGGCCTGCTCGAAATGCTCCTTGTTGCGGCCGCTCAGGGCATACCAGACGATGCCCAAGAACGTGACGAACGAAACCACCGTCACGACGATGCGCACCGTGTTCATGTCGAGGCTCATCGCGTGCTCCTCAGCGCCGTGCCCAGGCTCTGCACGTAGGCGATCAGCGCGTCCTGCTCGGTCTTGCCGGCAAGCGCCTCCTTCGCGCCGGCGATGTCGGCGTCGGTGTAGGGATGGCCCAGCATGCGCAGCACGCGCAGCTTGTCGATGATGTGGCTGTCGTCCGCCGGCGTGGTCTCGAGCCACGGGTAGGCCGGCATGTTGGACTCGGGCACCAGGTCGCGCGGGTTGTGGAAGTGGATGCGGTGCCATTCGTCGCCGTAGCGGCCGCCGACGCGCGCGAGGTCCGGCCCCGTGCGCTTGCTGCCCCACTGGAACGGGCGGTCGTAGACGAACTCGCCGGCCACCGAGTAATGGCCGTAGCGCTCGGTCTCCGCGCGGAACGGGCGGATCATCTGCGAGTGGCAGTTGTAGCAGCCCTCGCGCACGTAGATGTCGCGGCCGGCGAGCTGCAGCGCCGTGTAGGGCTTCAATCCCGCCACCGGCTCGGTCGTAGAGCGCTGGAAGAAGAGCGGCACGATCTCGACCATCCCGCCCACGCTCACGGTGGCGAGGACGAGCAGGATCATGAGGACCGACTTGCGCTCGATGAGGTCGTGCGTGAGTTTCATCGCGGAGTCTTTCTGGGGCTCATTCCGAATGCTACGAAGGGCGGCCGGGGGGCCGTTTGACGTCGATCAAATCGCGAAACATCCCCTCAGAACCCCAGGGACAGGAGGGCCACCCCCGCGGCGAGGGTGGCCGCCAGGGCGACGCCATAGCACGCGAGCCACGCCAGGGGCCCGGTGCGCAGGCCCAGGTCGTGGAGGCTGTGGTAGATCCGGTGAGCGGCGTGCCAGAGGAAGAGCGAGACCACGGCGAGCGCGAAGGCCTTGCCGAGGGGATTGCGCGCCACGGCGAGCATGTGGGGGTAACCCATCAGGTCGCGCCCCAGCCAGCCGAGCGGCCCGGCGATCCCGGTTACGAAGACGAGCGCCGCGCCCAGCAGGGCGGAGAGCATGCCGCCCGCGCCGAAGAGCAGCCAGAAGACGGGCTGGCTGGAGCGCTTCACGGGGCGAGCGCCGCCACCACGGCGACGAATGCGAGCGAGGCGGCCACCGCGGCGGCGACTCCGGCGCCGGTGATGGCGCGCGGGCCCACCGCCCTGCCCGCGACCACGACCGGCGGCATGGTCTTGGGCATGATGCGGAACCAGCTGAGCGTGTGGTAGGCGAACACGAAGAAAAGCAGGACGTGCAGCAGGATGGCGAACGGGCTCGCGAGCCAGGCGAGCCACGCCTCGTAGGCCGCGGGCCCGCGCGCGAGGCTCACCACCCCCGCGAGCAGGATCAGGGCATACAGCTCGACGAAGAGGGAGGTCGCCTCGCGCGCCATGTAGCGCACGAAGAACGGGTCGCGGCGCCACCACCCTTCCATCGGCCGCGTGTACGTGCGCCTCACCATCAGCCCCTCCCCGGCAGGAAGCGCGCGAACCAGTCGAGCGCGCTGGCCGTCTTGTTGCGGTTCACCGCGGATGCCGGGTCCACCTGCTTGGGACAGACTTCCGAGCAATAGCCCACCGCGGTGCAGCTCCACACCCCCTCGTCGGCGTGCACGAGCTCGTTTCGCTTGCCGGCCGCGGCGTCGCGGGAATCCTGGTTGTAGCGGTGCAGCAGCGCGATCAGGCCGGGGCCGATGAACTTCGGGTCGAGGCCGTACTGCGGACAGGCGGCGTAGCAGAGCATGCAGTTGATGCAGTGGCTGAACTGCTCGTAGCGCGCGAGCTCATCGGGCGTCTGCAGGTACTCGCCCTGCGCGAGGTCGCGCGGCGCCCTGGCTTCGATCCACGGCCGGATGCGCGGCAGCTTCTCCACGAAGTCGCTCGCGTCCACCACCAGGTCGCGCTCGATGGGGAAATGGGCGAGCGCCTCGACGCGCACCGTCCCCTCGAAGTCGCGCAGGAACGTGCGGCAGGCAAGCCGCGGCTTGCCGTCGATCATCATCCCGCAGCTTCCGCAGATCGCCATGCGGCAGGACCAGCGGTAGGTGAGCGAGCCGTCCAGGTTGTCCTTCACGTACTGCAGGCCCTCGAGCACGGACATGTCGTGCGTGAAGGGAATCTCGAATACCTCCGCATACGGCTCCTGCCGCTCGCCGGGCTGGTAGCGCAGCACCTCGATGCGAATGGTCTTCGCGCCGTCAGGCATGGGCCGGATCCGCCTTTCCATAGATGCGCTCGCCCGGCGGCGATCGCGTGATGACGACCTCCGAGTAGGTGACGCGAGGCGCCTCGGCGCCGGCATGCCACGCCAGGGTGTGCTTGAGGTACTGCGCGTCGTCGCGCTGCGTGAAGCCGTCGAGGCGCTGGTGCGCGCCGCGCGACTCGCGGCGCGCGAGCGCCGAATGCGCCATCGCCTGCGCGACGTCGAGCTGGTAGCCGAGCTCGAGCGCGCCCAGCCACTCCGTGTTCCACGCCTGGGCGCGGTCCTTGAGGCTCACGCGCGCCGCGCGCTCCTTGAGCTCCGCGAGCTTGAGGCACGTCGCCTCGAGCTCCGCGGCGGTCCGGTAGATGCCGCAGCCGCGCTCCATCGACTGGGCCATCTCCCTCCTCAGCGTGGCGAGCGCTTCTCCCTGCGCCGGCCCCTGCAGCGGGGCGAACGCGCGCGTGGCGGCGTCCTGTTCCTGCCAACGCAGGGTCGAGCCGCCGGGGGCGTCGGCGCCGCGCGCGAAGCGCGCCGCGCCCTCGCCCGCGGCCTTGCCGAACACGCAGAGCTCGGCGAGCGAGTTCGATCCGAGGCGGTTGGCGCCGTGGATGCCGCTGCTCGCGCACTCCCCGGCGGCGAACAGCCCGGCGAGCCGCGTCGCGCCCTGCGCGTCGGTGGGAATGCCTCCCATGGTGTAGTGCACCGCGGGGCGCACCGGGATCGGCGCGAGCGCCGGGTCGATGGCGAGGTATTCGAGCGCCATCTCGCGAATCTGCGGCAGGCGTTCGCGCAGCTTCGCGTCGCCCAGGTGGCGCAGGTCGAGATGCACCGCCGGCCCGTGCGGCGTGTCGACCGTGCGTCCCTTGCGCTCCTCGTGCCAGAAGGCCTGCGAGAGCCGGTCGCGCGGCCCCAGTTCCATGGCCTTCTTGCGCGGCCACGGGTCCGGCGGGCCCAGGCCATAGTCCTGGAGGTAGCGGTAGCCTTCCTTGTTCACGAGGATGCCGCCTTCGCCGCGGCAGGCCTCGGTGAAGAGCAGCCCCGTGCCCGGCATGCACGTCGGGTGGTACTGCACGAATTCCATGTCGCGCAACGGCACACCGCGCCGGTACGCGAGCGCCATGCCATCACCCGTGACGATGCCGCCGTTGGTGTTCTCGCGGAAGACGCGGCCCGCGCCGCCGGTGGCGATCACCACGGCGCGGCCATGGATGCTCACGAGCTCGCCCGTGGACACCTCGGCCGCCACCACGCCCTGCGCGCGCCCGCCGTCCACCAGCAGCTCGCACGCGAAGTGCTCGTCGAAGCGGCGGATCGACGGATACTTGAGGGAAGTCTGGAAGAGCGTGTGCAGCATGTGGAAGCCGGTGAGGTCCGCGGCGAACCACGTGCGCTCGATCTTCATGCCGCCGAAGGCGCGCACGTTCACGCGGCCGTCGGGCCGGCGGCTCCAGGGGCAGCCCCAGTGCTCGAGCTGGACCATCTCGCGCGTGCATTGGGAGACGAAGAACTCGACGGCATCCTGGTCGCACAGCCAGTCGCCGCCGCTCACGGTGTCGTTGAAGTGGTGCTCGAGGCTGTCCTCGGGCAGCACCACGCCCGCGGAGCCGCCCTCGGCCGCCACCGTGTGGCTGCGCATCGGGTAGACCTTCGAGACGAGCGCCACGGCAAGGCGCGGATCGCTCTCGGCCACCGCGATCGCGGCCCTCAGCCCCGCCCCGCCGGCTCCGACGATGACGACGTCAGCGTCGAAGACTTGCATGCAGCCTCAAGCGTGGGCCAGGGCGGTGGCCGGGATCGGCGCGTCCTGCGCGCGGCCCGCGGCGAGCGTCTTCCAGGTGTTCCACGCCATGACCAGCATGCCGCTCAAGTACAGGATGCCGCCCACCAGCCGGATCGCGTAGAAGGGATAGGTCGCCTTCACGCCCTCCACGAAGCTGTAGGTGAGCGTGCCGTCGCCATACATGGAGCGCCACATGAGGCCCTGCATGACGCCGGCGATCCACATGGCGGCGATGTAGAGGACGATGCCGATGGTGGCCACCCAGAAGTGCAGCGTGATCGCCTTCACGCTGTACATCTCGACCCGGCCCACCAGGCGCGGCAGCAGGTAGTAGAGCGCGCCCATGCTCACCAGGCCCACCCAGCCCAGCGCGCCCGAGTGCACGTGGCCCACGGTCCAGTCGGTGTAGTGCGAGAGCGCGTTCACCGTCTTGATCGACATCATCGGGCCCTCGAAGGTGGACATGCCGTAGAACGAGAGCGAGACGATGAGGAACTTGAGGATCGGGTCGGTGCGCAATTTGTGCCAGGCGCCCGAGAGGGTCATGATCCCGTTGATCATGCCGCCCCACGAGGGCGCGAGCAGGATCAGCGAGAAGACCATCCCGAGGGACTGCGTCCAGTCCGGCAGCGCCGTGTAGTGCAGGTGGTGCGGGCCCGCCCACATGTACGTGAAGATGAGCGCCCAGAAGTGCACCACCGAAAGCCGGTAGGAGTAGATCGGCCGGCCCGCCTGCTTGGGCACGAAGTAGTACATGATCCCGAGGAAGCCCGCGGTGAGGAAGAATCCCACCGCGTTGTGGCCGTACCACCACTGCACCATCGCGTCCTGCACGCCGGCGTAGGCCGAATACGACTTCCAGAAGCTCACCGGCACGGCGGCGCTGTTCACGATGTGCAGCAGGGCCACCGTGAGGATGTACGCGCCGAAGAACCAGTTGGCCACGTAGATGTGCTGCACCTTGCGCTTGGCGAGCGTGCCGAAGAAGACGATGGCGTAGCAGACCCAGACCACGGCGATCAGCACGTCGATGGGCCATTCGAGCTCGGCGTATTCCTTGCCCTGGGTGTAGCCGAGCGGCAGCGTCACGGCCGCCGCGACGATCACCAGCTGCCAGCCCCAGAAGGTGAAGGCCGCCAGGCCGTCGGAGAAGATGCGCACCTGGCAGGTGCGCTGCACGACGTAGTACGAGGTGGCGAAGAGCGCGCACCCGCCGAAGGCGAAGATCACGGCGTTGGTGTGCAGCGGGCGAAGCCGCCCGTAGGAAAGCCACGGGATGCCGCCGAGGAACTCGGGGGCGTAGAGCTGCGTGGCGATGATCACGCCCACCAGCATCCCTACCACGCCCCAGACCACGGCCATCACGGCGAACTGCCGGACGACCTTGTAGTTGTACATCCCCTGTGCCTGTGCCTGCATTTGCATGCGCCCCACCCCAATCGCGTCGAATTCCGCCATCCTAGGGACCGCGCCCGGCCCCCGGCTTGATTCGGATCAAACCACCGCGTCCCGGTGGTATTCGATGGCGTCGCGGACCCAGCGCACGTGGTCCATCTCGTCGCGCACCATCTCCCCGGCGAGCGCGCGCACGCCGGCCTCGGGCGTGGTGCTCGCGACCCATTCGAAGAAGCCGAGCGCATCGCACTCGGAGGCGAGCGCGATCGCGAGCAGCTGCTGCGCGTTCACGACGCGGTAGAACTCCCCGCCCGCCTCGGCGGCGCGCGAGAGCCAGCGGTGGCTCGCGGGATCGAGCTCGGGAAGCGCAAGCCCGCGGCTCGCCTCGCCCAACGCCCGCAGGTGGTCGTCCTCATGCTGCGCGAGCTGCCCGCACAGGCCCGCCAGCACCTCGTCGCCGCGCCCCTGGAAGTACGCCTCGAACTCGCGGTAGCGGCGCACCGCTTCGCGCTCGATCGCGATGGCGTGGGCGTAGAACGATTCGACGTCGAGGATCGGCGCGGTTTCCATGGCCCGACATTGCCGCCGCCGCGCGGTGCGGCCTTTGACCTAGGTCAAATCGAGGACCGCGGCCCCCTCGAAGGCGCCGCGGCGCAGGTCCTCCAGGGCCCGGTTGGCGTCGGGGAGCGCGTACGCATTGACCATGGTGTGTATCGGGGTCCTTCCCGCCAGCTCCATGAAGGCCTCGCCGTCGGCCCGGGTGAGATTGGCCACCGAACGCACGCTTCGCTCGCCCCACAGGAGGGAATACGGGAAGGACGGGATGTCGCTCATGTGGATGCCGGCGCAGACCACCGTGCCGCCAGGACGCGTGGCGGCGAGCGCCGCGGGCACCAGCGCGCCCACGGGCGCGAAGAGGATCGCGGCGTCGAGCGGTACCGGCGCGGCGCGCGCCGAGTCGCCGGCCCAGCGGCAGCCGAGCTCGCGCGCGAACGCCTGGCCCTTCGCGTCCTCGGCGCGCGTGAATGCGTACACCTCGCGGCCCTGCGCGAGCGCCACCTGCGCGATCACGTGAGCCGCGGCGCCGAACCCGTAGAGGCCCAGCCGGGCGCCCTCGCCCGCCATGCGCAGGGCCCGGTACCCGATGAGGCCGGCGCACAGCAGGGGCGCGGCCTCGCCGTCGGAGTAACCGGCGGGAAGGCGAAGCGCGAAGCGCTCGTCGGCCACCGTGAACTGCGCATAGCCGCCGTCGCGATCGAGCCCGGTGAAGCGCGCGCGCTCGCACAGGTTCTCCTCGCCGCGGCGGCACGCCTCGCACGACCCGCACGCCCACGCGAGCCACGGCACGCCGACGCGCTCGCCCAGCCTGAATCGATCGGCATTCGGGCCGCACGCGGCGACGGTGCCCACGATCTCGTGGCCCGGCACGAGCGGCAACCGCGGCGCGCGAAGCTCGCCGTCGAAGATGTGCAGGTCCGTGCGGCACACGGCGCAGGCGCGCACGGCGATGAGGATCTCGCCGTCCCCCGGCCGGGGCACGGCAATCTCGTCCAGCTCGAGCGGCCTCTTCGCCGCATGCAGGCGCATGGCGCGCATCGCGACCTCCGTGGACGAGCCTCGCTCCCGCCGCCGGGGCGTGCCTTGACCGAAATCAACGCCCCTCGATGCCCCGGGGCTAGCCTTCCTCATGGCCGCCGAAAACGACACCCTCCCGCTGTTCTGGCCATTGCGGCGGGCCCCTTATTTCGCGTCGCGCCG
>Ga0335084_10001632_pt1 | contig 21189 bp, 35 predicted proteins | sample Lox_Sample_44_FD_206721 | JGI IMG/M metagenome (GOLD analysis project Ga0335084, IMG submission 206721) | Soil microbial communities from Loxahatchee National Wildlife Refuge, Florida, United States - Lox_Sample_4.4 | ecosystem: Environmental > Terrestrial > Soil > Wetlands | place: USA...
TAATGGTCAACAAATATATAAAATACAATTTAAAGAAATTAAACGATTAAAGAAATTACAAAGAAAACAAAATAGAAAAGTAAAAGGAAGTAAAAACAGAGAAAAGACAAATAAACAAATAGCAATAGAACATGAACATATAACTAATAAAAAGAATGATGTTGCTAATAAGATAGTAAATAAATTAAAACAATACAATGTAATAATTCAAAATGATAATTTAGGTAATTGGAAAAAGAATAAAAATTTAAGTAAATCAATTCAGCATTCAGTACTTGGTAGAATAAAGTCTAAGCTTATTAGTTTAGAGACTACTAAAGTAATTGGACAATTTGAAAGAACAACTAATACATGTTTTAATTGTAATGAAAAATTAAATTTATCTATAAAAGATAGAGAGTTCATTTGTCCTAATTGTGGGTTTAACCATAATAGAGATTTAAATGCTGCAAAAAATATAATGAAAATAGGGCTGGAACAGTCCGAATATAAGCCTTTGGAATCTTGTATAGATTTTAGTAACATTTATGGTATTAAAGTTAAAGAGATAATGAAGAAGGAAAATACTTTGGAAAAAGTATAAAAGTTCACTAAAAGGAGAAAAATTAATAAAATTAATAAAATTAATAAAATTAATAAAACTAATAAAACTAATTATCATAGTAATTATATAATCTAAAAATTTAATAATAATCTAAAATAACTTAAGGAGAAAAAATTTATGTCACAAACAGCTCAAGATTTCGACGCATTATTTAACCCTCAAATTAACACGGGGTCAGAAACAACAAAAAATTCTGTAGAATATTCACCTACAGCCGATAAAGGTAAGAATAAAATTTATCAATCAGTTATTAGATTTGTAACCTGGTGGGAAAATCCAAACCATTCAATTATTGAAAAATGGGTGTGTTATTTGGTAGATCCAATTACTCAACGTGGTAAATATGTAGATTGTCCATCATCTGTAGGTAAACAATCACCTCTTCAAGATGTATATTGGAAACTTAAAAAATCTGAATCAGTTCATCTTCAAAAACAAGCAGATGTTTTTAGTAGACGTCATAACTTTGCAGCAATTGTACAAGTTGTTAAAGATGAAAATGCACCTGAATTAGTAGGTAAATTATTAATTTGGAGATTTGGTCAAAAAGTTTACGAAAAAATTACATCAGAACTTAAACCTGTTATAGGTGATCCACACAATCCATTTGATTTATTAAATGGTAAATTATTTAATCTTCATATTACAAAAGTATCAGGTTTTAATAATTATGATCAATCTAAATTTTTAGATAAAGTAATTCCGCTTTGTATACCAGATGCTAATGGAAAATTAGTTCCTATTAATACAAAATCTGATAAAAGTATGGTATTTAATTTTCTTAAAGAAACATCACCAGATCTTAAAAAGTATGAATACAAAGATTGGGATACAGATACATACGATTATGTAAATCACGTCATACAAAGTGTAACGGGACAAGCACAAGTAAGTACTAATTATGCTTCTGTTATAAATCAATCTAAAGGTGCAAATCCTGCACCAGCAGGAAAATCACCTAATTTTAATCAAAATCCAACGGGTATAACTTCAAGTGATATTTCATTAGAAGAATTATCTTCTGGTAATGGATTTGATAATTCTAATCTTCCAAATTTGGATTTGCCGGAGCTAAGCGATTTAAACGTAGGTTTACCAGGTTCACTTGACGACGCGTTACAAGGTTTATAAAAAACTAAAAAATGTTAAATGAAATAAATACTAAAGAGAGCTTGAATTTCGATTCTTCTCTCTTTAGTTCTTCTGATGAAAATCAATTATCATCAGAAGATTATAAAGAAAGGTTAATTTTTTATCTTAAACCAGTTTTAGAAAAATCATTTCCTAATAATTTTGTAAAACAACAAATTAAACCTTATATAGATAGATTAACTTTTGCATGTCCTATATGTAAAGATTCTACTCATAGTAATTATAAAAAAAGGGGAAATTTTATTTTAAAAGGTAAATTTACAAATTACTTTAAATGTCATAATTGTAACGCGTTTATGCGTATTGATCAATTTTTTAATGACTTTAATGTTAATTTAAATTTAGATATTATAGATTATATTTCTTCTAATTTAAACAATTTTGAACATTATGAAAATTCTACTTATGATATGAGTATGTTTCTTGAAGTTGAAAATATTGAGAAATATGCAATTGATAGAGAAGAATTTAAAAAATATTTTGGATTAATTGAGGTTAAAGATAATATTCAAATTTGGAATTGGCTAACAAATAGATTACAGTATAAAGCAGAAAAATTTTTATATAATACATCTAAAAACTATTTACTTATATTAAACTTAACAAAGGGTGGTAAAATAATAGGAGCTCAACGACGTTTATTTACAGGCGAAAATAAATATCTTACATATAAATTGTCTAAGTTATATGAATTAATGAAAAATGAAAATAAAATTCCTGAAGAAATAGATGCAATATCACAATTATTTAATATATGTCTAATTAATTTTGCTAAACCTGTTATACTGTTAGAAGGGCCATTAGATTCTTTTCTAATAAAAAATGGAGCCGCTAATTGTGGTGCTAATAAAAGTTTTCCTTTTGATATATCAATAAAATATTTTTATGATGATGATAAAACTGGAAGAGAAAATAGTTTAAAAGAAATTAATAAAGGAAATCAAGTATTTTTATGGAGCTCTTTAAAAAAAGATTATGATATGCCGATTAGAAAAAAATATGACCTTAATGATTTCCTTATACTTTGTAAACAAAATAAATGGGTTATACCTAACTTTGATAAATACTTTAGCCACGATCCTTTAGATGCTATAGATATTTAAAATAAACATTAATATACATAATAAAAATTAAATAATATGAAAAAGACAGAAAAATCTTTAATGGAAGAGAAATGTTCAAAGAGTAGCAAACACAAAAATGTTACAATAGAAAATTTAATTTATGAATATGAATTAAATAATGATATTAAATTATTACATGTTAGTTCTAAAAAATTTATATCAGAAAATGGTAACACTTTTATTATAACTAAAACAAAAGGTGTTGTTGAAATAGAAAAACAATTTGAAAGAATAAATGATTTATATTATAAATGTTTAAATATTGAAAATAAATATTTTAATATAATTGATAAAAATTATTATTTTAAAGATGAATTGATAAATGATTTTGGTGATGAAGTTTATGAATATAGAAAAATAACAGATAAAATTGAAAAAGATAAATTATTAAGTTTTTTTAATGATTGTTTACATTATTTAATGAAAATAATAAAACTTTATGAAAAAGGTGAAAAATCAATAAAAATTTTGTCAGGTGAAATTGATGGTAAACATAATGATTTATATGTAATTTCATGTGTTAATGATTATAATTTACTTCCAAATTTTAAAGGTGGTGATTGTAATGAACATATAATAGGTAGAATGAACGTACTTTTATATTTATTAAATGAAATATCAGAAGGATCTATAAATAATTTACAAACATTTAGAAATGAAGTTAATGAAAAAAGTAAATTTATTAGAACACCTTCTACGTTTAATACTGAAATAGCTAAATATCAAAATAATAAAAATTTTGATAGTACAATATATTTAAATTTATTAAAACAATATTGTAATATATCAAAAGAAGATGAAACTAATTTAAAAAAATTCATAGATAATAATAAAATAAATATAACAAAAAAATCTGTTATAATAAATATAATAAGAAATATGAATTATTTAAAACATTTTATACAAGAAAATATTTATGAAAATTAATTTAAAAACACTTCCCTGGATAGCTTCTTTTCTTTCTATAACTGGTGTAATTCTAAATGCCCAACATCTTATAATCTGCTGGTTTATTTGGTGTTTAGCCAATACTTTATGGATCTATATAAGTTTAAAGAAAAAAGATTGGTCTCAATTTATTTTATGGGTAATTTTTACATTATCTAATGTTTATGGATATTTTTCTTGGTTAAATTAAAAAATTATGAAGATAAAAACTAATATAAATTTTGATAGAAGTTTACAAGAAATAAATGATGACGAATTAATAAATTTTAATCCTGAAATTAAAACTTCTGTTAAAATTAAGCATATAAATTTAAAGGAAATAAAAAATAAAAAAGTTAATAATGGAGATGTCTCAACAAAACTTTTTTGATATTGAAACAAAAGAAGAAAAAGAATCTCTTGAACAACAATTTGCTAGAGAAAGAATAGAATGGAATAATAAAATTAAAGAATTATCTTCATCTTTAAAAAATATTTCTTCTATTTCAACATTAATGGTAGATATTTATACACAAAGACAAACAGCATCAGAATATTATCATTATTTACTATCTTTGCTTATAAAAATAAATAGAGAATATCGTAAAGATTATGATGCTAAATGGAATTTTTATACATATAAAAGTGATATACGATATCCTAATGAACAATCTAAAGTTAACCGAATTCAAGTAGATTTAGAAAATTCAGTTTTAAAAAGAGAAATGATGAATAACCATGCTAAATACATGGAAGCCACAGTTAAAACTATAGATAATATAATTTATGGTATACAAGCAAGAATAAAAGTAGAAGATTTAAATAGAGGAAAATAATTAAAATTAAATATAATGAAACCTATTAGTTTTAAAGAACAAAATACTGTTATTGCAGAAAATCAAAAGGAATATTTACCATTACCTGCTTTTAAAAATAATTCACCTCAAGGTGAATTAATATCTTGTTGGCAATTATCTATTAAAGAAAGATTAAAATTATTATTTACAGGGAAATTATGGGTAATGTTTTTAACGTTTAATAAACCTGTAACACCTAGTTGTTTTTCAGTTAACAAATATGATTTTTTTGAAAAAACAGACAAAATAACTTTTGATAGAATATAATATGAATAAAGAAAGTTTAAAAATTAAAGATGATGTTGATGCTATTTATAAAAGACTAATAGAATATAATGATTTACTTGAAATGATAAGAAATCAAGTGTGCCCTCATGAAGAATCAGAATGGGTTAATTATTCATGGTCACCGGGTCATATATTACCGAACACTAAAGTTTGTAAAGCTTGTGGAAAAGTATTAGATTCTAATTTAGAAGTTAATGGAACAATTACTGCTACTTCTAATGATGAATAAATAAAATAAATTCATTATTTTGAAATTTAAAGTTGATACATCTCGCAATTTTTTATTACTTATTGATTGTACCCAAAATGAGTATGAACAATTAGAATATAGTTTTACAAAAATTGTAGCGAATTTTTTTATTATACGTAAAAAAGTCCCTAACTGGGATGGTAAAGTTTCATTTTTTGATACTAAATATAATCGTATTCCTATAGGTCTTTATAATGAATTACAAAACTTATGTAAAGAATATAATTTTAATTTAGAAATAGAAGGTGTTGATTTAATTTATGATAAAAATTTTAATGAGATAGAATTTAATGAGTGGGCCGATATTTATTTTGAAGAATCTGATATAACACCTAGAGATTACCAATTAGAAGCTTGTTTAAGACTTTTAAAATTTAAAAAATGCACAACAGAAATTAGTACGTCTGGCGGTAAAACATTAATAGCTTTTATGATTTTTAAATATTTATTAGATAAAAAAATCATAAAAAAGATGTTATATGTAGTTCCAAATGTAGGTTTAGTTTCACAAACTGAAGAAAAGTTTTATGAATATGAAGATAAATGTAATAAAAAACCTAATTGGAAATCTATTTGTGTTTATAGTGGTGCTAAAAAAGAAGAATATGAACCTAATATAATTTTTGGAACTTATCAATCTTTAACAAAAAAAGATGTTGAATTTTTTCAAGACATTGATTGTGTTATAATTGATGAGAGCCATCATGCGAAGGCTGGTAGTTTTAAAAAAATATTGATAGCTTGTTATAATTCTAAATATAAATTAGGTTTGACAGGAACACTTCCTGAAAAAGGTTCATTGGATTCTTTTACAATTCAGAGTTATATAGGCCCCTGTGTTTATACTATTAGATCATCAGATTTAATAGCAGCTGGTAATGCAACACCAATTAATGTAGTAGGTATAGAAATGGATTATCTTGAAAAAGATATGAAGAAAAAACTATATGATTTGAGAAATGTAAGTGTCGATGAAAAGGATGGAGTTAAATTACTTAATTTAGAAAAAGATATACTCAGAGATAATCCAAAAAGATTAAAATATGTTTGTGAAACAATAGCAAAATCTACTAAAAATTCTTTAGTTTTATTTTCAGATATAAAAAATGATTATGGCCGAAAAGTTTTTAATTGGTTAAAAGAAAATACTGATAAAACAGTTTATTATATTGATGGTAGTACTAAAAATGAAAACCGTGAGTATTATAAAAAACAAATGGAAGAAAATGAAAATATTTTGATTATTGCTTCCATGGGTGTTTTTGGGGAAGGAATAGATATATTACATTTATATAATATTTTTATAATTGAAAGTTTTAAATCACAATTCATTATAAGGCAAGCTTTAGGTAGAGGCATGCGTTTACTTGAAGGAAAAGAAAAAGTTACAATTATAGATTTTATAGACAATTATGAATATGGAACAAATAAGTATCAAAAAAATAATTATTTGATGAGGCATGCAGCTGAAAGACAAAGGATTTATAAAGACAAAGGTTTCCCATATCGTAGGTATAAATGTATTTTGTAAATTTTAAATATATAAAATAAAAAGACTATGAAAACAATTTTATGGGTATTGGTAGTAGAAGCATTAATTTTTGGTGCTTATGAATTATATGTGTTTATCAAACATGGTAAATTAAAAAAGGTTGTAAGCGAAGTAAAAATAAAAGTAGAAGACGTTGAAAAATCTGTATTGAAAAGTGTAGATGTAAAAGTAGAAGATCTTCTCAAGAAAATTAAAGATTTAGAAGATAAATTAAATAAAAGTACTTCTCCTGCAGCAGAGAAACCAGCAGTAAATACTGCAACTACAACTGAAGCTCCTAAATAATTTTAAAAAATTATCAAATTAAAAGAGGATATTATTTTGTCCTCTTTTTTATTTTATTTAAAAGTGTACAAATTTTCTTAAATATATAAAATAAAATTAAATAGTTATCATGCGTAAATTTAATGAGGTTTATAAAGAAAAACTCAATGAAGCTGAATCAATTCAAGAATCCAATATTTTAGATAGTTTTAAACAAGTTTATAGTTCATTACTAGAAACATATAAAGTTAATGAATTTTATTCTTTAGATGAAAAAACACAATATGCTTTTTTATCTGAGTTAAATGAATATTGGTCAGAAGAAAATGGTATAAGTGATAAAGGACAATTGTTTTTACAAAATAAAAGTTCTATATTAACTGAGAATTCTACTGATTTACAAAAGAAAAATTTTATTAAATCTAAATTAAATGTTATTATAGATGAATCTATAAGACAAATAGATTTAAAATATAAAGTTTATGATATTATTGATGAAGTTTATAAACAAATTAACGCTAAAAATATTGATGATGTTTTAGATCCTAAAGAAATAACAAATACTGTTAAAGAATCTTTGAGTGAATGTTTTACTAAATTTATTAAAGGTATAAGTCATGAATTAAATGAAAGCTCCAATGAACAAAACATCAATCAATTATACGAAAAACAATATAGTGAAGAAAAAAGAGATGAATTAGCTAAAAAAGGTTATGCTCTTAAAAATGGTGAATATCCGATTGTTACTACTAGTGATTTAAAAAATGCAATTAAAGCTTTTGGTAGAGCTAAAGATAAAAATGCAACTAAAAAACATATTATTAAAAGGGCTAAAGCATTAGGAAAAAGTGATTTAATTCCTGATAATTGGAAATAAAAATAAATTAAGAAAATGCCAAGATTATTTGGTAGAGTATTAACTAATAAAAATATACAACAAAATAATACTAACCAACAAGTTAAACAAAAACCTAAATTAAGAATAGGTAGATGCAATTGTGGAAAATAAATTTAAAGGAAGTTAATAGCTTCCTTTTTTATTTTATAAAAGTAGAATATATAAAATAAAAGTTATTGATGAAGCTTGTTAGTGAGTCGTTGAATGAGTTGTATAATTTCGAAAAGAAGTCTGATCCTTTATTTTCATTGGGTGTAGGTAAGAAAGTATTAATCACCAGGTGGTTAGATGAGATGGGCATAAAAAACTACATTATTAATGATGATTACACAATTGATGTAGAAGGTAATGTTGATTTATTTAATAGAGGTTTAGATAAATTTCCTGATTATATAAAGTTTGGTAAAGTAGGTGGTAATTTTTCTTGTAGTAAAAATCGGTTAGTAAGTTTAGAAGGGTGTCCAAGTTCAGTAGGTGGTGGTTTTTATTGTTATAATAATCAGTTAGTAAGTTTAGAAGGGTGTCCTGGTTCAGTAGGTGGTTATTTTTTTTGTACAAATAATAAAAAGCAATTTAGTAAAGAAGAAGTGAAGAGAGTGTGTAAAGTAAAATATGATATTTATACATAAAAAATAAAATTAACAAATGAATATTAGATCAATAAAACATTATAGTCCTCAAGAGGTTTTTAATTATACACAAATTGGCGTAATATGGGAATTTTATTCTTCAAAAGAAGATAATTTTATAGTAGAAGATCTTTCTAAATTAACTGCAAAAAATATAATACTTACAAATAATGAATCTGTACATCCTTCTTTTTCTAGCGCAGTTTTATTAAAAGAATATGAATCTAAACATTCTCGTTATTCTTTGATATTATCAACACAACAATATTTTTCTATTTATCCAATAATCCAGAATGTAAATAAATGGTTATCAGAGAATGCTCAAACAACTCTAGATACTTTAATGAAGGTTATATTAACTTTTGATGAACGTCATCTACAAACATTTAGAAGCATTTCAGAAATGGATGTTTCTAGATTATTACTCAAGTTTGACGAATCATACATTTATAAAAGATTATCTGAACAGGAAAATTCACCATTTGCTATTTCTGTAAAAAAGCTTATACCTATAAATGGATATGTAAATACAAGAAATTTATCAAATTCAATGAATAATAGTTTTATACTTCCTAAAAATACATATTATGGAATAAATTTTAGTTCACAACCCATGGGAGTATTAGAATTTAATTATATAGGTGGTAAAGATTATCCATCTAAACAAAAAGAAATTAATGAAGTTATAGAATATTATGTTATTAAAACTTATCAAAGTTTAAATGAAACAGAATATACTAAATTTGAAGTTGATGAAATGGATAAATTAACAAAAAATTTAGAAAATATACAAGATGGGTATTATGATGTTAATGAATTTTTTAAAATATTTCCTAATATAAAATTAAGTGTAGATTTAAATAAAGATATACAAGTAATAAAAACATTTTGGACTCAATTAAGAAATAAAATTTATGAAACAATAACAAATTGTAATTTTGTTAAAGGTGAAATAAATTATGATACAGAATTAGGAAGATTTCAATTAAGAAATGCAGAAATTAATAGTACATTGTTAAGTGGTTACGATGTATTAAAATGTAAAATAAACGGTGTTTTAGAAAATTGTGAATTATGGAATTGTGAAATTAATAATTCTAGATTATATAATAGTACATTAGTAAATGGTAATAACGTAAATAAAACATTTTTATATGGTGTAAAAGCTAATACTGATAACAAAATAAATCAATGTTATATTATAAATAATGATGAAATTTTAAATTGTCAAATAAATGAAAGTATAGTTAAATTTGCTTCTTTAGGTAAAAATGCTAAATTAGATGAAAGCAGTATAATAATAAATAGAAAAGATCCTGAAATAATTGTGAATAAAGGAATAGAAATAAAAGAAACAAGAGATTATAATTGGTTAAAAACTTTAGATAAAACAAAAGTTGAAGTAAAAGGATATGCTAATGAATATAAAATAACAAGAAATAAATGAGAGCTAAATTAATAAATGAAAGTTTAAATAAATATAGTTTCGAAAAGAAAACAAATCCTTTAGTTTCATTAGGTGTTGGCAAAAAAGCAATAATCAGTAAGTGGTTAGATGAGATGGATGTAAAGAACTACAATATAAATGATGATTATACAATAAATATAAATGGAGATTTAGATTTATCTAATAAAGATTTATATAAATTTCCTGATTATATTCAATTTAATAAAGTTTTAGGGTCTTTTTGGTTATATGATAATTATTTAGAAAATTTAAAAGGATGTCCTAATTTCGTAGAAGTTAATTTTAATTGTTCATCTAATGTTTTAAATTCACTAGAAGGTTGTCCTGAATATGTAGGAGGATGGTTTGATTGTGGAAATAATCATTTAACAAGTTTAAAAGGATGTCCAAAAACAGTAAAAAGTTCATTTTCTTGTAATGATAATGATGTAGAATTTACAATTAAAGATGTTTTAAAGTATTGTAAAAAATCATCTGATTTAATTTATACAAAATAAAATTTATAAATGAATATAGTGTGTGAAAGTTTAAATAAATATAGTTTCGAAAAGAAAACAAATTCTTTAGTTTCATTAGGTGTTGACAAAAAAAGCAATGATCAGTAAGTGGTTAGACGATATGGGTGTAGAAAACTACATTATAAATGATGATTATACAATCGATATTATAAATAGTGGTATTGATTTAAGTTGTAAAAATTTATATGAATTTCCAGATTATATACAATTTGATAGAGTAGATGGTTATTTTTATTGTAATATAAATCATCTGAGTAGTTTAAGAGGATGTCCTAAATATATTGGAGATGAATTTGATTGTTCAGATAATGATTTAAAACAATTAAAAAATTGTCCTGAATATGTAGGATATAATTTTTATTGTGGTGGTAATCCATCAGAATTCACAAAAGAAGAAGTAATGAATCAATGCAAAGTTTTATCAACATGTATTTATGTTTAAAAATAAATTAAATTAAAATGAAAAAATTAATACCAGAATCTTTAGAAGAATATAATTTTCCTAAACATACTAATAAAGTAAAAGGTGGAAAAGGAGATAATACAGATCCTAGTGATATTGATCCACGAGAACTACAAATGGGTATAGAAGTTGAATATGAACACACAGATGATCCTGAAATAGCTTGTGAGATTGCTGCTGATCATCTAACAGAATTACCTAATTACTATAAATATTTGATTGGTAAAGGTATTGCTGATGAAGAAAAAGCAATAGAATTATTTCATAAATTTTATCCAGATTTAGAAATTGAAGAGCTTGAAATTAAAGAATGTGTTGTAAAACCATTTTTCAAAAATATATAAAGTAAAAAATGACTGCTACTACTAAAAAACCAACTTTTACAGATTATTATAAAAAATTTGAAAGATTTGTTTTTATAATTTTATTTATTGCTACAACTATAGGTTGGATTAGTTCATATGTATCAAATAAATCTGATATAAAAAATGCGCTAGAAAATAATACACAAGAAATAAAAGATTTAAAAAGAGATGTAAAGAAAATGAACGATTATATAACCAGTCAAGCTGAATTAAATGGTAAAATAATCCAATTTATGGAGATGAATAAAACAAAATAAACCTAATATAAAATGAAAAAATTAATCTTAACCATTTTATTATTTTTAGTATCGTGTGGATATTCATATAAATATGATAAGTCACTAGATAGTATTGAAAATAAAAATATTGATTCTCTTAAAATTGTATCATACCAAAATCCAAAAGAAACTATAAATGTAGATAAATTTATAGAAAAATATAATGATAGTTTAAAACTCATTAAAAAAGAAAAATCAGATAGTATGTTAATAGAAAGAAAACAATTAGACAAAAATTTAAAAAAAATAAAAACACAAAAATTTAAATTAGATTCTCTTATTGCAAAAAGAAAATAATTAGATGAATAAAATAGTAAGTGAATCATTAAATGAATTATATAAATTTGAAAAGAAATCAAATCCTTTAACATCTTTAAATATAGGAAAGAAAACACTTATAGAAAAATGGTTAAAAGAAATGAACATTAAAGAATATAATTTAAATAATGATTTAACAATTAACGTGTATACAAATGTTTATTTTTTTGGAAAAAACTTAGTGAAATTTCCTGATTATATACAATTTAACAGAATAACAGGTCTTTTTAATTGTAGAGACAATAATTTAAGTTCTTTAAAGGGATGCCCTTTATATGTTGGTTATTATTTTGATTGTGCAGGAAATAAGTTAATTTCACTAGATGGATGTCCAAAAATTGTAGAAAGTTGGTTTGAATGCAGAGATAATGAAGTTAAATTTACTGAAGAAGACGTTAAAGAAAGATGCGATGTAGGTTCTCAGATAATGTGTTAAAGTACTAAAATATTTTAAAAACTAAATTCATTTGTATTTATATAAATCATAAACATAAATGAATTTTACACATATTTCTATCATACCTCTTATAGGTGGTCTCAGTTTAGCCACTTCAAATATTTTAAAATCTCCACCTAAAGCTATATTTTCTTATAAATGTTTTTATAATAATGATAAACTTTATTTAGATTATTTAAAACAAAATAATTTAAATATTCCTTACTATCAATTAGATACCAGTGAATGGTTACAAAATATAGATAAATACATTTATAGTAATATAGATATAGTTTCTGGGCTTCCTCCTTGTGCAGGGTTGAGTAGTTGTTCTCAATTAAAACCTGGTGCTAGACAAACTTCACCTGTAAATGAACATATGTATAACGCAGCAAATTTTATATTAGAATACATACAACCCAAAGCATATGTTTTTGAAAATTCTCCTAATTTATATTCAAATGTAGGTATTCCTGTTAGACAAAATCTTATAGATATAGCTAACAAATTTGGTTATTCAGTTACATTTTATAAAACAGATACTTTACTTCATGGAATTCCACAACATAGACCAAGAGCATATTGTATATTTTATAAAGGAAAATATGCTCCTATTTTAAATTATTGTAATATAGCTTATCCAACATTAGAAGAATTTTTAAAACAACTTCCTAAAGATTCAACTCTTCAAGATGTTTATCAAACTAAAGAACCTTTTATAAAAGATTTTGAAATTTATAAATTCTTTAAATATAAATATGGTGAAAATTGGAGACAAGAAACTTTAAAAAATGTTAAACATTATACATCATATGACTATTTAAGAAAAATGAATTTAATGTATGAATTTAAAGATTTTTTAACATTATTAGAAAATAAAGGAGAAGAAGTTTCGCCTATTGTTAAAAGAGAAATTAATCATGTAATTACTAAAACAGAACAAAATAAAAATTTTAGATTATCTCATAGAGTTATTGGCTTACATGAAAATTATACATATGCTGTATATGGAGAATCTATGGAAAGAATTTGTCATCCTGTTGAAGATAGAAAAATGAATATAAGAGAATATTTACATTTAATGTCTATGCCACATGATTTTCAGATAGAAAATCCAAGAGATTATGTTAAGTTAAGTCAAAATGTACCTATTAAAACATCTGAATTTATTATATCAGAAATAGTAGAAGTTTTAAAAGGTAATAGAAATTTCAGTAGTGAAAATATTTTAATGCAGGATAACACAAAAGCAGAAAAAATCAAAACTAAAAAGCTGTTTTAAAATATAATATTTAAAATATTATCATATGTTATGATTTTAACAAAAGACTTGCAGTATTGTAAGTATAAAAAAGATACATTAGACAAAACACAACGCATAGAAGTAAAATGTGATATTTGTGAAAAAGTTTGGAATTTGTCATTATATACTCAAATAAATGGATATAAAAAATATAATAAGGATTTATGTAGAGGATGCAAACATCGTGAACAATACGTTTTAGGTATTAGAAATAGTAATCATATAACACAATATAATAAATTACAAGCTGGTAAAACTTTGGAAGAACGTTTAGGCGAAGAAAAGGCAAAAATAGCTAAGGAAAAAATGTCAAAAGCAAGTTCTGGTGAAAATAATGCGAATTTTGGAGCAAAATTTAATCATGGTTTTGGACATGGTGCTTTATCACATTTAGGTAAAAAAGGAAGCACATATGAAATTATGTATGGATTTGAAAAAGCACAAATTTTAAAACAAAATTGTTCTAAAAATAATAAAGGTGAAAAAAATCCAATGTTTGGTAAACCATCACCTCAAGGTTCTGGTAATGGATGGTCAGGTTGGTATAAAGGTTGGTTTTTTAGAAGTTTAAAGGAATTATCTTTTATGATAAATGTTATTGAAAGATTTAAATTTAAATGGGATACATGTGAATGCAAAAATTTATTTAAAATTTCATATATTGATTATAATGGTATTAATAAAAATTATTTTCCGGATTTTATTTTGAATGATAAATATGTAGTTGAAATAAAACCAAAACATTTATGGAATAGTATTAATGTTGTAAATAAAAAGAATGCCGCTGAATTATGGTGTAAAGAACATGGTTATAAATATAAATTAATAGATATAGATAAAAAAATAAATTTACAAGAATTAAATAAATTAATTAATATAGAAGAAGTAAATTTAATAGATCGTTATAAAATAAAATTAAAAGAATATTCAAATCTAAATAAAAAATTATGAAACTGCTAATATTAGAGTCCGTGGACTGTTTAGGAAAAAATTCTTTAATTAAATCAATATGTGATTATTTTGAATACGATAATGTTTCAATAAGACATTTTTCTGCACCTCTAAAAGAATTAAATAATAATGACAAATTAAATAGACAATTTGTGTCATTCTTATATGAAGCAGATTTATTAGATAAATTAAAAGATTGCGAATATTACTATTATGAAAATATTATAATATATAATCGTAGTTATTTAGGTGAATATGTATATTCTCAGATGTTTAGAGGTGTTGAAAAAAATAATATAAGTGATTTAATTTTGGAATTTGAAAGTGAAAAAATTTTAAAATATAATCCTAAATTAATAATGTTAACTGCTACACCTGAATTTTGTTTAGAAAAAGAAGATGGAAAATCATTTTCACAAAATTTAGAACAAAAGAAAAAAGAACTAGAATTATTTGATGAAGTATTTGAATTAACTAAAATTAAAGATAAATTAAAAATTAAAGTAGATAATTTTGGTAGATATATACCAAAAGAAGATATAAAAAATGAAGTAATAAAATTTATAAAATGATATTTCCAACAAAAAAAGTACAAGATATTCGTGATTTATTTATTGAAGAATATTTAAATAAAAGATTTATTAAAGATAAGACAGGTTGTAATGTAATAGAATTATTAGACGTTCAATTCATAGCAGATGAATCTTATATATTTGGTTTACCTAATGAGGATTACATAAAAAGAGAATTAAAATGGTATATGTCACAATCATTAAATGTTAATGATTTAGAAAAAACTCCTAAAATTTGGAAAGCAGTAGCAGACAAAGACGGATTCATTAATTCTAATTATGGTTATTTGGTATTTAATGAAGAAAACTATTCTCAGTATGATAATTGTTTAAAAGAATTACGAAATAATCCAGAATCTAGAAGAGCTTGTATGATTTATAATAGACCAAAAATATGGGAAGATTATAATAAAAATGGTATGAGTGACTTTATATGCACTTTTGCTACTCAATATTTTGTAAGAGACAAAAAACTTATTACGTCTGTAAAAATGAGAAGTAATGATGCATGGGCAGGATATCGTAATGACAAAGCCTTTCAAGATTTTATTACTAATAAATTAAGTAATGATTTAAATATAGAAATAGGATACACTATATGGAATGTATCATCTTTACATTTATATGAAAATAATTTTCTTTTGATTGATGAATATTTAAAAACTTTAAATGAAACATCTTATATAAATTAAAAAACAAATTAAAAATAAATGAAATATGAGTGAGGTAAGGAGTCTTAAATGGACACATGAAGATTGCAAAATAGTAGATATTAGGAAATCTAATAAATTGTATGTAATAAAAATAGATTTTCCTGATAATAAACACAAAAATGTAGACGATAATTCAATTTTAAAGCCGCTTTTTGTAAATGAAGACATTTTTGAAGAAAGAATGAGTTCTTATTTTTTAGATGATAAATGGACAAGAGAAGATGTTTTAAAAGTTAATTGGAATTTTCTTATAACTAAAGGAGGTTATTTAAAAATTAAATCTAATAGTATAGAAGAATTTAATGCTAATCCAGAAAAATATTACATTTCTTTTTTAGAAATTAGTGGACCATTAGGAACAATAAAATCAGTACATAATGAAATTTAAAAATAAAAATTTATATGGCACAACAAGAACAACCACAATTTAGAATATCACCTGAACACATAATAAATTCTCCTACAGTAGAATGTGAATGTGGTGGTAAATTATTTGAAGAAGGAATAATGTTTAAGAAATTATCTCCTTTAATTTCACCAACTGGAAGAGAAGAATTTTTTCCAATGCAATTAATATTATGTAAAAAATGCGGTAAAGTACCACAAGCTTTTGACAAAGAGGGAATTATTCCTGATGAATTAAAAACAAGCAAATTAAAATTAATATAAATCTTAAAAACAAAGTAAAATGGGAAACATGAGTGAATTGAATTATTTCAAAGCAGTAGTAAGAGAAGAATATGTTGATGCTAAAGGTAAATTAAAACATCGTAAAGATCAATATATTGTAAGCGCTATTAGTCCAACAGATGTTGAAGCTAAAATAGCCACAAAATTATCAGATATTGATTATGAATTAGTATCTGTTAGTTTAACTAATATAGTTGATATAATTCATTAATTATTATAGAGTAAGTTAGAGATTTATTTTCTAACTTATTCTATTTTTGTTTAAATGATATATAAAATAAAAATATATCATATGAACAGATGTGATAAGACTAAATTTAATTTTGCTGAAACTTTTAATAATGCTGACGGGAAGACAAGTGGAAGCGCTTTTTTAGGTATTATAATAGGATTAACTGCTGCATTATCTTTTTTATCAGCAATGGTTGGTTATTTTATTAAATTACCAAATACATTGGATGTAATGTCTAAAATTATAGCATTAGCTTTTATAGCATGTACATTATTAGGAGTTAGAAAAATTGTAGGTGGTAAATCAACCGCTGATTTATCTATAGACAACGAAGAAGAAAACATTGATAAAAATAAAACAGATGCCAAATAATAAAGATTTTTCTTTATTAGAAAACGTAAAATTAATTGAATGCAATCCAAAAAATTGGGTTAATCCTCTTATTATAGAATTAGGAATATCATATGACAACGGCCCTACATATTTTTGGAGAGTAAAAGGAACAACTCACACTTTTATGATTGCTGTTTTAAGATTAGATTATTTAAGTAATGGTAATTATAAACAACATTTTGAAGAAATTTTAGAAAATTTTAGAGAAGAATATTTAAAATGGTTACAACAAAATTTTGACATGCCTTGGATGCAGGAATATGCAAAACAATATCATAATTTCATTATTTTATGACAAATGTTAAATCAAATAAAAAAATTTCTTAAGAAAACTAAAACAAAAGATTTAAATGATCATAAAATAGATAGTACATTATCTAATTTAGATATTAAAATAAAAACAGTTAAAATTAATATAATAAAATTCAAAAATGACAAACAATAATAAATTTTTTCAATGGTTAGGCACTGATAAACAAGGTCAAATTATGATATTTGATCATGTTGAAGAAGACGATGGAGATGTTTTTGTATGTTTTAAAGATGGTTCTAGAATAAATGAAAATTTTGTTTTGCCTTTAAATCAAAAAAATCCAGACGGAAAATTAATGGCTGAAATTGAATCACCTAATAACACATGGAAATTTGATGAAAAGTGGGTAGGTAGAGAAGAAGAAAGATGGGAAACTAATGCTGATGGTGAAAAAGTTTGTGTACAACCATTTTTACCGGGTAAAAAAAAGATAACTTTAATTCCACCAAAACCAACTACTTCCAAATTTGGTGATTTAAAACAACAGGATCAACTTTCAATTCAAGATAATGTAACTATTATAGAAAAAGAGATTGTTAAGCCAAATGTATCTAAAGTTGTAACTAATGATCCGGTGACTATAATGTTAGATAAATCTAAAAAAGTAGATACTGAAATTTCTATGGATTTAACAGTATCACTTCCATCTAAAGATTTATTCAATATTATCAAAACAAATTTTGATGACGGTGATAAAAAAACCTTAGAATATATAATAAACAATTTAAATATTGATGATATTAAAAATAGTCTAAAAGATGCTCTACAAACCATGTATAATGAATTTGAAATTAACCATAATATACAATGAATAAAGAAATAAAAAAGAAAACAGTAATCGAAGGTAAATTTGAAGATATTATTGAAATAGAAGATCACTATTATATAATTTCTAAAAAACATCGTTTATGTGTTTTACCTTTTACAATTTCTGTAGATGGTTTATTAGATAAAATAGGAGTTATTAAAGATTATAATTATCTTTATGAAGAATATGATTATACACTTATAAATGGTTATATAAATGAAGATGATGGAACTAATTTAGTAACTGCTAATAGATTATTATTTGAAGTAATAGGAAATAATGTAAAATCTGCTGATGATTGGATGTATTTAGGTAGTTTATTTAATAATTTAACTTCTGATTCTTTAGTTGATATATATGCAGTTAATATATCAAATTTAGATATAAAAGTTAATGAAGATGCTGTTGAAGAACAAGAAAAAGTTAAATTTAAAATGATGGAGACATATGAAGTAGTGCAAAGCAGCGATAGTTTATTGTTGTCAGCCTATTTGCGCTTATTTCAGATGATCTATGTAAATAGTTTGCAAAAACCATATTAATGATAACAGAGAAAAAATTAAATTTTGTATACATAACAACTTGTTTAATAACGAATAAACAATATGTTGGAGATCATTCAACAAATGATTTGGAAAGTATTGTTACTAAGAATTATTTTGGAAGTGGTACATTAATAAAAAAAGCTATTTTAAAATACAAAAAAGAAAATTTTAAAAAAGAAATTTTAGAATTTTTTTCTACAAAACAAGAAGCTTTTGATGCTCAAGAAAAATATATCATTCAATATAATACACTTACACCAAATGGTTATAATTTACATATTAAAGGAGGAGGTATAAGTTCAAATCATTCAGATATAAGTAAATTAAAAATGAGTGGCTCACAAAAAGGAAATAAAAACCGCTTTATACCAATAGATAAAAATATCATAGATAAAATTGTATATTTACACACAATAGAATTGTATTCATCTAATGAAATTTCTAAAATAGTAAATATATCGGCAGGTAGAATTAAAAGATTGTTAAAAAAATTAAATTTATTTATTTCATTTGGGTCTGATAATAGATCTCCTAGATGGAGGAAAATGATAAGTGAATCAAAAAAAGGAATACCTAGAAGTGAAGAAACTAAATTAAAAATAAAATTTTCTACAAAAGGTATTAAACCGTGGAATACTGGTACTAAAAAAGATCCTAGAATATCTGGTAAAAATCATCATAGTTATATTTATTTTTCAGATGATGAAATAAATAATATAATTAACTTATTTATAAATAAAGGTTTAAGCCCGCATCAAATTTCAAAAAACATAAATAAAGATAATATTAGTAGAGCAAGAATAGTTAATATATTAAAAGAACATAATGTTTATGTAGTTAGAACTTATCCACATAAAAATCCACATTCATATTTAGCTGTAAAAAAATTTACGTGTGCAAGATTATTTAATTCCTATAATATATTAATTATAGAAAATCCTGAAATAAATTTAGATATTTTAAAATTTTTAGGAGTATCTGAAATTACACAAAATAATGTATATATAATTAAAAAAGATGATATTATTAATTTTAAAATATTAAAAAATATACCAAGTAATACTAATCTTATTTATATTTTTGGTGAAAATATAAATATAATAAATGGTGTAAAACATAAACATATTAAGAACTTAAATAACAAATCATTAGAAGAAATATATAATAGTTTAATTAATAATAAATAATTTTTAAAAATAAATAACATGAATAGAAGAGAAACACGTCAAATGTCAAAGAAATTAGGTATTTTACAACATAAAAACAAACTTAATTTTACAGATAGAATGGAATTAATTAGAGCTAATCAAGAAGCGGGAAGAAAAAAACAAGATGAAATGAAAGCCAATGTAGAATTATATAAAACACAAGTAAATGAAGATAAAGAATCTGCTATGATTTATAATATAGCTGAAAATTTAGCAGATCGTAAAAATCTTCCAGTGATAGATGTAATGGTTGAAGCAAAAGAAGTATATAGCAAAATGATGAAAAAATAAAAGTAGCGTGAAGTTTTATATAACAATTGAAGGTGTTAGTAAATTAAAGAAATCATTTTTAAACTTAAAATTATTTTCTATTATATGTGTGCCTGAAATCTTAGAAAGTTTTGGTTATACATATAGTACAGTAGATGAATACGGCGCATTTATAGTTAGTAAAAAAATAAATAATATGATTAAAACTTATTCACGATCAAAAAGAATAAGAGGTATTATTTATTCAAATCCAACTTTAAATTTAGATTTAATACCTAATTTATTTACTGAATTAGAAAAAAATGATTATATTAATGAGGTAGTTTTATTTGATAATTATGATGTACCTAAATTAAAACACATGTATGATTGTTTTGATGAAATTTTATTCTTTCCCGGGTTGAAAAAAATCAGATTAATAGAGTCAGTCAGATTTCCGGGTTATGAAATTAAAGAAGATAACGAAGATAATGAAAATAATTAAGGAGTTAAATACTCCTTTTTTCATTTTTTAATGATTATTTTCATTCCATTTAACATTATCTTTTTCATTAAATTTTATACTATTAGCACTACAAATAAAGTAACCATCAACTTGTAATGGGCACATAGGTTCTAAATTATCTAATTTATCAAAATAACAATCAAAGTGTCCATAAATATGATTAAATTTTATATAATTTGGAATTTTCGTTAATTTTTTACAATGCAAATTAACATTACCACTAACATCAATACTAAAATCTTTATTTATAGTATAATTTTCTATTTTCATTTCATCTAACCATTTTTTTATTAAT
>Ga0335084_10001633_pt1 | contig 21185 bp, 13 predicted proteins | sample Lox_Sample_44_FD_206721 | JGI IMG/M metagenome (GOLD analysis project Ga0335084, IMG submission 206721) | Soil microbial communities from Loxahatchee National Wildlife Refuge, Florida, United States - Lox_Sample_4.4 | ecosystem: Environmental > Terrestrial > Soil > Wetlands | place: USA...
CAGTTCTCCAGCGTGAAAGCTGTCTTCCCGATGTTGGGTGCCGCGGTGCTGACGTGTGAGAGGCTGGGGATGCCCTGGTCGATGGTTGACCTGACCAAATTGAAGATGCACGCAACCGGCAAAGGCAATTCCAAGAAGCCGGAGATGCAGGCGGCTGCAAAGGCGCGGTGGGAAAAACAATTAAGCGAAGACGAGGCCGATGCAGCATGGGCTGCGGCCTACGCGCTGGATCATTCCCTGTCGGGTGCCCGCCTCGTCGATCACCAGCACATTGCGGGCTTTGAGCAGGTCGCGGCCTTGTTCCCAGCCATGCTCCAGGCTGGCAATGGTGCGGGAGGATATGCGCTCGCTGGCGCAATGGTCGGTGCCGTCGGGTCGAGCGTGTTCGGCGCGTTCGATCATTCGTTTGCTCATGCGGTTCTTCGTTGGGCCGCCGCTGCGGCCCTCGGCTGGATCGGGCTTTCCATGCTCGAAGTGTTGCCTCTACCAACCTCTCTTTATGGGATGGCTTCGAATGTCAGCTCTTTGATGGATGCGGCCGCCCGGGCGGCACGATTGTCGCCGATGATCGCACAGTTCATCAGTGGGGCGATCTGGGGCTTTCTTCCCTGTGCCATGGTTTACGCGGCTCTGTTCTACGCGATGCTTTCCGGCTCCTGGTTGGGTGGCGTGGTTGTGATGGCAGGCTTCGGCCTTGGCACTCTGCCGGTCCTGGTGGGCGCAGGTCTCGGGCTCCCCCTGCTCCGCCGCCGAGTGACGTCGCGCTGGCTGCGACATATGGTCGGCGTTACCATCATCATGGTCGGCATTGCCAGCGCCGGTATATCGCCAGCGGCGTTCGCGGCGTGGTGCCGGTCTGGCTGATCGCGGTGTCGAGGGCCGGGCGACCGGATGGTGCCGCCAGCTTTGCGTCGGCTCCTTGGCAAATCTCGTGTGATCGATTCGCGACAGAGGCCCCACATGTTCTTTCCGGCCCCCCGCTCAACTCGACAGCGTGGTGACCGGGCGGCAGATCGGTCGCCTCCACTTTAGGCGCCATCATCTCGAGTCCGACCTCGATTGCCGGTGCGCCCAACTCATCGGCCACCTCGTCGCTCTGCAGATGCGTCAGCGCGAACGCGGCGCCGCCGAGGTGGAGCGCAAGCGCAGCAGCCGCGGCGAGGAGCCCGAGCGCGAGCTGAGGCGTGCGCCCAAGGGCCGGCGGACCGAGTTGCAGGCCAGGCTGGCTGGACTTTGTGACGCTGAAGGCGCACTCGGTCGTGCCGAGATGAAGGCTTCCCTTCGGCTCGCAGGGACTACGCCAGCGAGTCTGCAAGGAGCCGCCGCGGCGCTGCACTATGTGCGCGAGCGCTACGAGGTTGGGCATTATCTCATGTACGAAGAGGATGGCTACCGCCTTCTTCTGTTATCGACCGAACGGTCGATTTGTGCTGCTGCTGGTCTCGCTATTGCCTAGCGTGGTGGTGATTAGCCACGAGAATTGCGGCTTCCTCGTCAACGGTCGGATAAGATTGTGGACGAGGTCGTCGTCTTTGAACTCGGGACAAAACGGCCGCAATTGTCGCATTGCGCGCGCGAAATGGATGACGCGACACGGCTATCGCGACCTACCGCGGGGCAAGCGTCGACGACAAGAAACAATGAATGGCGCTACCTCTGATCTGGAATTTGAAAGACAAACTGCCTCCTTCTTTGATGTCAACTCCAAATATTGATAGCTGACGCGCGGATGACGTCACAATTACTGTGCGGCGATGATTGCATGAGAAAACCGTACGATGTTTGAGTTTGACTGGCGATCGCCGCAAACCTACGCAAAGTTGCAAACCGCCGAAGCCGCCGATTTCGCCTAGGAGTGTCTTCGCCGCAATAGTGACTACCGAGAAGATGCGAGGTCGGACAAAAGTTGTGGACGAGGTGGTCTTTGAACTAGAGGCAAATGGCCGCGATAGTCGTACTCCCTACGCGAAATGGATAGCCGCGGATGCGGCTACCGCGACCTAGCCGGGGCAAGACGATTGCTATGAAATCGCGTATTACCGCAGTCCTTCATTTTCGATCGCCGCGCTAGAGACGCTGATCGGGATGTGCGGCAGAAATTCGCATTAGCTTGGGGCAGTCTTTAAATCTATAGCGGCAGATTTCTGAGTGCGCGCGAATCTTCTGCGCGCCGCGTGGAGTTATTTCCTGAAATATAGAGGACATTTTCCCGTCCGCGGCAGCGGAAGTCCCGAACCGTGACGTCGCCGTTGGCTGACAGTCGCCACTTCGAGCGTTGAAATCTGGTAATTTGCTCCTCGCGAGGAAATTATTGCTAGGTTCTCGGGAAATTCCCCCGCCTCATTGCAGAAGACGTTAATCGCGATACGTGTGCTTCCCGCGTTGTCAAATCATATGTAAGTCGAGCGTGCGAGACGTCAGTTCGAACTTTCGCCACACATCTCAATGAGCAATCAAGATTGAGAACGGAGAGGCCTATTTTTGGAGCGGTGATAGGCGTCGAAATAGGCCTTGATCCGAACGTCGTCGCGATCTCATTCGACTTGCTGGAAGGCGATGCAGCGCTGACCGACCAGCTTTGTCGTGAAGTCGGACATGGCCAAAGCGGCAGTTGACAATGATTGACGGTATCTTGTCCTTTGCGATCCGCCAGCGTTGGCTGGTGCTAGTCGCCACGCTTGGAATGGCAGGTCTCGGAATCTTGAATTTCGCGAATCTGCCGATCGATGCCGTCCCGGATATCACCAGCGTGCAGGTCCAGATCTACAGCAGCGCGCCGGGGTATTCGCCGCTTGAGATGGAGCAGCGCGTCACCTTCCCGATCGAGACCGCGATGGCCGGCCTGCCGCGGCTCGAGACGACCAGGTCGCTGTCGCGCTATGGCATCAGCCAGGTGACGGTCATCTTCAAGGACGGTACCGACATCTATTTCGCCCGCCAACTGGTCAACGAACGCGTCCAGCAGGTGCAGGACGAACTCCCGAGTGGTATCGAGAGCGCGATCGGGCCGATCTCGACCGGCCTCGGCGAGATCTTCATGTACACGATCGAGGCAAGGCCCGAGTCGGTCAAGGCGAACGGCAGCGCGTACAACGGGGCCGACCTGCGGACCCTGCAGGACTGGATCATCAGGCCACGTCTGCGGACCGTCGCCGGCGTCAATGAGGTGAACTCGGTCGGCGGCTTCGAGAAGCAGTTTCATGTGCTGCCAGACCCCACTCAGTTGATGGCGTACCGGCTGACCTTTCACGACGTCATGGCGGCGCTCGCCGCGAACAACGGTAATGTCGGCGCCGGCTATATCGAGCGCAATGGTGAACAATATCTCGTCCGCACGCCGGGGCAGGTCTCCGATCTCGACGAAATCAGGAACGTGGTGATCGGCTCGCGGGGCGGCGTGCCGGTGCGGATCTCCGATGTTGCCGAGGTCCGGGAAGGCACGGACCTGCGGATCGGCGCCGCCACGCGCAATGGCAACGAAGTGGTGCTCGGCACCGCCATGCTTCTGATCGGCGAGAACAGCCGCACCGTGGCGCAGCGCGTCGCCGCGAAACTGAAGGAGATCGCAGCCTCGCTGCCCGACGGCGTGATCGCGCGGACCGTCTACGACCGCACCAACCTGGTGGACGCGACGATTGCCACGGTCGCAAAAAACCTGCTCGAGGGCGCGCTGCTGGTCATCACGGTGCTGTTTTTGATCCTCGGCAATTTCAGGGCCGCAATCGCCACCGCCTGCGTGATCCCGCTTTCGATGCTTTTCACCATCACCGGCATGCTGGAGAACCGGATCAGCGCCAATTTGATGAGTCTCGGCGCGATCGATTTCGGCATCATCATCGACGGTGCCGTCATCATCGTCGAGAACTGTCTCCGCCTGCTCGCCGCCGAGCAGAAGCGGCACGGCCGCGTGCTGAGCCTGGAGGAGCGCTTCGCGACCATTTTGGCCGGCAGCCGCGAGGTGATCCGGCCGAGCCTGTTCGGCACCTTCATCATCGCAGCGGTGTATCTGCCGATCTTGACGTTGAGCGGCGTCGAGGGAAAGATGTTCACGCCGATGGCGCTCACCGTGCTGATGGCGCTAACAGGAGCCAGCATCCTGTCGCTGACCTTCGTGCCGGCGTCGGTGGCGCTGCTGGTCACCGGCCGCATCTCCGAACACGAAGACCTTTTCATGCGCGGCGCGCGGGCGATCTATCTGCCGCTGCTTGATGCCTCGCTCCGTAGCAAGTTCGGCGTCGTGTCGATCGCCGTGCTGCTGGTTCTCGTTTGCGGCATCGCCGCCGCAGGGATGGGCGGCGAGTTCATTCCGAATCTCGACGAGGGCGACGTCTCGATGGAGGTGCTGCGGATCCCCGGGACCAGCCTGACGCAGGCGGTCGAGATGCAGGAAATGCTTGAAAAACGTCTCTCGAAGTTGCCCGAGGTCATGGACGTGTTCGCGCGCACGGGCGCCGCGGAAATCGCCACTGACCCTGTCCCGCCGTCGGCGACGGATGGTTACGTGATGCTGAAGCCGCGGGATCAGTGGCCCGATCCCGCTAAGTCGAAGGCGGCTATCGTCTCCGAGATACAGGACGCGATGGATGATGTGCCTGGAAATCTCACCGCGCTCTCGCAACCGATCCAGCAGCGCATGAACGAGACCGTGGCGGGCATCCGTACCGACGTCGGTGTCAAGATTTTCGGAGATGATCTGGATGTGCTGTTGCAGGCTGCCTCGCGGGTTCAGGCGATCCTGCAGAAGGTCGAGGGGGCGACCGATGTCAGGGCCGAGCAGGTCGAGGGCCTGCCGGTGCTGACCGTCAAAGTCGATCGCCAGGCGCTGTCGCGTTACGGCATCAACATCGCCGACGTCCAAAACCTCGTGGAGATCGCGGTCGCCGGCAAGAGCGCAGGAAAACTGTTCGAGGGCGACCGCCGTTTCGACATCGTGGTCCGGCTTCCCGAACATCTGCGCTCGGATATGGAGGCGCTCAAATCGCTGCCGATCCCGCTGCCACCGGTCGAGAAGGACGTGAAGGCAGCGCCCGCGCTGTGGGGCAATTCGCCGCTCGCCCAGATCCGTTATGTGCCGCTGTCGGAGCTTGCGCAAATCGACCTCAAGACTGGACCCAACCAGATCAGCCGCGAGGACGGCAAGCGGCGCATCGTGGTGTCCGCCAATGTGCGCGGTCGCGACCTCAAATCGTTCGTGACGGACGCGCAGGCTCGGGTGGGGCAAAAGGTCAAGCTGCCGGCCGGCTATTGGATCGAATGGGGCGGGCAGTTCGAGCAGCTCGTCTCGGCCGGGCAACGCCTCGCCATCGTCGTGCCGGCCGCGCTGCTCCTGATTTTCGTGCTGCTTGTGTTGAGCCTGGGATCAGTCGGCGATGCGCTGCTGGTGTTTTCCGGTGTGCCGCTGGCGCTGACCGGGGGTGTCGTCGCGCTGTTGTTGCGCGACATTCCGCTCTCGATCAGCGCGGCGATTGGCTTCATCGCACTCTCTGGCGTGGCCGTGCTCAACGGGCTCGTGATCATCGTCTTCATCGAGAAGTTGCGCGGCGAGGGGCTTTCGCTGCTCGAAGCGGTGCGCCAGAGCGCGCTGACGCGGCTGCGTCCGGTGCTGATGACGGCGTTGGTCGCCTCCCTCGGCTTCATTCCGATGGCGGTTGCGACCGGCGCTGGCGCCGAGGTGCAGCGACCCCTCGCCACCGTCGTGATCGGCGGCGTAATCTCGTCGACCATCCTGACGCTCTTAGTGTTGCCGGCGCTGTACGTGCTATTGCGGGCACGGGCACCTAACGCGGCGGAAACACCGTGAAGGGAGTGAAGTCACTCCGTCACTCACTGTACCTTTTCAATCCGCAACACACGCCGAAGCTGAGTTCGAAGGGCCAGGCGACACATTGCAGTCCTGAAGCAATGGGTCTCGATTCCATTAACCCATCTGCACTTCCTGCTTGAAGCGTTCCCGGCGAACAGCGTGGTCCTAGTTAGGGGCATTTTCCCGACTGGTCGCAGGAGTTTTTTCCCGAAACCAAAGCGATCATGGTTTGTCGAGTTCATCAGAAGTCATTTCACGGGCATGTCAAAGTGATGTCCTCTTGTAAGCGCCGCCGCCAGGCGCCCATTGGGGCTTTCTCAGTCTCCAGGCCTCGCTGGCTTGGCTGACCTGCTAACCCATCTTTCGGATCGTTCCGCCGAGCGCATCACCAGCTGGACAGCGGAGTCGTTAGGGACTTTTTCCCGGTTTTGATAAGGAGCTTTTTCCCGCATCGGTCAATTCGGAGGGAACAAGCGGCACTTTCTTTTGCGGACCGGATCACGGCCGCAACGTTTGCCGTTACTTTGACAAAGGCGTACGCAACGACTCTGAGCCGTCAAGATATTTCGCAATCTGTAAGGGGGCGCTTTGAGGAGAACGGCCATTTTGGGATCCGTCGGCTGGGCAAACTCCTCACGAGGAGATCGATACGGCCAGATTGAGCGGCGCATCGAGTTGGAAGGGGGAGGCACAAGAATGAAGCAAGGGCAAAGCAAAAATAAGGAGCCGAGGCGGCGTGCCAGGAGGCGCTCGATGCTTCGCTTTGACGTGTTGCTCTTGGCCATGGCATGCCTTGTTTCTTGGAACGTTCTTGCCGAAGAGGCGCAAGTGGGGGGCGAGAGCGCGCCCAGAGAATCGCCAACCGCCGTTTCGATCGCGGCACCCTTGAGCGCCGCTGGCGCGGCCGCGGGCTCTCTGGAGACAGGTAAGGATTCATCGTCGTCGGGACAGCCAGCAGTCCAATCTGCTTCTCCTTCCACGCCGTCACGCGCTTCGGATCGGGTGGGCCCAGAAGGGTCTTTGGCAACAGCCAGTGGCGCGTCGCGAGAACCTGCGACCCCCGCCCAGGGTGCAGCGGGCGCAACGGGCATGGCCGCTACCACATCCGAAACAGCGGGGCAGTTGCCATCTCGCGAGCTGGAATCGACCTCTTCCGCAACTTCGTCTGGGTCGCCGCGCGCTCAATCACCCTCCGACGTGAAACCGGCGGTCGGGCCGTTGCCTGATGAGTTGTCGCCCTGGAGCATGTTTCTTCACGCCGATATCGTGGTGAAGGCCGTCATTATCGGGCTTGCGCTCGCATCGGTCGCGACGTGGACCGTCCTGTTGGTCAAGACAATTCAGTTGCGCCTGGCGCGGCGTGCGGCGCGCCGGGTCGCCACGACGCTGATGTCGTCTCCGTCTTTCTTTAGTGCGACCAGACAACTTGCAGGACAGCGGAGTGCGGTGATCCGATTTCTTGCGGCCGCCGAGGATGAGCTCGACAGATCGCGCGATCTGTCCGCCGAGGGCATCAAGGAACGCGTGGCCTGGGAGCTCGAACGGCTCCAGGGGACGGTGGCGCGGCAGATTGGCCGCGGCATGGGCGTGCTTGCAACCATCGGCGCGGTCGCTCCGTTCATCGGGCTGTTCGGCACGGTGTGGGGCATCATGAACAGCTTTGTCGGCATTTCCCGGGCGCACACAACAAATCTCGCGGTCGTCGCTCCAGGCATCGCCGAGGCGCTGCTGGCGACCGCCTTCGGACTTGTCGCCGCTATCCCGGCTGTCGTGATCTACAATATTTTCGTGCGGTCAATCGGCGGATATCGTGCCGACCTCACCGATTCCTCCGTGGCGATCTTGCGCCTCCTGAGCCGCGATCTCCAGCGAGACAATCTGGCACTCGACTTCAGGAGCGGGTCACGTGCCGCCGACGCGCCGGCGCTGTCGATCGCCCAATCGGCGGAGTGAAGAATGGCAATCAGTTTTGCCAAGCGTGGCGAGGTCATGCAGGTGATGAACCTCCCGCGCGACGCCGGTTATCAGAAGGTCGCGCTTGAGAGCTGGAGCTCCCGGTGACTGTCCTCAACGTTGGGGCCGATGGGTCGGATCAATCCGGCGAGTTCGCTTTGTGGGTTGGGGCTGCGATCGTCGTCCTCGCGCTGCACGTAGGGCTCGCGGTGGCGTATCTTTGGCTCAGACCGGAGCCGGAGACGCGCGCCGAGGCGCCGGCATTCGAGGTTGCCTTCATGCCGGCCACGAGTGCGCCGGCTGCGCCGCCATCGGTCGACCAGCCGGACCCCGCGCCAGCCAAGATGGACCAGCCCCAGGAGACTCCGAAGGATCTGACGCCTCCGCCAGTTCAGGAGCAGCCACCACCGCCCCCGATGCCCCAGGTAGAGTCCACGCCACCGCCCCCGCCGGTGCAAGAGCCGCCGCCCCCGACGCCTCAGGTCGAGGCGATGGTCCCGCCGGAGGAGCCGCCGCCTCCTGCGCCGGCGCCTCCGATCCCCGTCCCGTCCGAGCTGCCGCCTCCGCCGCCCGTTCCTGAGCAGGCGACGATCGTGCCAGTCGAGAAGCCGCCTGAGGTTACGGTGCCGGACAAGCCTGTCGTCGCACCCGAGCCAACGCCCAAAGTGACGCACGAGGAGAAGATCGAGAAGCGCGAGAAGGCAGAGAAGCGTGAGGAGAAAGTCGAAAAGCGTCAGACTCCGCCGAAGTCCGTCGCGTCGCCGGGAAACAAGCCCATGCGGGTCGCGTCTGCGCCCAATCCCGGCGCGGAAAGCGAGGGAGCCCGCATGGGGCGGGAATCCTGGTTGAACCAGTTCGCCGCACAAATTCGCCGCGCCGCGAGCTATCCGTCCGGCAGCACGGGGAGCGGCACGGCGCAGGTGAGTGTGACGGTTGCTCGCAATGGACGCCTGGTGTCGCGTCGGCTCATCGCCAGTGCGGGTTCACCAGCGTTGGACAGTGCCGCGCTGGCAGCCATCGAGCGCGCTCAGCCGTTTCCGCCGTTCCCTGCAAGCATGCCCGAGGCGCAAGTCACCAAGATCGTTCCGATGCACCTGAGGCCGCAATGAGCTGCGGCCCCAGTCCGGCACCGGTACTTCCTATTTGCTGCACTCGGTCAGATCGGTATCCCTGACCACGAACTGAGCGCCTTCCTTGAGGTCGACGTTCTTGGCGATGCAGACGCGGCCGTTCTTGTCGGCGAACTTGATGTCGTAGTGACCCGACTTGACGCCGACGAGCGTCATGCGCTCGTTGTGATCGACGGCACCTTCGTCGTCATTCTTGCACTGGTCCGCGCCCCAGCTTTTCGATCCGACCGGCGCCAGCTGCATCTTGACCATGGTCTGCCCAGTGCGATTGAGAAACAGCGGGCCGTCGTCGGCCCGCGCGGCGGCGCAACTGATCATGACAAGGGCAAGACAAGCCAAACCACGGTGCATCCAAATTCTCCTTCAAGACGTCTTGCGTGTTTTATGCGCCCCGTCTCTCGTGGCGGACGGTGGCGTATTCTGGGGAATTCACCCGCTCAAAAATCCTTGCCGAAGCTCGTCTTCACGGCCAAGCCGCGCGAGGCGTTGGTTAGTCCGTAGCCGATGCCAAAACTCATTTCGAGGCCCATGAATTTGGTGTCTGCGACGGCATAGAGCGTCTGCATCTGCTGGTTCCAGGGCAGGATGTAGCCGATCGGGCCCAGATTGGAGAAGTGCTCGATCCCGACAGTCCAGTTGTTGCTGAGGCGCTTGACGAGACGGAACGAAGGCTCGAAGGCCGAGCCGGCGCCGTCGATGGCGAAGGTCACGTTGGCGTTGAAGATGAACTGCATGTCGTAGGGCAGGTTCACGCCGATGATCGGCGTGAACATCTGCGACACGCGCGGATTGGCTTCCTGCACGAAGCGCGGTCCTGTCGCCATCTTGTTGGCGACGAACAGATCGGGCGTGAGGCCGCCCTGCGGCGCCAGAATGGTGCGTGCGACAAGGCCGACGAAAACCGTGCGCTCCAGCCGGTCACCCTGGATGAAGGTGTTGCGGAGAGTCACGCCGCCCGACTGAAAGGAATAACCGGGCACGCCGTTGTCGATCGGCCCCATCGTCATCGGCATGTTGGCGCGGGCGAAGGCGTAAGGCGCCGTCAGGGCAAACTCATACCACTCGGTCGGCGAGTAGCCGACCTCAGTCTCTCCAGTCACCGCATACTGCGGCACCACGCGCGGGCCATTGTTCTGCGCCGGCGGATTGAAAGTCGTGACGTAGCCGAAGCGCTGCTCGATCTGATAGTGTCCGGGTGAGGCAGGATCGTTTCCCTGGATTTCCTCCGCGCGCACGGGCGATGCCGCGAGAAGAATGAGGCTTGAGACCAAGCACAGCAGAGGTTGCAATCCTGGATCTGCGGTCCTTGTGTTGCGAGCCCAGTTCATTCGCCCTTGCCTCCCTGAATATTTTGTTAGCGAGAGCGCGGGGCAAAAAGATGCGTGGCTGCCGGCTGAAAGATGACGCAACCAAGGTTCTGCAAAGTTGAGCCGCCGCATTTCACAGACGGCGCGCTGCAACGCATGAAAACAGAGACATTTCGGCAAGAGCTCCGGGATTTTTGACGCGACAATGTGGCACGCTCGATCACATATTTGGTTCGATGACACCAAATTGCGGCACGCCGAACGACATATTGCAGTCATAGATGGATGCAGGATCGACCACCCGTTATCGGCCTGCCAAGGGACACCATCAGCCTGTCAAAGGACCCCAAATGACGCCATCGTGCGCCCGATTGCTCCCCAGCACTGTTCGCCGTGATCGTGTGGTCCAAACGGCTTTCCGCATTCGATCGCGCAGCATGATCGGCATGGTGATCGCAATGTTGATGGCTTCGCTCACGGCGGGAGCTGCTCTTGCAGGTGATCAGCGCGACGATAGATTGACGGTGCACAAGATGCATCGTTGCGCACCTGGTCCCGTTTCGACGGCCGGAGGCAACCGCAACGCGTGCCGGCGCGTCCATCTACGGACGCGCGAGCGCGTCGCGATGGCCCGCAAGGGTCCGCAGTCCGCATCCGCTACGCGTCCGTATGATTTTCCCAACTCCTACGTGCTTCACGGACCGCATTTCTGAGGCAACGCCAAAAGAAATAAGGGAAAGACGGTAACCTGATCTCGCATCGTTCCCCGCGCGAGCTTGCGAGGCGAGTCCCCCTCGCGTATGCGGTATGCTTGTCTGGAGAGACGTTTCCGGAGTGTCCTGTCGCGTTCTAGTCGCGTTGCGAGCTCGCCGGCTCGCGACGCTGCTCGGCTTGGACCAACGAACAGAAGGAAGAAAATCATGAACTGGAAGACTGGAGTTGCGGCAGCCGCGCTGGGCGTCGTTGTCGTGTTCACCGCCGGACCGCTGGCCACCCAGGCCTATGCCGGTCCGAAAAGCAGTGTGTTGAAGTCTGTCGACACCGACAATGACGGGACCGTCGACATGGACGAGGCGAGGGGGGCGGCCAACGCCTTGTTTGATAAGCTCGACGGGGACCACGACGGGACTCTCGATCGCAAGGAGCTGCGTGGCCATGTGTCGGCCAAGGAGCTGGCCGCGGCCGATCCCGATCACGACGGGACCTTGACCAAGGATGAGTATGCCCACCTCGTCGCGAGCCGGTTCAAGGCTGCCGATCCCGACAATGATGGTACGCTCGACGCGAAAGAGATCAAAGCTGTCGCGCGTTTGTTGAAATGATGGTCATCCCGGTCGAAGACCCGGGGTGCTGGTGATTGGCCAATTTCCATTGGGTGCGATGGCGGTTCGTTCTACCGCTTTCGCACCCAGTTTCTTTTTAATGTGTAACTTCGGCGCAACATTGAGGGCCTCTCGATCTCATGGTTTGGAGCGCGTCAGTTCGATGGCGCGCCTGACCAGGTCGGAAAACCCGCGCGCGGCGAGCTTCCGCTTCAGCCGAGATGAGAGGTTGACGACGGTCTTGTAGTCTATGCTTAATTGAGCGGCGATCCCTGTATAGGCCATGCCTTCCGCCAGCAAGGCCAGCACCTGTCGCTCTCGCGGCGTGAGCTTGGAAACGGCGTGGCGGTCCGCTTCCGTGCGCAGCAGGGCCACATCGAGCGCGAGCCTCTGATCGATATAGTTCTCGCCCAAGCGCACCTTTTCAATCGCCCGGGGCAGTTCGTCGGGTGGCGCGTCCTTGAGCAGGTAACCGGAGGCGCCGGCCTGGATCGCCGAGGTAACGATTCGTGGGTCGGCGTGCATGCTGAAAACCAGGATTCTCGCCTGCGGATCGTGCGAGCGGATGCGCTCGATCAGGGCGAGTCCGCCCAGCTCTTCTCCCTTCAGGGACAGGTCGATGACGGCGATGTCGGGTTGATGATCCAGAAAGGCCTGATAGCCGGCGGCTGCGTCACGCGCCTCGACGATGTTCGAAACACCGGCTGCTTCAAGCAGCAAACGGCAGGCCCGGACAATGATGGGATGATCATCGACCAGCAAGACGCCGCTCATGAGGGAGCCCAATCCACGGGTGGGCCGCGTCTGGTGTCAATTGAGTTGCAGGCCATTTGGTTGAACCTTGGAAGTTGCGCAACGATGGTGATTTCGTGACCGTCGGCATCATTTCCGCGCCTTGTATGTCCGAATGGATAACTCGACTCGGTCAAATGGGAAAAATGTCCCGGTTATCAGGGGAAAAATCCTCATTGCGACGACAACGGCGAGTCTCTACGAATTTACATGCGTAAACATGCTTCGATTCCGTTTGGTCCATTGGGGTCGGCTGGGCGGCTGAACGGCGGTCTCGAAGGTAGTGAGGGGGATGAACTTGACCAGGCTTGATGCGCTGAAGAGCGCGCTTCTTTTGACTTGCGCGTCGTGCGCCATAGTGCCGGGTGCCGCATCGGCGCAGCAGGCGATACCGACCATCGAAGTGGTCGGCGTCGCGCCGGTCCCCGGGGGGGAGATTGATCGCGACAAGGTGCCGTCCAACGTCCAGACGATCACCGCAGGCGATCTCGATCACAGCAAGGCGCCGACGCTGCTGGACGGCATGGTGCAGTCGCTCCCCGGCGTCTCCCTGAGCGACCAGTCCGGCAACGCGTTCCAGCGCAATCTCGACTATCGCGGCTTTTCCGCCTCGCCGGTGCCCGGCACGCCGCAGGGCATCGCCGTCTATCAGAACGGCACCCGCATCAACGAAGCCTTTGGCGACGTCGTCAACTGGGACATGATCCCGGAAATGGCGATCGCGCGCATGACGCTGATGCCGAACAATCCGCTGTTCGGCCTCAACGCGACCGGCGGCGCCATGTCGATCGAGATGAAGAACGGTTTTACCTATCAGGGCACCGAAGCCGAGATCCGCGGGGGCTCCTTTGGCCGCATCTCCGGCGGCGTGCAGAGCGGCGGCCAGAAGGACAATGTGTCGGCCTACATCGCTGCCGACTACACCAACGACAATGGCTGGCGCGACTTCTCCTCGTCGTCCGTGGTGCGCCGGATTTACGGCGATGTCGGCGTACGCGGCGACGAGACCGAATTCCACGTCTCCTTCACCGGCGCCGACAACAAGCTGGGCGCGGTCGCCGGCACGCCGATCGAGATGCTGAACCAGCGCTGGTCGAGCGTCTACACCTGGCCGCAGACCACGCATCTCCAGCTCGCCTTCCTGCAGGCGAATGGACGCTGGACGCCGACCGACACGCTGACGCTGCAGGCCAATGCCTATCTGCGCAGCTACCGGGCCTCGCATGTCGACGGCAACGGCACCGACGCGCAGCCCTGCGACGGATCAGGAACAGATCCATTCGCCGCGGCCGGCAACATTTGCATCGGCGACGGCGCGACGCCGCTCAACCAGAACATGGCTGTGTTGAACACCTTTGCGGACAACACGGCGCTCGGCGAGATCGACCGCAACCAGGTCAAGTCGACCAGCTATGGCGGCTCGGTGCAGGCGACCTATACCGGCGAGCTGTTCGGGCACGGCAACCATTTCGTGGTCGGCAGCAGCGTCGATCATGGCAACTCGAACTTCCAGGCCACCTCCGAGCTCGGCACCGTCGACCCGAACACCCTGTTCGTCAACGGCACCGGCGTCTTCATCGACCAGCCCGGGGCCGATGTCGCCCCGGTCAACCTGAACGCCACGAACACCTATGTCGGTGTGTACGCCACCAACACGTTCGACATCACCCAGCAGCTCTCCTTCACGGCGGGCGGCCGCTTCAACTACGCCCAGGTCAATCTGAACGACAACACGGGCGTCAATCCGCAGCTCACCAGCAACAACAATTTCCAGCGCTTCAATCCGGTCGTCGGCCTGACCTACAAGATCACGCCCAACATGGCAGCCTATGCCGGTTATTCGGAAGCCAACCGCGCCCCGACGCCGCTCGAGCTCGGCTGCTCCGATCCGAACACGCCCTGTATCGTCGACAATTTCCTGATCGCCGATCCGCCGCTGAAGCAGGTGGTGTCGCACACCATCGAGGCGGGTCTGCGCGGCGAGTTGTCGGGCGGCGGTTCGGCCTATGAGGCCGCACCGATGCCCCGCAAGGCGCCCATCAAGGCTGCCGCGCTCGACAATGGCTGGCGGCTGCGCTGGGGCGTCAGCCTGTTCCGCACCGAGAACAGCGATGACATCATCAACGTGGCGAGCCCGGTGGTCGCTCAGGCCGGTTATTTCAAGAATGCCGGCACCACATTGCGCCAGGGCGTCGAGGCCAAGCTCGACTTCAGCTGGAATCGCTGGAGCGCCTACGCCAACTACACCTTCGTCGATGCGACCTTCCAGAGCGATCTGCAGACCAACGATCCCTTTACGGGCAACGTCGTGAACGTCGTTCCGGGCGACCACATTCCGGCCATCCCGGCGCATCGTTTCAAGCTGGGCGCGGAATATCAGGTCACCGACGCGTGGAAGCTCGGGGCCGACCTCAACGTGGTCGGCAGCCAGTATCTGCTGCGCGACGAGTCGAACATCTATGCCAAGGTGCCGGCCTACTGGGTCGTCAACCTGCACACCTCCTACGAGGTGACCAAGAACGTCGAGGTGTTCGGGCTGGTGCAGAACCTGTTCAATCAGCACTACTACTCGGCGGGCACGGTGTTCGATCCCGGCGGCTTCAACAGCTCGACGCTCGGCAATCCGAACATCTTCGCGCTCAACGATCCGCGCAGCATGCTGCCGGGCATGCCGCTCGCCGCCTATGCCGGGCTCAAAGTGAAGTTCTGAGCGCGCAATCGTCACGAAAGATGCAAGGGCGCGGCAGACCATGTCCGCGGCGCCCTTCATTTGTTGACCGGCGAAGTTACTGTGACCTGCGCCAGACATTCGGTAGTCAGCTCGACGAATTGGCGCGCCTGGTGGCGCGACCGGTCGATGGGATCCTCGTAGTGATCCGCTGGACGCCGCGACAGTCGATGATCTGCAACGTGGTCGTCAGCAGGGTCTGAACCTGCCTCAGGGCGAAATCGTCGCGCGCGCGGCTCGAGAAGCGCGAAGTAATGCGTCCGCGTCGTTGCACCTCGGGATTTTGTCCCTTTTTAATTTGGAAACATTCGCATTGTCTAATGTTCGAAGTTCCGACTACCTTACTGTTTGTTAAGGTTCTCGGGGGCAATCAACGTGGCGCCGAACGCAAAGAGCCGCAGCGGTTATGCTGCGGCAGGAGTCGTGTTGTTTTCGACATGCATAGGGACGGGGTCCGCCGCCGCGGCATGTACGGTGGATTCCGGTGGAAATGTCCAGTGCAGCGGCAGTGTCACAACCCCGATTACGGTCTATGACGCAGCCGCGGCATTTCAGCCGACCAATGGCAGCAACGGCTATACGCCGAACAATCCGGCCTTTCCGGCGAGCGGATACAATCCCGCGCCGCCGACGGTGACCGTCACGTTCGACAAGACCGCCAGTTTCAACTGGACGACGAACACCAACAATCTGGCAGACCGCGGCATGATCGCCGCCAACTTTTCCGACAAAGAGGATCCGGCCGTCAACAACGTCGTCGTCAACAATGCCGGCTGGCTCAGTCTCACCACCAGCCAGATCAGCGCCAGCCGGCTTCACGTCATCGTTGCCGACAGTCAGGTCAACAGCTTCACGGTCAACAACACGGGGACGATCGGCGTCACCCAGAATTTCTTCGGCGCGAGCTTCGATCTCACCAGGCTGTCGTCGCTGTTCAGCGCCTCGGCGCAGACCTATTCGGCACGCTACAACGGAGCGGCGCTGAACATCATGTCGGCGCTCTACTCCGACGACAACACCAACAGCTTCGTGCTGAACAACCGCGCCGGCGGCACGGTGGCCGTGACGGGCAATTTCGCGGCGGCCTATTATGGTCGGGCCGACACCACAGTCACCAATTCGGGCACCATCGCCAACACGAGTTGGACGGCGGTGAGCCGCTTCTATGACGGCCATTGGGCCATTGCTGCCTTTGCCGGCGCAGAGTTCGACACCGTCCCGGGCAGCAATCCCGACAGTCCGCTCTACAATGTCGTGGGTGGCAACGTCGCCGTCGCCGATACGGCGGCTCTGACCCTGACCAACAAGGCGGGCGGGGTGATCAAGGGCGACATCCTGGCGCTCGACAGCAACCCGCTGGTCGTCGCGACGAGCATGGCATCGAGCGGGCAGTCGTTCGGGCAGCAGCCGGTGCTGACGTCCAGCGGCTCGAATTCGGGTCCCCGCGACAGCGCGATCAGCAATGCCGGCCTGATCCAGGGCAACCTCTATCTGGGATCGGGCGAGCACCAGATCGAAAATTCGGGAACGATCACGGGCGGCATCAACGTCGATCAGCGCGCCAGCACCGGGGCGTTCACGGTCGGCATCCCCGGCACCGTCACCGGAACGTTCCGAAGCTCGGGCACCGGCACCGATGCCAACGGCCAGGCCTGCCCGACGGCAGGCGCCAATACCGCCGACCCGCTGTGCGCGGCGACCCAGACCGTGGTTGCCAGCTTTGCCGGCGCGCGCAGCTTCACCCTCTCAAACAGCGGCACGCTGGGCGGCGACATCGTCATCAACGACCAGTCGGGCTCCGTCAATACGATCCTGCTGCAGGGCACCGGCTTTGCCGGAAACGTCATCGCGCAAAATGGGACCGGCTCCAACTCGCTGACGCTGCAAGGCGTCACCAATCTCGCCAGCGTACAGAATTTCAGCATGGTCGATCTGACCACTTCGCGCGTGACCACCTCGGGCGGCATCTCGCTCGTCGACGGCGGCACGCTCGCGACCACAATCTTCGGTAGGGGCGGCACCACGGCGTCCCCCTCGACCAATCTCGGCAGCATCAACGGGACGCTGACGTTCTCCGGAGCGGGCAGTATCGCTCCGACGCTCGCCGGTATCGTCAGGAACGGCGACGTGTACCAGGTGGCATCCGCGGTCTCGGCGGCGGGGCCGGTCGACGTCGACTTCTCCAGCGCGCTGGTCAGTTTTGGCGCCGACACCTCGAGTGGGTCCCTGCTGCTGAAGGCGTCTGTCATGAGTCCGGCCGCTGTCCCAGGGCTCTCCGCGGCAGGCACCGCGGCGCTCACCAACCTTATGGCCTACCAGGGCAGCAACGCGGCGCTGCAGTCGCTCGGCGGCGCAGTGGAGAGCCTGGGGTCGCTCGGCGACGTGCGGAGCGCCGGCGAGCAGCTGCGTCCCTTCGTCAATGGCGCCGCGATCCAGGTCCCGCTCGCGATCACATCGTTGTTCCAGACCCAGGTCGACAACCGCCTCGGCGCGGCAGGTGCAGGCTCCTCGCCGAATGCCCGCGTGTCCTCCGCGTTCGCCGCCGCGTCCGACCAGCTCACGTCGATGCTGCTGGCCTATGGCGCAGCCACTCGCAGCATGGCCCGCAAGGCGCCGGCGCTCATCGGCGCCGAGCCGGATCATGGCATGTGGGGCAGCCTGGTCGGCTCGACCATCAGGCAGCACGACGGCGGCGGTGTCGCCGGCTACTCCGGCGATGCCGCCGGCATGATCGCAGGCTACGACCAGTCCTTCAGCAACGCGTTCCGGGTCGGGGCGGCGTTCGGCTATGCGACCAGCACGATGGATGACCGCCTTGCGGCCGGCGACCAGACCGGCATGCAGCTCTATCAGGGAATGGTCTACGGGTCCTACGCGATGCCGTCCTGGTATCTGAGCGGCTCGCTCGGTACGGCTATGATCGACTACAAGACGGTCAGGCAGATTTCCTTCCCGGGATTCAAGGATACCGCGTCGGGCAGTCACAACGGATGGCTTGCGATCGGACATCTCGAAGCCGGCATGCCGGTTCGGCTGCAGCAGGCCGTCGTGACGCCACTCGCCGCGCTGACCTACGCGCGGATCGACCAGCAGGCCTACAATGAGACCAGCTCCGCCGGTGCAGCGCTCGCGATCGCGAAACAGACCACCGACTCGATCCGCTCCGAACTCGGCATGAAGGCGACGGCTCCGCTCTGGCTGACATCGACGTACGGACTCGGCGTGGAGACCCGTGCCCTGTGGCGGCATGAATTCGGCGATACGGCCCAGGCCGTGACGGCAGGCTTCGTCGGTGGCAGCGGAACGTTTCTTGCGGTCGGCCCGTCTCCCGAACGGAACATGGCCGAACTCGGCGCTGCCCTCAAAGTCGTCGCCTTCGGCGAACGCCAGTCGCTGTCGCTCGGCTATAACGCCGTGGTCGGAAGCAAGTATCTCGAACAGAACGCCGCGCTGAAGGTCCGCGCCGAGTTCTGATCCACCGTCCTACAGGTAGCCCGCTTCGACTTCTCGACGAGCCGTGCACGAGATCGACGCGTGGGTACCGAGGCGGCTACGTCCTGACCCCGGGCGTAGCCGTTTGGCCGTTCCTTCCAAGGCTTCCTGTATGACACTGAACGCTCACTATCCTGTCACTCATCACCGCCATCCGTTTCTCGATCGTTGCATCAAAAACGCGGATCGGGATGGGATTTTCGTGACAGCTTGAGACAAGAGTCCTCGGGAGCTCTCCGAATGCGCGGATCTCCCGCACCCCTACGGAATTATTTCCTAAAATCGCGAGGACATTTTCTCTTCGGGATAGGCGGAAGTTCCGAATGCGCGGCGGTCTCGTTGGCTGTCGGTCGCCACTCTCGCTCCGAATCTCGATAATTCGCTTTCACGGGAAAATAGTTATCAGTTCTCGGGAGATTGTCCCGTCCTTTCGTAGAAGAAGTTCACCACAAGACGCCTGCTTCGTTTCCAGCATGACAGTAGGTGAGTGAAGCGAGCGAGACGTCACCTCGAACTTTTGCCATAGATGTCGGTGAACAATCGAAGGTTGATACGAAAGGCATCGTGATGCGTGACGGAATCTCGGCACTGATCTCGATCATCTTGTGTCACACATGCGCGCGCGGCATCGGCTATGCTCGATGGCTATTCGCGGTGAAACCAACGGCGGGGTGGGAAGATCGGATCGTCGTCGTCGCGTTTGCGCTCGTCGTTTGTCTAGGCGCGCATGCCCTGCTGCTGCCTAACATGGTTGCCGCCCGCGACCGCGATGGCCGCTATGCGAACTCTCCGCTCAAGGGCTGGTTCGAAAGTCTGCATTCGGGCAAGGGTCCCTGTTGCTCGGACGCAGATGGGACGGCGCTGTCAGATGTCGATTGGGAAGCGAAGAATGGTCACTACCGCGTGCGAATCGAAGACCAATGGTGGAATGTTCCGGATGACGCGGTGATCAAGGAGCCGAACCGGGCCGGCCGGACCATGGTGTGGCCCGTCTATTATCGCGAGCTAGACAATCTGCTCCGCGTCGAAGTCCGCTGCTTCATGCCGGGAAGCATGACCTGAGGCTCTTCTCAGGTGGTTCTGACGCAGGCGCGGCATGTCTTGACGGGGTCACAAGCAAGCTTACGGAATCTCACATTGCAAGGAGTAGCGCGCCGAGATCCGATCGGATCGAATGGAATGCATCCTGCGTCCTTGCCCATTTGCGAAGTCAGGTCATGATCACCAATCGGTGGCTTCTGCTTGAGATGGCCGCCCGAGATTTCTTTCCCGCGGAGCCTTGAGGAGCGATGTGGAGAAGCAGGGGGTGTCCGACCCGCTTGGCAGTTGACGTCCTCGGACGGGCTAGACTGCCCCTTCGTGCTTGGAGCTCGATCGGGACCGGCGGTGGACTAGAAGCGATGTCGATCCGGCGTTATCTCATCCTTGCGGTCATCGGGGTGTTGTGCATCACCCTGATCTTCGGAGGCCTGCTCACGTATTTCCATGCGGTCAGGAAGGTCCGGACGGAAATGCAGGCGGCGCTTTCAGTCGGCGCGCATTTCGTCCAGAACGCGCTTGATGACAGCGAGGAGATCATAAATCCGCGCCGGCGCTTGCGGCTCGTGGTGGCCGACTTCGATGGCGACCGGCACCTCGTCGCCTCGCTGGTGACGGATAAGAACGTCATTCTGGCGATCTCGACGCCTCTTGCGCCCGAAGAGCCGGCCCCGGACTGGTTCGTGCGCCTGGTTGGCGGTCAGCCTCTTCTCGCCTATCCCGAGCTTCCGGCGGGGGTCGCGGACGGTGGCCGCATCCTTCTTCAATCCAATGCAGTGAACGAGGTCGCGGAAGCCTGGAGCGATGTCAGGCTGACCGCCGCGACCCTGATCGCGTTTTGTGTCATGGTCTTGCTCTTGTCGGTCTCGATCCTCGCGCGAGCACTACGCCGGATCGGCGATGTGTGTTCAGCACTGTCGCGCGTGGGCGAGGGGGACTACTCAGCGCGGCTATGCGACCCGGTTCCCTCGGAATTGGAGCCGCTGAAAAGCGGATTCAATACGATGGCGGAGCGTTTGGCCGAGGTGGAAACGGTCAATCGATCATTGACGAAGCAGATCGTGAATCTTCAAGAGGAAGAGCGTGCGCAGATCGCGCGCGACCTCCATGATGAAATTGGACCGTTCTTGTTCGCGACTGGCGCAGACGCGACCATGATACGCCAGTTCATCGCGACTTCCGCTTTCTCGGAGGCGCAGGCGCGCAGTGAAGCAATCGTTGAATCCGTTCGCCATATGCAGAGGCATCTGCGATCGATTCTGGGCCGACTTCGTCCGGGCATTTTGATTGATCTCGGTCTTAATCAGGCGATCAGAGGGCTTCTTGATTTCTGGCGGATACGCCGCTCGGATATCAACTTTGCCATGGAGGGTCCAACGTTCAGCTTTGGTCGTCGGCTTGATGACATTATTTTTCGAGTCGTCCAGGAAAGCCTCAATAATGCCGTCAGGCACGCGAAACCGTCTGATATTCTTGTTTCAATCTCCCGGGTGGATCAGGTGGTGTATGTTGAAATCAAGGATGACGGTATCGGATTTGAGCCGACAGCGGTTCATGCGGGATTCGGGTTAGGTGGAATGCGGGAGCGGGTTGCTTCGGTGGGTGGCAGCTTGGTGGTAG
>Ga0335084_10001634_pt1 | contig 21178 bp, 25 predicted proteins | sample Lox_Sample_44_FD_206721 | JGI IMG/M metagenome (GOLD analysis project Ga0335084, IMG submission 206721) | Soil microbial communities from Loxahatchee National Wildlife Refuge, Florida, United States - Lox_Sample_4.4 | ecosystem: Environmental > Terrestrial > Soil > Wetlands | place: USA...
CGGCGCGCTTTGGACGACGTAGTCCTCGAGTGCAAGCGGCCGGCACAGCTCGCTTGTCAGCCCGCGAACCGCCGCGTACGCGTCGAGCAGGCTCGCGCCCGGACGCAGATCAGAGCGGGCGGAAGAATTGGTGCGCGCGATCATCGTGTTTGTCTATACGCAGCTCGCGACGCTTGGCGTCGGGATAGCAGGCCCCACCGCAGTTGTGCCATTATGGGCAGCGGTGTTGCGGAACATGTCGCCATTCGGAGTCTAATCAGCCCGGCGCGGCGTGGCAATCCGACCGTGCCACGGTACGCGACGCGCTGAGGGTGCCCGCCAGGCTCACCGCGCTGCATTTGTGTGCTCGCCGCATCAGGCGAGGGAGGACCTGCCGTGAAATTTGGCGCTCGCGCCGCCCTGCAACCGGAGCCCGGCAACCTGTGGGTCGTGGATCTCGCCCCGGGAAGGGAGTCCATCCTGCGCGAGGTCTGCGACGGCTTGAGCCAGGCGCAAAAGCAATTGCCGCCGAAGCTGTTCTATGACCGGCGCGGCGCCGCGCTGTTCGCCGCGATTTGCGGCACCCAGGCCTACTACCCGACGCGTACCGAGAACGCCATTCTCGACCGGCGCGCAGACGAGATCGCCCGCGAAATCGGCCCCGGGTCCGCGACGATCGAGTTTGGTGCCGGCCAGATCGAGAAAATCCGGTGGCTGCTGCCAAGCCTGCGTCCAGCGGTGTATGCGGCGCTGGACATCTCGCGCGATCAATTGATGCAGGCCAGCGCTCGCCTGGCGCTGGATTACCCATGGCTGGCGGTCATCGCTGTGGTCGGCGACTACGGGGCCCCGCTCGAATCGGAGCTGACACTGCCGGCGGGGGCGCGGCGGGTGGTTTTCTTCCCTGGCTCCACGATCGGAAACTTTGAGCCCGAGCAAGCGCAAGCATTCTTGCGGCGCGCTCGTGCGCTGGTGGGCGGCGCCGGCGGCGTGCTGATTGGTGTGGACCTCCAGAAGCCGGTGCGCATTCTCGACCTCGCGTACAACGATCCAGAGGGCTATACCGCGGCTTTCAACATCAATCTGCTGGCGCGCCTCAACCGTGAGCTGGGAGCCGACTTCGACCTGGCCGCATTCGAGCACAAGGCGTTCTACAACGTTGCCCGCAGCCGCATCGAGATGCATCTACGCAGCTCGCGCGCGCAGCGCGTGCGCATCGGCCCGCGCGTATTCAGCTTTATGGCAGGCGAAACCATCCATACCGAAAACTCCTACAAGTACACGCCCCAGGACTTCGGACACATGGCACGCATGAGCGGGTTCCGAGGCAGCCGCATGTGGACCGATCCGCAGCGGCTGTTCGGGGTGTTCTTCCTGCACAACTGACTCGGCGCCGTCGCTCTTGCACTGCCCGTCGCGCGTGTTGGTCGCAGCGCCGCTGGCGTAGAATGCCGACTCCGACCGACGACACTTTCGTACGCACGATCAAAGGAAGGGCATGCGGCTGTGCACGCTAAAGCTGGACGGAGTTGAGACGGCGGCGGTTGCGACTGCCGCCGGAATCGTCCCGGTTAAGCGGATCAATGCCCACCTCGGACGGGCATGGCCCACGGATCTGTATGGACTGATCCAGATGGGGCTCAGCCCGATGCTGCACCGGGACGCCGAGCGCACCCCGGGGGCGCTGGCTCCGTCCTCCGTGGAATACGCGCCGCCTTACCGTCACCCGCGCAAGATCTGGGGCATCGGCCTGAACTACAAGGATCACGCGGCCGACCTGGGCGCGCCCTATCCCACCGAGCCGGCCTCGTTCATGAAGGGCGACCAGACCATCGTGGGCCCCGGCGAGCTGATCGAGTTACCGCCCGAATCGGAGCGCGTAACGGCCGAAGCCGAGCTCGGTCTGGTCATCGGCCGCAAGTGCCGCTTCGTGCCGGAGGACGAAGTGCCTGCCTGCATTGCGGGCTACTGCCTGATCATCGACATGACTGCGGAAGACATTCTGCAGCGCAACCCGCGGTTTCTCACGCGCGCCAAGAACTTCGACACTTTCTTCTCCTTCGGTCCCGAGCTGGTTACCCCGGACGAGGTGCTGGACGTGATGCGCCTGCAGGTTGGCACCTGGAAGAACGGCTCGTTGCATCGCGAGAACGTGGTGGCGAACATGGCTTTCCCTCCCCTTTATCTGGTGGCGTATCACTCGAATGTCATGACGCTGTTTCCGGGCGACATCATCAGCACTGGCACGCCGGGCGCGGTTCCGATCGAGTCCGGCGACGTGGTCGAGTGCCGGATCGGAGGGCTGGGCACCCTGTCCAATCCGGTGCGCAGGCGGAGCGGCGCAGGCTATACCGAGCTCGCCTCGATCGGGGTCTGAGGGATAAGGCGAGCTCGTTTCGAGAAAGCGGATTGAGCGACCGAATGGCGTGGCCGAGCAGCGACGCCTCGAAGCGCGCGGGCTCGAATCAACTCGGCTGCGCCGACGCGAGAGCGTGCGCCGGCGCCTAGAGTGGGCTAGAACTGATCCACGTCTGCACGCGGCAACAAGGCGTCGCTCGGCGCTGCAAACGAGCCGTCAGAGCGAGCCGGTGACCAATAGCTTGAAGAAGAAGAACAGCCCCAAGGCCATGAGGGCGTAGGCCAGCGCTTCGCTGCGCCGGCCTGCATCCGGGTTGCGGTCGAGCCACCACTTCGCCGCCGCCAGCACTGAGGCCGACCCGAACCCGATGAGCCAGACCAGCCAGGGGTTCTTCGTCCAGAGCTGATCGAGCAGAGCGCTGATCCATCCGCCGGGCGCCAGCGCCTTGTATAGCACGCCGGCAAGACCGAGGACCACCAGGCAGATCAGGGCTATGCTGAATGCGTCCGCCATCAGCCCGCCGGCGCCCTGCTGCAGGGAGGAGTTGGGCTTGTGTGTGTTGCGGCTGTCCACGGGGCTCGTGCTCTCGACCTGAGGAGCGCGCTTGCAACGCCCGTACCAGCACGCGATTTTATTGCTCTGTCAGTCACTTGGGAGCCGTTGAGCATCGCCATAGAGGCACAATCCGTCTGTGCGCAGCGACTCTTGGAGCATCGTGCCTAGCACTTCGCATGACGCGAAACTGTGGGCGACAAAAAAGCCGCCGGTGGTTCGTTACCCGGCGGCCGTGTGGCGCTGCGCGGCCTAGGGTTCCAGGCAGCGCATGAAATTGCACACCCGCTTGCAATCTTCGGAGTAGCCGCATTCGAACTCGGCCACCTTGGGGTGGCCGTCGCGGTCTATACCGCAGCGATCGGCAGCGCTCATCTGGTGCGGCTTGGGGCGCCACTCGCACTGGTGACAGGCGGTGACGCCCGGAAGCTCGAGGCTGCCGCTGCGTACCCAGTCGCTGAGCGATTTGCTCGCTTTCGGGGGCGGAGACTGGTCGGGCTCTTCCGCGTGCGCCGCTGGCCACAACAGCGAGCAGGCCGCCGCCGCTGCAATTGCAATCATTAACTTCATCGCCACACGCTCCATTGCAGATGGAGCCAGGTGCACTGGCATCCAACTATACCGCTGTGCGAGCGCTGTGGGAAACATCAGTGTCAGCATCGTCCCTTCACAAGGCAGGTCAAGAGCCCGGCGCCGTGTCAGAGCTAGCTCGGTTGCGAAGGAATCCGGCCAGCAGCACGCCGCCGATGAGCAGCGCGTACACGGTCCACGGCAGCAACCAGTGCCGCGCAGCGATCCAGTCTTCCACCAGCGGCTCATTGACCAGCATGACGGCTGCGGTCCAGGCCAGGACACCGGCCCCGATGTAGATGATGAGCGGATAGCGATCGACCATGCGCAGGATCAGCGAGCTTCCCCATACCATGATCGGAACGCTGATCAGCAGCCCCAGAATGACCAGCAGAAAGCTGCCTTGGGCGGCCCCGGCGACGCCAAGCACGTTGTCCAGGCCCATTATCGTGTCAGCGATGACGATGGTGCGGATCGCCGCCCAGAAGCCGGTGATCTCCATCCCCGCCGCTCCTGGGTTCTCGGGCTCATCGCCGGAGGCCAGCAGCTTGTAAGCGATCCAGACCAGCAGCAGCCCACCGGCCGCCTGTAGCCCGGGGATCTTGAGCAGCGCGACCACCACCAGGCTCATCGCCGCCCGCACCGCGATGGCACCCACGGTGCCCCACACGATGGCCTTGCCGCGAAGCTCAGCGGACAGCTTGCGCGCGGCCAGCGCGATGACAATCGCGTTGTCGCCAGCCAACACTAGGTCGATGACGATGATCGCGAACAGCGCGGAGAGGAACTGCGGAGCCAGGAAATCCATGTGTCGTCTTCCGGTGTGGCCAACCGCACTCGCCGTTTCGTGGAGCGGCTCGCCTACCCCTTGAGGCGATTGATGCGGATCACCTCAGGGTGGCGCCGCAGCCCCCGCATTATCTGAGCGAGGTGCAGGCGGTTGTTGACCTGCAAAGTGAAGTGGATGTCGGTGTAGACGCTGGAGTCCCCTGGCTCCAGGCTCACGTTCTCGATGTTCGAGCCGTTTTCTGCGATCTCGGCCGCAACCTTGGCCAGCACCCCGGTCTGGTTGGATACGGCCAGCTTGATGTTCACCGAGAACAGCTTCTTGGTGTCGGGCGCCCACTCCACGTCCAGCCACTTGTCGGGATCCTTGCGCGTCTTGGCCACGACCGGGCAGTCGTGGGTGTGGATGATCATGCCGCGGCCGGTCTTGATGAAGCCGATGATCGGGTCACCGGGAATGGGATGGCAGCACTTGGCAAACTGCAGCGCCATGCCTTCTGAGCCACGGATGACCACCGGTCCCGGGACACCCTGCTGCTTCGACTCCACGCCTGCGGGCATCAGCTTGCGAGCGATGACGATGGCCAGTTGCTTGCCCAGCCCGATCTCTGCGAGCACCTCCTGCCGAGTCGTCGCGCTCAATTCCTTCAGCAGCCGCTCCCAATCGGCCTCGGTGATGCTGCGCGGGTTGGTGCCGAGCGCGTTCAGTGCCTGTCCGAGCAGGCGCTCTCCCAGGTGCGCCGACTCCTCGTACTGCATGGTCTTCAAGAAATGCCGGATGTGGTGGCGCGCCTTGGCGCTCACCACGTAGTTGAGCCACGACGGGTTCGGTTTGGCATGCGCAGCGGTGATGATTTCCACCCGGTCGCCGTTCTTCAGCTCGGAGCGCAGCGGCACCAGCTCGTAGTTGATCTTGGCGGCGACGCAGCGGTTGCCGATGTCGGTGTGCACGGCGTAGGCGAAGTCGACGCAGGTGGCCCCGTGCGGCAGCGCCATGATCTTGCCCTTGGGCGTGAACACGTACACCTCATCGGGGAACAGGTCCACCTTGAGGTGCTCGAGAAACTCTACCGAGTCGACGCCTTCCGACTGCATCTCGAGCAGGCTCTGCAGCCATTGATGCGTTTTCCTCTGCAGCTCGGAAAGCTGCGCGTCGGTGCTCTTGTACAGCCAGTGGGAGGCGACCCCGGCTTCGGCGATCCTGTGCATCTCTTGCGTGCGAATCTGGATCTCGAGTGGCGTGCCGAAGGGGCCAAACAGCGTGGTGTGCAGCGACTGGTAGCCGTTGCCCTTGGGGATCGCCACGTAGTCCTTGAACTTGCCGGGGATCGGCTTGTACAGGCTGTGCAGTGCGCCGAGCGCCAGGTAGCATGCCGGTGGATCGCGCACGATCACGCGAAACGCGTAGATGTCGTGCACCTTCGAGAACGACAGGTTCTTGTCCTGCATTTTCTTGTAGATGCTGTACAGGTTCTTCTCCCGCCCGGTGACCAAGGCGTCGATGCGACTGTCTGCGAGGCGCTGCCTGATGCTCTCCAGGATCTTGTCCACCACCTCGCGGCGGTTGCCGCGCTGAGCCTCCAGCGCCTTCTTCAGAACGCGGTAGCGATTGGGGTACAGGTTCTGGAACGCGAGCTCCTCCAGCTCCTGATACAGGGCGTTCAGGCCCAGCCGGTTGGCGATCGGCGCGTAGATCTCCAGCGTTTCGCGCGCGATGCGAGCCCGCGTCTTGGGGTGCATCACGTCCAGCGTGCGCATGTTGTGCAGGCGGTCGGCCAGCTTGATCAGGATCACGCGCACGTCGCGCGCCATGGCCAGGAACATTTTGCGGAAATTCTCCGCCTGCGCCTGCTCCTGGCTTTCGAACTCGATCTTGTCCAGTTTGGAAACGCCGTCGACCAGTTCGGCTACCATCTTGCCGAACTTGTCGCTGATCTCGGTCTTGGTGACGGCCGTGTCCTCCATCACGTCGTGCAGCAGCGCTGCGGTGAGGGCGGGACAGTCCAAATGCCACTGCGTCAGGATCTTGGCGACTTCGACCGGATGAGAGATGAAGGGCTCGCCGGAGCGGCGGAACTGCCCCTCGTGGGCGGCCTCCGAGAACTCGTAGGCCGACTGGATCTGACGCACGTCCTCCGGCTTGAGGTAGCTGGATGCGTCGCGTAGCAGTAGTTGGGCCTCGGACATCTTCGACTCGTGGCTGCCGCGAAGAAGCCCGCTGATACCAGGTGTTGTTGGGGTTGGGCTGGCGCTCAGTTCGAAGCGGCTTCGCGGAAGGTCAACGGATAGGCTGTAGATAGGTCAGGCTTGCCCCTTGTTCAAGATCTCCTGGCCGACTTTGCCGGCGGCGACCTCGCGCAGGGCGATGACAGTGGGTTTGTCCTTGTTACCGTCTACCATGGGGGATGCGCCCTGCGACAGCTGGCGCGCGCGGTAGGTGGCTGCAAGCGTAAGAACGAAGCGATTCGGGATCAGCTTCAGGCAGTCGTCTACGGTGATGCGTGCCATGATCTCCTCGCGAGAGGGCTTCCTTATCCCAACCGGTTGATGAGGTCGCGGTGGCGCTCGAGCTGAGCTGCCAGCCGCAGCCGCTGGGCCCTCACGATGCTGACTAGGTCGGCCGCTGCGACGTCGAAATTCCGATTGATAATAACATAGTCGAACTCCCCCACATGGGCGAGCTCCTCCCGGGCGGCACGCAAGCGCCGCTCGATGATTTCCGGAGCGTCCTGGCCGCGTTCCTCCAGGCGGCTGCGCAGCGCCTCTGGGGACGGCGGCAGGATGAACACGCCTACGGCATCGGGGATCAGCCGCCGGACCTGGGCAGCGCCCTGCCAGTCGATTTCCAGCAGGATATCTTTGCCCTCAGTGCGGCGCGCGCTGATCCACGCCTGCGAGGTGCCGTAAAGATTGCCATGCACCTCTGCGCTCTCCAGGAACTCGCCCCGGGAGGCCATGGCCAGGAACTGCTCGCGCGAGACGAAGTGGTAGCTGCGCCCGTTGGTCTCGCCCGGGCGCGGCGCGCGCGTGGTGTAGGAGATGGACAGCTCGATTTCGGGCTCCCGCTCGAGCAACGCATTTACCAGGCTCGTTTTGCCGGCGCCCGAGGGTGCGCAGATGATGAAGAGATTGCCTGCGGTCATTGCTGAGGTTATCGGCGCGCGGCCTCTCGTCTATAGTCCTACCTCATTCGATGTTCTGCACCTGCTCCCGCATCTGCTCGATCAGCACTTTCAGCTCGACCGAAGCTTGCGACACGTCGATGTCGACGGACTTCGAGCCGAGCGTGTTCGCCTCGCGGTTGAGCTCTTGCATCAGAAAGTCCAGGCGCTTCCCCGCCGCGCCACCGCGCGCAAGTATCCTGCGCGTTTCGCCCACGTGCGCGATCAGCCGCGACAGCTCCTCCTCCACGTCCACCTTGGACGCATAAATCACCAGCTCTTGCCGGAGGCGGTCTTCGTCCAGGGCCGTGGCGGCGTCCTTGAGCGCGTCTTTCAGACGTGCGGTCAGGCGCTCCTGATACGTAGCCACCAGCTGCGGGATGCGCGGCTTGACCTTCTCGACCAACGCTTCCATCTGCCCCACGCGCTCGAGCAGCAATGTCTTGAGCTTCTCGCCCTCGCGTGCACGCGCTGCGGTGAACTCTTCGAGCGCCCGCTCCACCAGGGCCTGGGCTCGTTCGCGAAGCTGCTCGAGCGGCAGCGCCTCGGCCTCGATCATCCCGGGCCAGCGCACCACGTCGCTCACCGTCAGGCCGGACGCCCCGGGAAGGCGGGTGCGAACGGTGTGCTCGAGCTCAAGCAGCTGACCGAGCAGTGGGCCGTTGAGCTGGAGCGAGACCTCGCTAGACGGCGTTTTCTGGAAACCCAGTCGGCATTCCACCTTGCCGCGCGTGAGCCGTGCGGCGACCAGCTCGCGCATGCCGGGTTCGAACGAGCGCAACTCGTCGGGGAGGCGGAACTGGACATCCAGATAGCGATGGTTGACCGAACGGATCTCGACGCTGAGTGTGCCGAGCGCGAGCTCCTCGGACACGGCAGCGTAGCCGGTCATGCTGTAGATCATCCACGCTCCTATAGAATACGAGGCCCAACTGAAGATAGCACATAATCACAGCCCCGCCCCCTAGCGGGCGGTCGGATCGAGGCCATGCGCCCCAGCAGAAGGAAACCTGACGAATTGCGCCCCGTGCGCATCACGCGCGGCTACACTCGGCACGCCGAAGGCTCGGTGTTGATCGAATTCGGCGACACCCGCGTGCTGTGCACCGCCAGCATCGACGAAAAGGTGCCCCCGTTTCTGAAAGGGCAGGGTAGGGGCTGGGTCACCGCCGAGTACGGGATGCTGCCGCGTGCCACCAACACCCGGACCCAGCGCGAAGCGGCAACAGGAAAGCTCTCCGGTCGCACCCAGGAAATACAGCGCCTGATCGGGCGCAGCCTGCGTGCGGTCACCGAGCTCGCCGGTCTGGGTGAACGCACGATCCAGATCGACTGCGATGTGATCCAGGCCGATGGCGGGACGCGCACCGCCAGCATCACGGGCGCATTCGTCGCACTGCACGACGCTGTGCGCTGGCTCGCGGACCGGCAGGCAATCGTAGCCTGGCCCCTGGGCCATTTCGTCGCCGCGGTTTCGGTGGGCATTTACGAGGGGGTGCCCGTACTGGACCTCGACTACGCAGAAGACTCTCAGTGCGAGACCGACATGAACGTAGTGATGACCGGCAGCGGCGCTCTGGTCGAGGTCCAGGGTACAGCCGAGGGAACTCCGTTCAGCCGTGCGCAGCTCGATGCGATGATCGAGCTCGCGGGCGTTGGCGTACGACAGCTCATCGCGGCGCAGCGCTCCGCGCTCGGTGTGAAATGAAGCGTCTGGTGCTGGCGAGCAGCAACGAAGGCAAGATCCGTGAGTTTCGACGGATCCTGGCGCCGCTCAGCATCGAAGTAATTCCGCAGGCGCACTTCGGTATTCCCGAGCCCGAGGAGCCGCACGTCAGGTTCATCGAGAATGCGCTGACCAAGGCGCTCCATGCCAGCGTCCTGAGCGGGCTGCCGGCGCTGGCCGACGACTCGGGATTGTGCGTGGAGGCGCTGGATGGAGCCCCCGGTGTTCACTCCGCGCGCTTCGCCGGGGAACCCAGGTCCGACGAACGCAACAACGACCGGTTGCTAGAGCTGCTCGCGCACCGGGAAAACCGCGTAGCGCACTATTACTGCGTCCTGGTGCTGCTGCGCCACGCCCACGATCCGCAGCCGCTGATCGCGGAAGGCGAGTGGCACGGAGAGATTCTGCGTGAACGGCGCGGTGCGGGAGGGTTCGGCTATGACCCGCTGTTTCTCGACCCCCTGCTCGGCAGAAGCGGCGCGGAGCTCCCGCTGGATGAGAAGAACCGCGTGAGTCACCGCGGCAAGGCGCTGGCGGCGCTGGTGGAGAAGCTCAAATTCAAATGAATGCCGCGACCATCGCCGTGCCGTCGCTGGAGCCGGTGATCGCACTGGCCGCGCTCCCGCCGCTGTCGTTGTACGTGCACGTTCCGTGGTGTGTGCGCAAGTGTCCGTACTGCGACTTCAACTCGCACGAGGCGCGCGGAGAGCTGCCCGAGCGGCGGTACGCTCAGGCGCTGCTGGCTGACCTGGAGCAAGCGCTGCCGTCGGTATGGGGAAGGCGTGTGCATACCGTGTTCTTCGGTGGAGGGACGCCGAGCCTGCTCTCGGCGAAGACACTGGACGAGATCTTGTCGGGGATCCGCGCGCGGGTACCCCTCGATCCCGGCGCCGAGGTCACGCTGGAAGCGAACCCCGGCACCTTCGAGGCGGACAAGTTCGCCCAGTTCAGGCGCCTGGGCATCAACCGGCTCTCTATCGGCGTCCAGAGCTTCAATGCGCGGCGCCTGAAAGCGCTGGGCCGCATTCATGATGACCGAGAGGCGCGCCGCGCGATCGAGATCGCCCGGACGCACTTCGACAACGTGAATCTCGACTTGATGTACGCGTTGCCCGAGCAGACGCTGTTGGAGGCGGAAACGGATGTTTCGGCGGCGGTGGAGTTCGCGCCGCAACACCTTTCCGTCTACCATCTGACGATCGAGCCCAACACCTACTTTCATCGCTATCCGCCACGGGTTCCGGACGAACACCTGGCCGCAGACATGCAGGAGACCATCGAGAGCCTGCTGGCAGAGCATGGGTACGTTCACTACGAGACCTCGGCCTTCGCGCGTGCCGGGTACCAGTGCCGTCACAATACCAACTATTGGCTGTTCGGCGACTATCTGGGAATCGGTGCCGGGGCGCACAGCAAGATCTCCTTTGCCGACCGCATCGTCCGGCAGATGCGCTGGAAGCATCCCCGCGAGTATCTGGACCGCGTCGTAGACCAGCCGGTGCAGCAGGAGAATTCCGTGACGTTGGCAGAGCTCCCGTTCGAGTTCATGATGAACGCGCTGCGGCTCACGCACGGCTTCCCCGCGCGCTTGTTCGAGGAGCGAACCGGGTTGCCGCTGCTCACGGTGCGGCGCGAGCTGGACGAAGCCGAGCGCCTCGGCCTCATCACGCGAACCCATACCCACATATCGCCGACCGTGCGCGGGCAGCGCATCTTGAACGACCTGCTGCAGCTGTTTCTGGGCGAACCGTAAGCCGTTCGTTCACACTACAGGAGATCCGATGCAAAGCAGCAGCGACATCACCGCCGACTCGCAGGTGGCGCGGATCTTCGAATGGCGCCGTGGCTTCAACACCATCCATCTCATCGACGTCGGCATCCGGACGGGGCTGTTCAAGGCGCTGGGCGAGTCGCCCGGAGCGAGCGCCGCGGAGCTCGCGATCAAGCTCGGATTGCACGCTCCGTTTGTCGAGACTTGGTGCAGGACGGCCTACGGGATGGAATTGCTGGACGCCGACGAGGGCCCGCGCTACCGCTTGGCGCCATTCTTCGACAGCATCCTCGCCAGCCCGAGCCACCCTCGCTACCTCGGCGGCTACGTGAGACTGGGCACCGAGGTCGCCGCCGAGGATTTCAAGCGTTGCGCGACCGCATTGCGCACCGGCGAGGTGAAGCCGTTCCAGGGGCGCGGCGAGGATTTCGCGCAAGCGGTCGCCGAATCCACCCGGGGACTGCAGGTGGTGACGGTGAAAAAGATCCTGCCCGGTTTGGATGGCCTCGCTTTGCGCCTGGAGGCGGGCGGGACCGTTCTGGAGGTCGGCTGCGGCACGGGCCACTTGCTGGTCCAGCTGTCGAAGGCTTTCCCGCGCGCAGTTGTCGTGGGCGTAGACATCGACGCGGACAGCCTCGCGCTAGCGCGCGCCCGTATCGAGAAGGCCGGCATCGCGGAGCGCGCGCAGGCGCGCCAGGGCAACGTGGGCAGCGCGGTGGCGCCGTCCAGCGTCGACGCTGTAGTGATGGTGGAGGTGTTGCATGAGATCGCGCCGAAGATCCGACCGGCGGTGATCAACGACTGTGCGGCCGCGCTCAGGCCCGGGGGCTGGATGGTGATCGTGGACGAGACCTACCCGTCGACGCTGGAGGAGCTACGCCAGCCCGAGTTCCGCTTTCCGCTGATGACCGGCTTCGAGGAGATGGTATGGGGCAACGTGTTGCCCACGCGCGAAGAACAGGAGAAGCTGCTGCGCGATGCCGGGCTGACAGGGGCGATCCAGCGAACCATCATCGGCGAAGGGTTTACTGTGCTGGCCACGAAGAAACCGTGATTCGTAACCCCCGTGATTCGTGACTCGTGAAAGGCCGTGAACCGCGAAAAGCCGTGACTCGCGAAAGGCCGTGATTCGCGACTCGTAAAGTGCGGAACCCTGCAGAGCAAGCGAGTTCCGACTACGAATCACGAATCACGAATCACGAATCACGAATCACGAATCATGAATCACGAATCACGAATCACGAGATCAGATCGTGTAGCGCACTACGATCCGAGCCGTGCGTCCCTTGTCGCCGCCCCAGTGCGCGAAGTTGGAGCACACTTGCTTGGTCCCGTCGGTATGCGCCCGCTCGAAGGGCGCGTCCACGAACTTCGCCTTGCCGGCGTCCTGACTGGATTCGACGCGGCTTTCGCCCCAAGGCTGCTGCGACTCCTCGGGCCGCGTGAACAGCAGAACTTCGGTGACCTTGGCGCTGGCAGGGACCACGGCGCACACCGCGACGCGCTGCGCATCGGTTTCTGTGCATGCGCTCCGCTCCCCGCCCGAGGCTGCGGCTCGTCCCTTACACGCTGGCAGCTGCACCAGCCCCTCGATGCCCTCTGCGCCGCGGCGGCGCTCCTCGGCTTCGCGTGTTTGAGCGTCCGCGATGCTCTGAGTGCTGAGCCGGACTTGTTCCAGCTTCGCCGTGGTGGAAGCCAAATGCGCGAGTTCCCGCTGTATCTCCTGGCGCAACTGATGAGTGTCGTCGCGCTGTTCTTGATTGAGGTACTCCGAATAGGCGAAGCCTCCGACTCCGGAAGCCAGCATCAGAGTCACCATCCACAGAAGAGAGCGCAGACCCCCCTTCGACTCACGGCGGTCTCCGGACTGCTTGCGCCAGTGCATGACCAACTGAAAGATCGCGGTGCCGACCGTGGCGGTCGCGCCGATCATTGCCGCGAGAACCGGTTCTGAAAAACCCACGGTGTGAACTCCAGTTTGGGGGCAGGTGTTTTGCCTGCGGATTCAAGGAATTGTATCGACCTGGCGGGCACTGCCTTGAGGCCTGCATGGCGCTCGCTAGGCAGCCGAAAGCAAGTTCTATGTCAGCCGACCCGCAACTGGGGAGACGCGGTGCGCCGGAACAGGAGGTCCCACACGTAGTGTCCGAGCTTGATCCCGCGCTGCTCGAACTTGGTCGTCGGACGGTATTCGGGCCGCGCAGCAAACGCGGTAGCCGTGTTCTGCAGCAGCGGCTCGTTGGTGAGCACATCCAGCATCTGTTCGGCGTAGTCCTGCCAGTCGGTGGCCAAATGTATGTAACCACCCGATATCAGACGGGAGGCAACCAAGCGCACAAACGGTGGCTGTATCAGCCGACGCTTGTGATGCCGCTTCTTGGGCCAGGGATCGGGAAAGAAGATGTGAATTCCCGCCAGGCTCTCGGGAGCAATCATCTGCTCGACCACCTCGACCGCGTCGTGCTGGATGATGCGCAGGTTGGTGAGCTGCTTTTCCTCGATCAGCTTGAGCAGGCTGCCCACGCCGGGGGAGTGCACTTCGATCCCGAGATAGTTGCTGTGCGGATGAGCCTGCGCGATCGCCGCCGTCGTCTCTCCCATGCCGCAGCCGATTTCCAGGATCGTCGGGGCAGTGCGGCCGAACACGGCTGCGAAGTCGAGCGCGTGCGCCGAGTACGCCAGCGTGTAGCGACCGTGCAGCTGAGCATAGGCTCGCTTCTGAGCGTTGGACATGCGCCCTTGCCGCAGCACGTAGCTGCGGATGGGGCGATGTGCGGTTTGACGATCCGACTGCGCGGCCAGCTGCCCGGGCTCCTCAGACGCCGGTCACTTGAACTTGTAGAACTGCTGGTTGAGATACTGGACGAGGCTCTCCTGCTCAGCGTCGGTGAATGTGACCTGTGCCGCGTGCGCACACGCGACGAGCCGTTCATTGAGCGCGGCGAGCGACTTGATCTTTCGGTCCGGTCGCGTGTAGACGCTCGTGTCGTGACATTTCGTGCAGTTGGCGTCGTGCAGTTTCTTACCTTGGGCGCTGTCCGCGGCCAACGCAGGCTGCGCCAGCAACGCCGCGGATATCAGAATCGAAATCAGCAGTGCGCGTTTCATCTTCAGCCTCCGTGACTCGAAGACAGTTTGAGTATCAATCGAGCTGCGCGTCGGCGCGCAGCAGCAGCTCCTGGGGAATCTTCAACCCCAGCTTTTTTGCTGTCGCGAGATTGATCACGAACTCGATCTTGCGCGGTTGCTCCACCGGCAAGTCCTCGGGCTTGGTGCCTTTCAGGACCTTGTCGACATAACGCGAAACACCCTTGAAGTAGTCGCGGTAGCTCAAGCCGTAGCTCATCAAACCCCCGGCTTCGGCAAACTCGCGGTAGCTGTACATTCCCGGGAGCTTGTAACGGCCCGCGAGCGCGACGACGTGCCCTGCATGGCTGGTCAACATTGGGTCGATCATGACCACGAACGCGTCGGCGCGCTGCCTCTTCATGGACGCAAACGCACGATCCAACGCGCGATCCAAATCTTCGACGTTCCTGACCTCGACGCGAACCACCTTCACGCCGAAGCGCTGAGCGGCCTGCTGGAGCTTGGCCCAGAAATAGGGGTTGGCCACGTTGTCATGGTTCACCAGCGCGGCGACGACCCGGGCTTTGGGCACCGCCGCCGTGAGCAATTCGAGCCACTTCGGCACCAGCTCCTCGAACAGGGTGGAGGTGCCGGTGATATTCCCGCCTGGCCGTGCGAGGCTGGCGACCAAGCCGGCGGCCACCGGATCCCCGTCCACCGACATCACGACGGGGATGGTTGTCGTGGCGGCTTTGGCTGCGAGCGTGGACGGTATGCAGGTGGTGACAATCGCATCCGGTCTGGCCTCGACCAGCGTCGAGGCAAGCTGCGGAAAATCACTGGGCGAGTTTCCCGCCCAGCGCACGTCTATCGCGATGTTGCGCCCCTCGACGTAGCCCAGCTCGCGCAGGCCGTCCTTGAACGCACCGAGGAACGCACGATTGGAGGCCTGAGACCCGATCGAAAGATAACCGATGTGGGGGACATTCGAGATCGGCTCAGCGTTGCCTGGGTGAGGAAGCGTGAGCGCGACGGTCAGCGCGACGATGTTACAGGTCTTGGCGAAGGCGGATGCGACTCTCGGAGCGCGCATGGGGTGTCAGTGTACGCCCAAATAGTGCGAACGCTATCCAACTACATGGGCAGGAACGATTGGTGCTGCGGTTGCCGCCACAGCTTCGGGATGCAGCATATGCGCGAGCATTTCCAGGCTGTCGACGATGCGCGGACCCGGGCGGCTGAAGTAGGTGTTGCCGTCCGCCACAAACACGCGGCCCTCCCGGACTGCGCGCAGACTTTCCCATTCCGCCCTGCCTGCGAGCAGATTCATCTCGTGCCGCGTCCTGTCGGCGCTGAAGCCACAACACGCCAGCAATACGACATCGGGATCGGAACGCTGGATCTCCTCCCAGCTCACACGGCGGGAAGGCTGGCCTTTGCGTCCGATTGGATCGACACCGCCCGCCAGTTCCACCAGTTCCGGGTTCCAGTGTCCGCCGCAAAATGGCGGATCGATCCACTCCATCAAGAAGCACTTCGGCCGCTCTGCGGTGCGCGCGATGCGCGAAACCACCGCGTCCACGCGTTGCTCCAGCTCCGCAATCACGCGTTCAGCTCGTGCGGGTACTTCTGCCGCCTGTGCAACCAACCGGATATCTGCGTAGATGTCGGCCAGTCGCGTCGGTTCGAGGTTGATCAGGCGCGGGCGCTTCGGCAGCGTGGCGGCGAAGGCCGCGACCGACCCGTAGTTCACGGCACAGACATCGCACAGCTGTTGCGTGAGGATGAGATCGGGCCGCAGATCGCGGATCAGCTCTTCGTCCAGCGTGTAAAGCGTGCCGCGTGCAGCCAGCGTGTCGCGAACCCACGCATCGATCGCCGTGCTCGGCCGGTCGCTCCCATGGATCTCGCAGCGCGTGACGCGCGGGCGGTCGCGGATTTGCTCCGGATAGTCGCACTCGTGGGAGATCCCGACCAGGCGATCGGTCAGGCCCAGCGCGGCCACGATCTCGGTGGCAGACGGCAACAGGGAAACTATCCGCATGCGCGAGCCTCCTCGTCGAGCTGAAGATCGGCGAACACGAAGCCGTCCCGCTCCACGATCTCGCCCGAACTCAACGCAATGGGCCGATCGAACATCGGCCCGGCGCAGCAGAACGTGTGAAACTCGCCGTTCTCGCCGCAAGGATCGACGTCTGTGGGCAGACGATGCAGCAGTGAGTCGTCGAACGTCTGACCCGCGAACTCGCGCGCCAGGCGTTTGGGATCGACGGTCGTGAGCACGGCGCGCAACCCTGCCGCTATCATCTCGCGCGACAATGCAGACGTATCGCTCCCCCAAAGCGGAAACACCGGTGCGACACCGGTCCCGGCTAACCGCTTCTCCCGGTAGGCGCGGACGTCCGCCAGGAACAGATCGCCGAAGGCCATGCGGCTGATTCCATCGGCGCGCGCACCGGCGACGAACTGACCCATGATCTGCTCGTACTGGGCATTCGAGCAGGGGTGAGGCAATGCGATCCAGCGCAGCGGGAGGCCCGCTGCGCGGGCCTGGGCCCGAGTCAAATCGCGGCGCACGCCATGCATGGCAACTCGGTCGAACTCGGCGTTGAAAGTCGTGAACAGCCCCGCGATCTCGTGCTCGCTGCGGTTGCGCAGAACATGCAACGCCCACGCGCTGTCCTTACCGCTGGACCAGGACAGCAGAAGCTTCGGTCGACCCATTTGCTGCGCCGTGTGTGCTCGGACTCGGCGCGTCCGAGAGGCGAAGGCAGCGCTATGCTGCCTTGTTCTGCGCCGGCGCGATGACCCCGGCGGTGGGCGAGCTGGGCGATGCGGAATACAGCTTCTTCGCCATGCGGCCCGCGAGGTAAGCCTCGCGGCCAGCCTCGACCGCTTTCCTCATCGCGCTCGCCATCAGCACTGGATCCTTCGCGGCTGCGATGGCGGTGTTCATCAGGACACCGTCGCAGCCCAGCTCCATGGCGATGGCCGCGTCGGACGCCGTGCCCACACCGGCATCCACCAGCACCGGGACCTTGGCGTTGTCGATGATGATCTGCAGGTTCCACGGATTGAGAATCCCCATGCCGGAGCCGATGAGCGAGGCGAGCGGCATCACGGCGACGCAACCGATCTCCTCCAGTTGCTTGGCGATGATCGGGTCGTCCGAAGTGTAGACCATGACCTGGAATCCTTCTTTCACCAGCGTCTGAGCGGCGTACAGCGTTTCCACGACGTTCGGGTACAGTGTGTGGGGATCGCCCAGCACCTCCAGCTTCACCAGTGCGCGTCCGTCCAGCAGCTCGCGCGCCAGCCTCAGGGTGCGCACCGCGTCCTGAGCCGAGTAGCAGCCGGCGGTGTTAGGCAGGATCGTGAAACGGCTGGGCGGAAGGGCGTCGAGCAGACTGGGTTCGCCCGGGTTTTGGCCGATGTTGGTGCGGCGGATGGCGACGGTGACGATCTGCGCCCCGCTCGCCTCCACTGCCGCTCGCGTCTGGGCGAAATCCTTATATTTGCCCGTTCCGACCAGCAAGCGAGACGAGTAAGTCTTGCCGGCAACGACGAGTTGGTCCATTGCACAATCCTCGTTAACCGCCGCCGACGGCGACTACGATCTCGATGCGATCACCGTCGGACAGGGGTTGTTGATCGAACTGCCCGCGCGGCACGATCTCACCGTTGCGCTCGAGCGCGACGCGCTTACCTGTAAGCTCGAGGCTGGCGATGAGCTGGGCGGCGGTGAGCGGGGCCTCGAACCGGCGGCGTTCACCGTTGACGGTGAGGGAGATCATTGCGGTGGCGCGGACAAACTAAATGAAACCATTTTATCCTGTTAATTGCTGCGCTGCCCGATCCTGCCTTTCGCCCTACGACCGCTGCTCGACATCAGCGCAGCGGTCGCGTTGCTGATGCGGATGCGGCGGAAGACTGCCTTGCGTCGGCAGAGCCAGCTCCGTATAAGGAGTATCTTCAACAACCGACTGGAGACCGGACAATGTTCAAGATCTGCATCGCCGCGCTGGCAGGATACTTGGCCAGTCTCGCGCTTGCCTGCGCCGCGGCCCAGGCTCAGGAGGACAGGTTCGCGAAATGCCCCGACCCGGAAGCCGCGCGCCAGCATGTAAAGCAATGCCTGGCGGCCAATCCTTACAAAACCAAGGAGGTTTGCGAGGAGCTTGCGCAGGAGAAATTCTGCAAGGAAAAGTAGCGGGGGTGACGTCGCGCAGAGCAGGTGGAATACATTCTTGTGAAGGCTCGCGGCTTCGGTTATCGCCTGCGCTGCGCTGTGCGCGGTCTGCGTGAGGGGCTAGCGTTGGAGGCAAGCTTTCGCATCCAGCTGCTGGCCGCGCTCTTCGCCATCGCCGCGCTGCTGTGGCTGCGGCCACCGCTCATCTGGGCAGCATTGGTTGCGACCTTGATTGGAATGGTGCTGGCTGCAGAGCTCCTCAACACCGCGCTCGAGCGGGCCCTGGATGGGTTACATCCAAAGGAAGCCGAGTTCGTGCGCATCGCCAAGGATTGCGCAGCAGCGGCGGTGCTGGTGCTGAGCGTGACTGCGGTAGTCGTGTTTGTGGTGATGCTCGCCGCCGTACTGTGAGAGCAGCCGGACGCTGGCAGCGGTCGGTAGCGGACATCAAGCGAAACTACGGCCTTCCTCCACGGCGTGGCAGGCGACCAGTGACCCTTGTGGCTCTGGCTTTAGCTCCGGCCGCTCGGCGCGGCAGCGTTGATTGGCGAGCGGGCAGCGCGGGTGAAAGGCGCAGCCAGAGGGCGGATCGAGAGGGTTGGCTACTTCCCCTGCCACCGGCGTGCGCGGCCGCCCGCTCATGTCCAGATCCGGGATCGCATCGAGCAGCATGCAGGTGTAGGGATGCCGGGGACGCGAGAACAGTACTTGCGCGTCGGCCAGTTCCACCAGGCGCCCCAAATACATCACCCCGACGCGCGCGGCCATCTGCGACACCACCGCCAGATTGTGCGAGATGAACAGGTAGGTCAAACCGTGCCTGTCTTGCAGCTCTTTCATCAGGTTCAGGATCTGCGCTTGGACCGACACGTCCAGCGCCGAGGTCGGCTCGTCGCAGACCAGGAATTCGGGAGCCGAGGACAACGCGCGCGCGATCGAGATGCGCTGGCGCTGACCGCCGGAGAACTCGTGCGGATACTTGTCGCAGTCTGCTGCTGCCAGTCCCACTTGGATGAGCAGTTCGACGACCCGAGCCTGCAGGTCACCACGGCGGGTGGCCAGGCCGTGCGTCCGAACCGGCTCGGCGACGATGTCCATCACGCGCCAGCGCGGATTCAAGCTTGCATAGGGATCCTGAAAGATCATCTGCATGCGGCGGCGGACCTCGGCGCTCCAGATGCCGGCTGCCGATGTTGCCTGCGGCCTGCCGTCGAACTCGATGCGTCCTCGAGAGGGGGGATAAAGACCCACGATCAACCGCGCGACGGTAGACTTGCCGCAACCGGACTCTCCCACCAGCGCCAACGTTTCGCCTTTGCGCACCTGCAGCGAGAAGTCGTCAACGGCGCGCAGGAGTTGGCGCGGCGCGCGTTCGACCACTCGGCTCAGCCAAGGCTTGGAAACATCGAAGTCGCGTCCCACATCGCGCAGCGAGACTAGCGGCCGTGTCGAATCAGACAGCGCGGGGGTCGCCATGGAGCCAGCATGCGGCGAGGCGGTCGCCGGTTTTGAGCAGCCACGGGCGGTCGCGATCACAGGGCTCGAAGCGCTGCGGGCAGCGGGGGTGGAACGCGCAACCCGGAGGGATCGCGTCCAGACGCGGCATGGCGCCGTCGATCTGCGCGAGAGGCACACCGGTGGTCCCAACTCTCGGGATCGAGCGCATGAGACCGGCTGTGTAGGGGTGGCTTGGCGCGCGCAGCACGCTGCGCACCGGACCGATCTCGACAATCCGTCCAGCATACATGACGGCGACGCGATGCGCGGTCTCCGCGATCACGCCCATGTCGTGGGTGATGAGCATCACCGCGGCGCCGTGCTCGCGGGACAAGCGCTGAAGCAACGTGATGATCTGCGCCTGGGTCGACACGTCCAGCGCAGTGGTTGGCTCATCCGCGATGATCAGCTTGGGTTGCGCGCACAGTGCGAGCGCGATGACCACGCGCTGGCGCATGCCGCCGGAGAACTGGTGTGGATAGTGGTCTAGGCGCCGCTCGGGCGCAGGGATGCCAACTTCTGCGAGTAATGCGACCGCCCGCTCGCGCGCTTCTCGGCGAGAGACGGGGAGATGCGCCAGGATGGTCTCGGTGATCTGCCGGCCGATGGTGTAGAGCGGATCGAGCGACGTGAGCGGGTCCTGGAAGATGGCACCGATGCGCCGCCCACGGATTTCGCGGAGAGCTTCGCGCCGCAGGTTGTCGATCCGCCTGCCTTGAAGCCAGATCTCGCCCGCTGCGATGTGGCCGGGTGGTTCGAGCAGGCCGATGATCGCCATGCCGGTGAGCGATTTTCCAGCGCCCGATTCGCCGACCACGCCAAGCACTTCACCCGGCGCGATGTCGAAGGAAACGCCGTCTACGGCGACCAAGGCGCCGCGCCGCGTCGGGAACTCGACGCGCAGATTGTTCACCTCTAGCAGCAACGCCTCGCTCGCCGCTGGCGCATGCCCCTTCCTCGACCCCCCGATCGAGTCCGGGGCGAGCTCACTCCCGAGGGAGGGGGAGGGCGAGGGCGCAGCGTCCGTAGTCATGGTCAATCCGAATCAGCCGAGGTTGGGCTCATCTCAGCTTCGGATTCAGTGCATCGCGCAGCCAGTCGCCAAGCAGGTTGACGGAGAGCACGAGCACGACCAGCGCGACGCCCGGGAACACTGCGATCCACCATTCCCCCGAGAACAAGAAGTTATTGCCCACGCTGATCAAAGTCCCCAGCGATGGCGTGGTGGGTGGCATACCCACCCCGAGAAAGGACAGCGTGGCCTCGGTGACGATCGCGGTTGCAAGGTGAATGGTGGCGATCACCAGCACCGGCCCCATCACGTTTGGAAGCAGGTGGTGCCACATGATGGCGGCCGGGCGGCGGCCGATGACGCGCGCCGCCTGGACGTACTCCTTGTTTTTCTCCACCAGGGTCGAGCCGCGAACCGTCCGCGCATACTGCACCCACCCTGAGATCCCGATCGAGAAGATCAGCACGTACACGGCCATGCTGCTGCGCCATTCGCGTGGCAGCGCCA
>Ga0335084_10001636_pt1 | contig 21169 bp, 16 predicted proteins | sample Lox_Sample_44_FD_206721 | JGI IMG/M metagenome (GOLD analysis project Ga0335084, IMG submission 206721) | Soil microbial communities from Loxahatchee National Wildlife Refuge, Florida, United States - Lox_Sample_4.4 | ecosystem: Environmental > Terrestrial > Soil > Wetlands | place: USA...
TTCTCCTTGAAGAAGCGCGAGCACCCCATGATCGTTCCGGTGGTGCCCATGCTGCTCACGAAGTGCGTCAACCGGCCCTGGGTATCGCGCCAGATCTCGGGGCCGGTGCCCTCGTAGTGAGCGCGCGGGTTGTCGGGATTAGCGAACTGGTCGAGGATACGTCCCTCGCCCCGCGCCTCCATCTGTTGGGCCACGTCGCGCGCCATCTCCATTCCACCATCCTTGGGCGTGAGCACGATTTGCGCGCCGAACGCGGCCATGGTAGTGCGCCGCTCGGCGGACAGGTGCTCGGGCATGACCAGAACCATGCGGTAGCCGCGCATGGCCGCCACCATCGCCAGCGCAATGCCGGTATTGCCGCTGGTGGGCTCGATCAAGGTATCGCCTGGTTTGATCTCTCCGCGCGCCTCGGCGTGGACGATCATCGACAGCGCGGGCCGGTCCTTCACCGATCCCGCCGGGTTGTTGCCCTCCAGCTTGGCCAGAATCATGTTGCTGGTCTCGCCCGGCAGCCGCTTGAGCCGCACCAGCGGCGTACCGCCGACGCAATCGTCCAGCGTCTTGTAAGCAGCAGCGCCGGCGCTCAGTTTTCCAGCAGCCACTTGACGTATCTCCCCACCCCCTGCTCAACGCTCGAGAGCGGGGCCGCGTAGCCGGCACGGCGTAGCTTCTCGATGTCGGCCTGCGTATAGCTCTGGTATTTCTCCTTCAGCCCCGCAGGGAAGGCCGTGTACTCGATCAACCCTTGCGCTCGCAACTGCTCGAGCTCCAGGCGTTCCACGCCCTGGGACTCGCGTAACGCATTGATCGTGGCGGCTGCAACCTGATTGAAGCTTTGCGCGCGGCCGGTGCCCAAGTTGAAGATACCCGAGTGCTGGGGATGATCGAGGAGATACAGATTCACGTTGACCACGTCCTGCACCGAGACGAAATCGCGCCGCTGCTCGCCCGCGTCGAACCCGCCGCTGCCCTCGAATAGCTTGACCCGGCCTTCGGAGCGGTACTGGTTGAAAAAGTGGAAAGCCACCGAGGCCATGCGTCCCTTGTGGGCCTCGCGCGGACCGTACACGTTGAAATAGCGCAGGCCCACCACCTGCGCGGTGTTGTCGCTCCAGCGCCGCCGTACCAGGTTGTCGAACAGGAGCTTGGAATAGCCGTAGATGTTGAGCGGCCGCTCGTGCGCAGGGTCCTCGCGGAACACACTGCCGGCACCGTACACGGACGCGGACGATGCGTAGATGAAGGGGACCTCCTCGGCCTGGCAGAAGTCGAGCAGCTCGGCCGAGTAGCGGTAGTTGTTCTCCATCATGTAGCGCCCGTTGCTCTCCATCGTGTCCGAGCACGCGCCCTGATGCAACACCGCATTCAGCTCGCCGTCGTAGGCGCCCACTCCCAGCTTGCGCAGGAACTCCTCCTTGTCCAGGTAGTCCGCGATCCGGCAGTCGACCAAGTTGCGGAACTTGTCGCCACGCGTCAGGTTATCCACGGCGATGATGTCGTCGTCGCCGCGGTCGTTGAGCGCCTTCACCAAATTGGAGCCGATGAATCCTGCCGCACCGGTCACGACGATCATCTGCGCACTCCTGAAGCCGAGATCAAGTGAAAAGCTCGTCGGGATGGACCACGGCAGTGCCGAGCTTTCCGACTACGATGCCGGCCGCTTTGTTGGCCCAGCGCACGGCGTCCGCGAGCTCGACTCCGGCGGCCAGCATAACACCGAGCGTGGCGATGACCGTGTCCCCGGCCCCGCTCACGTCGTAGACTTCCTTGGCCACGGCTGGAACGTGCACGGTTTCATTTTCCCGGAACAAGGTCATGCCCTCCTCGCTGCGGGTGACCAGCAACGCATCCAGGTGCAGGGCGCGGCACATTTGCTGCGCCTTGGCCGCCAGTTCGGCGTCGTTGCGCCAACGCCCGGCGACCGTACGGAACTCACCGATGTTGGGCGTCAGTATCGTGGCATGGCGGTACTTCTCGAAGTCATCGCCTTTGGGATCCACCAGAACGATCTTCCCGGCCGAACGGGCCTGCTGGATCATGTGGTCCACGTGCGCCAACCCGCCCTTGCCATAGTCCGAGAAGATCACGACCTTTGCGGTCGACAGGCGCGCATCGAATTCGGCCCGCTTGGCTCTCAGGGCCTCGGGCGCCGGCGGGTTCTCGAAATCGATGCGTAGCAGCTGCTGCTGACGACCGATCACGCGCAGCTTCACGGTGGTGTTGAGCGTGGCGTCTCGCGTCAATTGTGCGTGCACGCCCTCAGCTTCCAGCAGCCGCGCGAGAGCGGCCCCCGGCTCGTCGGTCCCGATCACGGCGAGTAGGTCGACTCTGCCACCGATGGCGACGACGTTGCGGGCCACGTTGGCAGCGCCTCCGGGTCGCTCCTCGCTGCGGGTGATGCGCGCCACCGGCACCGGCGCCTCGGGGGAGATGCGGCTAACCTCCCCAAACCAGTAGCGGTCGAGCATGACGTCGCCGACTACCAGTACATGGGCGGTGGAGAGATCGGGGCGCGTCATAGGCCGTGACTCGTGATTCGTGATTCGTGACTCGTAAAACCCTCCTGACCCCTCGTCGCGGCGGCGGAGCGCCTCATAGCCCGTGACTCGTGATTGATGCTACGCAATTCGTAGCAGACTCCTGGTCCTTTGCTGCGTCGCTGTTGCTCCCGGCAGATGACTCGTCTGCTGGGCTCGCCCCGACCCGGTACGCATTGGTCCGCTTAGAAGGTTCGGCGCTCCCCGACGAGTTACGAATCACGAGTCACGGCCCCGCCCGATGGAAAAATACTCCAGCCCCGCCGCCGCCACCAGCTTCGGATCGTAGAGGTTGCGGCCGTCGAAGACCAGTGGCTCCTTCAGGCGCTTCCTGATGGCGCCAAAGTCCGGGCTGCGGAACTCCTTCCACTCGGTTACGATGATCAGGCCGTCGGCCCCATCCAGCGCCGCGAGCGGGGTTGACGCGTAGCTCAGCCGCGGCTCGTCGCGAAAGATGCGCCGCGCCTCATCCATGGCCACGGGGTCATAAGCACAGAGCGCTGCGCCTCGATCGAGCATCTCCTGGATCACAACACGGCTCGGAGCCTGGCGCATGTCGTCGGTATTCGGCTTGAATGCCAAGCCCCACAGGGCGAAGCGGCGCCCCTCCAACTGCTCACCCAGGCGCGCCGCGATTTTCTGGACCAGGCGCTGCTTCTGCGCCTCGTTGGCTTGCTCCACCGCGTGCAGGATCCGAAGCGACAGCCCCGCGTGACCCGCGGTCCGTTGCAGCGCTCTGACGTCCTTCGGGAAGCAGGAGCCGCCGTAGCCACAGCCCGCGTACAGGAAGTCGTAGCCGATGCGCGGGTCCGAGCCGATGCCCTGCCGTACCTGCTCGATGTCCGCCCCCAGCTTTTCCGCGAGGTTCGCGAGCTCGTTCATGAACGAGATGCGCGTGGCGAGCATCGCGTTGGCTGCGTATTTGGTCAGCTCCGCCGAGCGCACGTCCATCACCAGCATGCGCTCATGGTTGCGCTGAAACGGCGCGTACACCGCCCGCATGATCTGCGTCGCGCGCTCATCGTCACCATCTGCCCCGATCACTACGCGATCGGGCTTCATGAAATCCTCGACCGCTGCGCCTTCCTTCAGAAATTCCGGATTGGATACCACGCTGTAGGGTACATCCACGCCGCGCGCCTTCAACTCCTCGCCGATGGTTTCGCGCACCCGGTCCGCAGTCCCCACCGGGACTGTAGACTTGTCGACCACGACTTTGTAGTCCCGCATGTAGCGGCCGATGCTGCGCGCGGCCTCGGCTACGTAGCGTAGATTGGCCGAACCGTCGTCGTCCGGCGGCGTTCCCACCGCGATGAATTGCACGGTCCCGTGATGAACGCTGGGTTCGACATCGGTCGTAAAACGCAGGCGACCGGCCTGCGCGTTGCGCTTGACGAGCGACTCGAGCCCCGGCTCGTGGATGGGGACCCCGCCAGAGCGCAGCAGTTCGATCTTGTTCTTGTCCACGTCCAGACACAGCACATCGTTGCCCTGGTCCGCCAGGCATGCGCCCGTTACAAGGCCGACATAGCCCGTCCCGATCATCGTGATTTTCACTCTGCACCTCGTGCGATTTCCGCGTGGATACTGCGCAGCGCCGCAAGCGGATCCGCGGCACGCGTGATGGGGCGGCCGATGACCAGATAGCTTGCCCCCGCGTCCAAGGCGGCGCGCGCGGTCGCGACTCGCCTTTGATCGTCCTGGCGCTCGTGACGGTCGCCAGATGCGGAGCGGATCCCCGGCGTGACAAGCAGAAAGTCGGGCCCGCATTGGCGGCGCAGCACGGAGGCTTCCAGGGGCGAGCAGACCACGCCGTCCACCTCGCTCTTCCGGGCTAGCTCTGCCAGCTGGGACGCCGCGCGCTGGGGCGCACCGTCGATGCCAACCTCGCGCAGCTCCTCGGCTCCGAGGCTGGTGAGAATCGTCACCGCGATCACCCGTGGGCGCTCACGGGCGCTGCCTAGGGCTTCGCGTGCTGCCGCCATCATTTCGCGGCCTCCCAACGCGTGCACGTCCAGCATCCATACCCCAAGCCGCGCCGCTGCTTTGCAGGCTTGCGCAACGGTATTGGGAATATCGTGGAACTTCAGGTCGAGGAACACTGCAAACCCGTTGCGCGCAAGCTGCTCTACGACAGCCGGACCAGCGGCGGTGAACAGTTCGTTGCCGACCTTGAGCCGGCACAGCTCGGGCGTGAGCCGGCGCGCCAGGGCCATGGCGCCATCAGCGTCTGGCAGGTCCAACGCGACGATGACGCGCGGATCGTTCAAGCCACGGCCTCCCGCTCCTCGCTGCGCCGTGGCGGATAGGTTTCCCAGCCGTGACACGCCGGGCAGTGCCAGTAGAACTGGCGCGCCTTGAACCCGCAGCTGTCGCAGCGATACAGCGCCAGGCTGCGCGTGTGCTGGTGGACCAGGTTGCGGATCAGCTCGAGGTCGCGCCGACGCTCTAGCGGCGCCTCGAGGAGCTGGGCTTCGAGCAGCTTGTCCAGACCCAGAAGCGTTGGCGTACGCCTCAATTCGTCGCGCACCAGCTCGTTGACTCGTCCTGGCCCGTCGCGCTCCAGCACCGCCTGGAACACGGTGTTGAGTAGATCGAGCGAAGGGTAGCTCGCGAGGTAGCCGCGCAGCAGGCTCACTCCTTCGTCCAGCCGGCTCAGCTCCCGGTAGGCGTTCAGGAACTTCTCGGCGGCGAGCGGCAAGTACGCCGGATTCTGGCCCTCGATGCGTTTCCAGCATTCGATCGCCTCAAGCGCCTTCCCTTCGTTCATGGCGAGATCGCCCAGGACCAGATAAGCGCGCACGCACTTGCGGTTGACGTTGAGGGCATCCTGAAGGTAGGCGCGCGCTCGCTCGGGGCGCGAATGTGTCATCTCCGACTGCGCCAGTTCGCAATAGAAGTGTGCGATCTCGCGCTGGCTCGACTGCCCGGTAACCGCATCCATTCTGCGGGACGCGTCGATCGCTTTGAGCCAGTCCTTCTCCTGCTCGTAGATCTCGAGCAGAAACTTGAGTGCGGATTGCTCATAACCGGTGCCCTCGAGCTTGAGGAACATCTCCTCGGCGCGGTCAAGCAGTCCGGCCTTGAGGTAGTCCTGTGCCAGCTCGTACAGGGCAGTCAGCCGTTGCTCGGTCGCGAGGTCGGCGCGGTCCACCAGGTTCTGGTGCATGCGGATGGCTCGCTCGACTTCGCCGCGCCGGCGGAACAGGCTACCCAGGGCGAAATGCAACTCGACCGTCTGAGGATCCACCTTGACCACTTCGATGAACGCCTCGATGGCCTTGTCCGGCTGTTGGTTGATGAGGAAGTTGAGGCCGCGGAAGTACGACGACGGCAGCGCACGAGACTCGGTGAGAAGCTGCTTGAGGTCCACGCGGGCAGCGAGCCAGCCCAAGCCGAAAAAGATCGGGAGCGCGATCAGCCACCAGAACTCGAATTCCATGCGCTCACGCCCAGACCAAGGCACTCACAGAAACGGCCGCTCGGGCTGAGCGTTGTGAGACGCCTGCCTGGCCCGCCGTTCGCGCCGCAGCTGCATCAGCTCCCGGCGTTGACGGTACAGCGCCGCCATCCCAGCCAGCGCCCCAAGGACGGCGCCACTCGCGAAGAACACGAACAAAGCCAGTGACAGCGGCGGGTGCCACTCCCATCCGAGAAAGTAGCGGACCACAACCGGATCGGTATTCTTGAGAGCGAAGCCGAAGAGCAAGACAAAGAGCAGGATCCAAAGGATCCAACGCAGGTACCGCATCAACTTGACCGAAATCCGCGCGCGGCTACTTCTGCTCTCCCTCGCGGCGGGCGTCCACTCGCTCCCGCAGCTCCTTGCCGGCCTTGAAGTGAGGGACGTACTTGGCTGGGACCTGTACCTTGTCGCCCGACTTGGGGTTGCGCCCGACTCGGGGAGGCCGATAGTTGAGGCCGAAACTCCCGAAGCCCCTGATCTCGATGCGTTGACCCAGAGCGAGGCTCTTGGACATGGCATCCAGGATCATCTTCACGGCCAGTTCCGCGTCGCTCGCCACGAGTTGCGGAAAGTGCACCGCTAGCCTGGAGATCAACTCCGACTTTGTCATGGGTTTCCCTTATCGCCGCTCGGATGGCTCAGTTTCTCGCGCCGCCGCCCGCCTTGCCCCTCGCCTGGCCTTGGACTGTTCGGGCCAGCTGTTCGAGGTCCGCGTTACAAGCCCTGGGACGAGCTCCGTTGTCGAGCCGAGTTCCCTTACTGGGCAGAGTTCTTGGTGTCGAGTTTGGCCTTGAGCAGCGCACCCAGGTTCGTGGTTCCGGTGCTGACCGGTGTATCGGCCGCGTGCTTCTGGATTGCCTCACTCTCCTCGGCCATGCTCTTCTGCTTGATCGACAAGTTGATCGTGCGGTTCTTGCGGTCGACGTTGATGATCATCGCGCTCACCGCGTCCCCTTCCTTCAAGTGCTGGCGGATGTCCTCCACCCGGTCGCGCGACACCTCGGAGGCGCGCAAATAACCTTCAACCTCGCCATCCAGGCTGATCAGCGCGCCCTTGGCGTCCAAGCTCTTGACCTTGCCTTCTACCACGCTGCCCTTTTCGTGGGTGGCGACGTAGTTGTTGAACGGGTCGCCCTCGAGCTGCTTGATGCCGAGCGAGATGCGTTCGCGCTCGACGTCGATGGCGACGACTACCGCCTCGACCTCGTCACCCTTCTTGTAGTTGCGCACCGCCTCCTCGCCCGGGAGCGTCCAGGACAGGTCCGAGAGGTGCACCAGGCCATCGATCCCGCCGGGCAGCCCTATGAACACGCCGAAGTCGGTGATGGACTTGATCTGTCCTTTCACCTTGTCTCCCTTCTTGAAATTGCCGGCGAACTCTTCCCACGGATTCGGCAAGCACTGTTTCATACCCAGCGAGATGCGGCGGCGCTCCTCGTCGATCTCGAGGATCATCACCTCCACCTCATCGCCCACCTGGACCACGCGCGACGGATGCACGTTCTTGTTGGTCCAGTCCATTTCCGACACGTGCACCAGCCCCTCAATGCCGGATTCGATCTCGACGAATGCGCCGTAGTCGGTCAGATTGGTGACCTTGCCAAACAGACGCGTGCCGGTCGGGTAGCGGCGCGCGATGCCGACCCACGGGTCTTCGCCAAGCTGTTTCAGCCCGAGCGAGACCCGGTTCTTCTCTTGATCGTATTTGAGCACCTTGGCTTCGACTTCGTCGCCTACCGACAGTACTTCAGAGGGATGTTTGACGCGGCGCCAGGCGAGATCGGTGATGTGCAGCAGCCCATCGATACCGCCCAGGTCCACGAATGCCCCGTAGTCGGTGATGTTCTTGACCACGCCCTTGACCACTGCACCTTCTTGCAGGCTGGACAGCAGCGCCTCGCGCTCTGCGCCCTGGGTCGCTTCAAGCACCGCGCGGCGCGAGACCACCACGTTGTTGCGCTTGCGGTCGAGCTTGATGACCTTGAACTCGAGCTGCTTGCCCTCGTAGGGGTTAGTATCTTTGACCGGACGCAGGTCCACCAACGATCCGGGCAGGAAGGCCCGGATACCGTTGATCATCACGGTGAGCCCGCCTTTCACCTTGCCGTTGACCAGCCCCTGAACCACCTTGCCTTGCTCGAGCGCAGCCTCGAGTTCATGCCAGGCGGCCAGCCGCTTGGCTTTTTCTCGCGACAGTCGCGTCTCGCCATAGCCGTCTTCCAGGGCCTCGATGGCGACCTGCACGAATTCTCCCGGCCGCACCTCCAACTCACCGCGGTCGTTACGGAACTCGTCGATCGCGATGTAACTCTCCGACTTGAGCCCTGCGTTTACCACTACGAAGTTGGCGTCTACGCGCACGACCTCGGCAGTGATCACCTCTCCGGCGCGCATCTCCTTGCGCGAGAGGCTCTCTTCGAACAGCGCAGCGAAATTTTCAGACTTGTCGGAGGCATGAGTGCGGGCAGCGGTTGTCATCACGTAAAATATGGAACTCTTTCGTTAACCCAGTGGCAAGGCCAAATGGGGCCGATTAATAAAAAAACCATCCCACGGCATCGGGCTTTGCCCGGACCTTCGGGTCCGGCTCTGAGCACCCGGTTCTAGCGGGATGGCGCCTGGTTCAGCGCCCGCCGACACAGCGCCAGCACCTGCTCCACGGTCTCCTCTATCGAGAGCTCCGTCGTGTCCAGCAGGTGGGCGTCGGCGCATTTCTTCAGAGGCGCAACTGCGCGCCTCGCATCTTGGGCATCACGCTGGTTGATGTCCTGCAAAAGGGCGTCAAGGTTAGCATGTATTCCTTTGTCGATCAACTGTTTATGGCGCCGCCGCGCACGCTCCTCCGGACTGGCGGTCAAGAACACCTTGATTGCGGCGTCGGGGAACACCACGGAGCCCATGTCGCGCCCATCGGCCACCAGCCCCGGGGCCCGACGGAAAGCGCGCTGGCGGCCGAGAAGCGCCCGCCGGACTTCGGGCACAGCGGCAACTCTGGAAGCCGCGATGGAGACCTCCTCGGTACGGATCGCCTGGGTAGCATCCTGCCCGTCGAGAACGACCCGGTCGCCGCGGAATTCGCAGTCCAGCCCGATGGACAAGGCGGCCAGTGCATCAGCATCGGTCAGATCGATCCGCCGCCGCTGCGCGGCCAGCGCTACCAAACGATACAACGCTCCACTGTCTAGAAAGCGAAACCCCAGCGCCGCGGCGACCTGGCGCGCCACCGTGCCCTTCCCCGATGCCGACGGGCCATCGATGGCTATCACAGGTACGGAGGACCCTGAGGTGATCTCGGCGAAGCGCTCGAAGTAGTCGGGGAAGGTCTTGGCCACGCATTTGGGGTCGTTGATACGCACCGGCACGCCCCCCAAAGCGGCCAGGGAGAAGCACATCGCCATGCGGTGATCGTCGTAGGTATTGATCGCAGCCTGGGGCGTAAGAGCCGAGTTAACGGGGGACGTCACAACCAGATAGTCGGGACCCTCCTCGGCGTTCGCCCCCAACTTGCGCAGCTCGGTTGCCATCGCCGAGAGGCGGTCGGTCTCCTTGACTCGCCAGCTCGCGATGTTGCGCAGCCGGCACGGACCGTCGGCGAACAGCGCGGCTACCGCCAGAGTCATGGCAGCGTCGGGAATGTGGTTGAGGTCCAGGTCGAATGCCCTGAGTCTCCCATCCGTCGGCGCTCGAGCTTCGATCCAGTCTTCGCCCAGCATAACGACCGCGCCCATCTGTGCCAGGGCTTCCGCGAAGCGCACATCTCCTTGAACGCTATCGCGCCCGACACCCTCTACGCGCACCGGCCCGCCGCCAATGGCACCCGCAGCCAGGAAGTACGACGCGCTGGAGGCATCGCCCTCCACACGGACCACGCCCGGACTGCGGTAGCCGCGGCCACCTGGAACAGTAAAAGAGGTCCAGCCGTCGCGCACCACCTGCACGCCGAATGTGGCCAGCAGACGCAGTGTGATCTCGATGTAAGGCGCCGAAATCAGCTCGCCTTCGACCTCTACGGTCACGGTCTGCCCGGTCATCGGCAACGCCATGAGCAGCGCCGTGAGGAACTGGCTCGATACGTCTGCCCGCACGCGCACGCGCCTATCGCCCCGGACCGCGGCCGGAAAGATCTCCAGCGGCGGGAACCCCTCTTTACCCAGGTAGCGGATGTCCGCGCCGAGCGTTCGCAGCGTGTCGACCAGATCGCCGATCGGACGCTCGTGCATGCGCGGCGTACCCGACAGCGTGTAATGACCGCCGTTGAGCGCCAGCGCAGCGGTGAGCGGGCGAAAAACAGTGCCGGCGTTGCCCAGGAAGAGCGCGCCCGACCGCTGGGGAAAGACTCCTGCGCAGCCCGTGACCAGCACGCGCTGCGGGTCGCTGCGCTGCACCTGCACGCCGAGTTGTTCGAGCGCATCGAGCATCCGGTCCACGTCGTCCGCAGAAAGCAGATCGCGGATCTCGGTCACGCCTTGGGCCAGCGCCGCCAGCAGCAGTGTGCGGTTGGAGATGCTCTTGGAGCCTGGCAGTCGGATAGTCCCAGCGGCGTGCGAAAACGGGCCCAGATCGAGGTAGGGCGGGTAGGCGCTCATCGGCTCACTGCTGTCCGCGCAGCCATTTGCTGCGCGCCGCGCGCGCCAGTTCGAAGCTGAGCTCGATGTCGGCACCGTCTCCGGCTTCCATTTCCGCAGCCAGGGTCGACAGGCGGTCCTGAAATGCGCGGATCTCAGCCAGGAGCGCGTCGCGGTTGGCCAGGCAGATGTCCCGCCACATCTCGGGCGAACTTGAGGCAATGCGCGTGAAGTCGCGGAACCCAGCGCCCGCAAAAGAGAGCAACTCCGTGGCGTCTTCACGACTGGCGATCATCTCCACCATGGTGAACGCCAGCACGTGCGGGAGATGGCTCACCGCGGCAAATACTTCGTCATGGCGCTCTGCAGACATTTCCACGGTGCGCGCCCCGCACGCGCGCCATGCGGCATCGACCCGCACGCGTGCGCGATCACCTGTCTCCGCCACGGGTGTCAATACCACCGTGCGGCCGCGGAACAGCTCCGCCGTGGCGGCCTCTACGCCGGACAGCTCGGCGCCCGCGACGGGATGGGCAGGCACGAATTGCATCAGTTTGAGCCCCAGATGGCCGCGCGCCGCGCCCACGACGTCGCGCTTGGTGCTCCCCCCATCGGTGAGCACGGCATCAGGCGCGAGATGCGGCGCGATGGCATTGAGCACCGATATCGTCTGCTGCACCGGTACGGCGACGAGCACCAAATCGGCGCCGTCGAGCGCTTCAGGCGCATCGGAGGCCACTTCGTCGATCACGCCAAGCTCCAACGCGCGCTCGAGATTGGCACGGCTGCGACCAAACCCCGCGACACGCTCGACGCAGCCCGCCTGCTTTAGCGCCATAGCGAAGGAGCCGCCGATCAGCCCGACGCCGAACACGGCCAGCTTGCGGAAACGGGCGTCTGTTACGGGCATCGGCGCCGGAACACGTCAGTCGTGCAGAGCCATGCGCAACGCACTCAGGAACCGCTCGTTCTCGGCCGGGAGCCCGATCGACACGCGTAGGTGCTCAGGCAGGCCATACATGTCGATGGGCCTCACGATCACGCCCCGTTGCAGGAGCCGCTGGTAGACCTGCGTCGCAGAGCCGGCTCGAAAGCTCACGAAGTTGCCGAACGACGGGATGTGCTCCAATCCCAGACGCCCCAGCCCGCCGACGATCTGGCGCATGCCGGAGCGGTTGAGCTCCACGCTCTCGTGCACGAACTCGCGGTCGTCCAGAGCCGCCTGCGCAGCGGTCTGGGCCACGCTGCTGACATTGAATGGTTGCCGCACCCGGTTCATCAGATCCGCCACTTCGGGATGAGCCAGTGCGAAGCCCACCCTCAGACCCGCGAGCCCATAGGCTTTCGAAAAAGTGCGCGTGATGACCAGGTTGGGGAAGCGCGTCAGCCAGCGCACGCTGTCCACTTGCATCTCACCCGGCAGATATTCGTGGTACGCCTCGTCGAGGACGACCATGACACCGCGCGGCACCCGCTGCAGGAACGCCTCCACTTCCGGAGCCGGGACGAAAGTGCCGGTGGGATTGTTCGGGTTGGCGATCCAGATGACCCGCGTGTCTTCGCGCACTGCGCTAACCATGGCCGCTAGATCGTGGCCATAGTCCTTCGCCGGCGTTTCCAGCCGTGCTGCACCCGCAACCTGCGTCGCCAGATGATAGACGACGAACGCGTGCTGTGACATGACCGCGGAGGTGCCGTTGCCAAGAAAACAGCGGGCCACCAGTTCTAAGACATCGTTGGAGCCATTGCCCAGCACGATCTGGTCGTCCCCCACCCGGTAGCGGGCCGCCAGCGCCTGCTTCAGCGAGAAGCCATTGCCGTCGGGGTAGCGGGCCAGGTGTTGCAGCTGCGCCTCGATCGCTGCCCGCGCCAGCTGACTCACCCCGAGCGGGTTCTCGTTTGACGCGAGCTTGACGATGCCGCTCTCCTCCAGCCCCATCTCTCGCGCCAGCTCGGAGATCGGCTTACCCGGCTGGTAGGGCGCGATCGCGCGGATATAGGAGGGGGACAACTCGCAGGGGTCGATCATGAGGGCCCGTGTGTCTACAGCGCGGCCGGATAGGAACCCAGGATCTTGAGAAAGGAAGCGCGGCTGCGCAGCTGCGCCAGGGCTCGCGCCACGGGCGCGTCCTGCTGGTGACCCTTCAGATCGACGAAGAAAACGTACTCCCACATGCCGGTGCGCGAGGGCCTGGACTCCATTCGGGTCATGTCGACGCCCTGTTCGGCAAGCGGGGCAAGCAGGTCATGCATCGCGCCTGGTCGGTTGAGCGTAGACATCGCGAGCGAGGTCTTGTCCCGCCCGGATGGCGCCGCTTCCTGATCGGCGATGACCAGAAAGCGCGTCGTGTTGTTCGGCTGGTCCTCGATATTGTGAGCCAGCACATCGAGCTGGTACAGCGCCGCCGCGGCCCGCGAACCGAGCGCGGCCGTGTTGGCTTCCTGAGACGCCAGACGCGCGCCCTCGGCGTTGCTGACGACCGAGATGCGCTCGGCTTGCGGCAGGTTCTGGTTGAGCCATTCGTGGCACTGAGCCAGGCTCTGCGCGTGCGCGTAGATCTTGCGAATCGGTTCACCGAGAGCCGATTTGCCCATCAGGCATTGGTGCACCGGCAGCAGGACCTCGCCGCAGATGTGCGCAGGCGTGGCGAGCAGCAGATCGAGCGTGCGCCCCACCGCGCCGTCGGTAGAGTTTTCCACCGGCACCACGCCATAGCCCGCCTGTTGCGCTTCCACCTCCCGGAAGACCTCGTCGATCGAGGTGCAGGGTCGGCTTCGCACCTGAGCACCGAAATGCTTGAGCGCGGCCTCCTCGCTGAAAGTCCCGCGCGGACCGAGAAACGCAACCGACAGAGCTTGCTCCAGGGCACGGCAAGCGGAAATGATCTCGGTGAACAGGCGCACAATCGCGCCCGCTGGCAGCGGACCCGGGTTGCAATCCAGCAATCGCTGCACCACCTGTGCTTCGCGCTCGGGTCGATAGATTGGCCCGCCGCCCTTGAGGCTGCCGATATCCCGCGCCAGCTGCGCCCGCTGGTTTACGAGCCGCAGGATATCGTCGTCGATGGCGTCGATGCGATCGCGCAGGTGCTTGAGCGGGTCGGTCATGAATGCTTCCCGCCTCACGCCGGCAGGTAACGCACCATCAGCACGCCCTTAATGGCCGCGATTCCACTCAGCACGTTAGCAGGCACCGGGCTGTCTACGTCGACCAGGGTGTAGGCCATCTCGCGCTTCGATTTGTTCAGCATGTTGTGGATGTTGAGCCCAGCTGCCGCAACCGCGGTGGAGATCTGCCCCAGCATGTTGGGGACGTTGGCGTTGGCGATGCCGACGCGATACGGCGACTCGCGCTCCATCAGCACGTCGGGGAAGTTCACCGCGTTGCGGATGTTTCCGTGCTCGAGATAGTCGCGCACCTGGTTGGCAACCATGACGGCGCAATTATCCTCCGCCTCGCGCGTAGAGGCCCCGAGGTGCGGCAACGCCACCACTCCTGGGTTGGCATCGAAGCGCGCGTTCGGAAAGTCGCACACGTAGTATCTCAACCGCTTCGCCGTCAACGCCTCGACTACAGCCTCCGCGTCGACGATCTCGTCACGCGCGAAGTTGAGCAGGACCGCCCCGTGCCGCATGAGCGCGAGCCGCTGCGCATCGATCAGGTGCCGAGTAGTGGGCGCCAGCGGCACGTGCAGGGTGAGGAACTCGCACGCCTTGAGCACCTCCTCGATGCTGTGCGCCCGCCGGACCTGGGACGGCAGGCTCCAGGCCGCCTCGACCGTGATCTCCGGGTCGTACCCCATGACGTTCATGCCGAGCTTGATGGCCGCATCGGCCACCAGGCTGCCGATCCGGCCCAGGCCTAGAATGCCGAGCGTGCGATGGGGCAACTCGAAGCCGGCGTAGTGTTTCTTGTTCTCTTCCACTACCCGGTTCAACTCCGCATCGGTGCCCCGCAACCCCTCGACAAATCGCACGGCGGGAAGCAGGTTGCGGGCCGCCATCAGCAGACCGGCCAGCACCAGTTCCTTCACCGCATTCGCGTTCGCCCCCGGGGCGTTGAACACGGGCACGCCACGCTGGCTCATGACCTCGACCGGGATGTTGTTGGTCCCGGCCCCGGCCCGCCCGATGGCCTTGACCGAGGCGGGGATCGTCATCGCGTGCATGTCCTGTGAGCGCACCAAGATCGCATCCGGTCGATCCGTGTGGTTGCCCACCTCGTAGCGCTCAGGCGGCAGCAACTTCAAGCCGGCATGAGAAACGGAATTGAGCGTGAGAATCTGGAGCTTGTCCGGCATGCCGTCCCCCTTAGCCACGGCGCTCGAAATCGCGCATGAACTCGACCAGGGCCTTGACTCCCGCCAGCGGCATGGCGTTGTAGATCGACGCGCGCATGCCGCCCACCGAGCGGTGGCCCTTGAGCTGAATCAGGCCATGTTGTGCGGCCTGCTTGAGGAATGCTTCGTCGCGGGCCGGATCGCTCAAAGTGAAAGGCACATTCATGCGCGAGCGGTCCTCCCGGGCCACGGGGCTGCGATAGAAAGCGCTGGAGTCGAGCAGGTCGTACAGCAGGCCGGCCTTGGCGACGTTGATTCTCTCCATCTCCGCCAGCCCGCCCTTCGCCTTGAGCCACTTGAGCACCAGGCCGGCGACGTAGATCGCATAGGTGGGCGGCGTGTTGTACATGGAATCGTTATCGGCCTGGACCTTGTAGTCAAGCGTTGAGGGCGTCCCCGGCGCAGCCTGACCGACCAGGTCGTCGCGTACAATCACGATGGTGAGTCCAGCCGGGCCGATGTTCTTCTGCGCTCCGGCATAGATGACCCCGAACTTGCTCACATCCAGCGGGCGCGACAGCAGGCTCGAGGACAGGTCGCACACAAGCGGTACCGCCCCGGTCTGCGGGACCCAGTGAAACTCCACCCCACCGATCGTCTCGTTCCCCGTATAGTGGACATAGGCTGCCGCGGGGTCCAGCTGCCAGCTCGATCCCTTCGGCGCGTAGGTGAAGTTCTTGTCTTCGCTGCTGGCAGCGATGCTCACGCTGCAGAACTTTCTCGCTTCGCCGATGGCCTTCTTGGCCCACTCCCCGGTGTGCACGTAGTCTGCCTTGCTCTTTCCGCGCAGCAGGTTCATTGGGACTCCCGCGAACTGGGCGCTGGCCCCGCCCTGCAGGAATAGGACCTTGTAGTTCGTGGGGATACCCAGCAATTCGCGCAGATCAGTTTGCGCGCCCTGGGCGATCGACATGAACTCCTTGCCACGGTGACTCATCTCCATCACCGACATGCCCGACCCGTGCCAGTCGAGCATCTCCTCGCGGGCCTGGGCCAGTACTTCTTCCGGGAGCACCGCCGGACCAGGACTGAAGTTGTAGACGCGCATTCTTGCTTCTGATGTCCTCTTTAGTGCAGCGTTTCAGGTCCATCGCCGTCGCTCTGGCGGTCGCTCCTGGATGCGGCGTCGTCAACCGCCGGGCCGTTGCCATCGCCTGAGCTATTGACCGGCGGCGCGCCGTTGCCTTCGCTGGCGCCGTTGTCTTCGGTCTCGACCACCTTCTCCAGCCCGGCCAGCTTCTCCTCCGGGCCTAAGTTGATGAGGGTAACACCCTGGGTCGCGCGGCTCATTTCGCGAATTTCCGCCACGCGCGTGCGTATCAGCACCCCGCCGGTGGTGATCAGCATGATCTCGTCCTCGGGCTTCACCAGCTTGGCTGCCACCACCTTGCCGTTACGCGCCGTGGTCTGGATTGCGATCATGCCCTGCGTGCCGCGCCCGTGGCGTGTGTACTCGGCGATCGGCGAGCGCTTGCCGTAGCCGTTCTCGGTCGCCGTGAGCACGGAGTGGCTCTCGTCCTCGGCCACTACCAGCGAGATCACCTGCTGGCCGATGCCTAGCGTCATGCCGCGCACACCCCTTGCCGTACGTCCCATGGCGCGCACGTCCTGCTCGCTGAAGCGCACCGCCTTGCCGGCGTCCGAGAACAGCATGACGTCGTGGTTGCCGTCTGTGATCGCCACGCCTATCAGGTAGTCGCCTTCGTCGAGCTCTACAGCGATGATGCCGCTGGGGCGCGGGCGCGAGAAATCCGATAGCGGCGTCTTCTTAACCGTGCCGCTGGCTGTAGCCATGAACACGAAATGTCCGTCGTCGAAGGCCTTGACCGGCAGCACGGCATTGATCTTTTCCGCCTCCTCCAGCGGCACCAGGTTGTTGATCGGCTTGCCGCGCGAAACCCGGCTACCCTGCGGGACGGTGTAGACCTTGACCCAGTACACCCGCCCGCGGCTCGAGAAGCACAGCATGTAGTCATGGGTATGGGCGACGAACAAGCGCTCGATGAAGTCGTCTTCCTTGGTGGCGGTGGCCTGCTTGCCGCGTCCTCCGCGTTTCTGGGCCCGGTAGTCGGCCAGCGGCTGAGACTTGATGTAGCCGGTGTGCGACAACGTCACCACCACGTCGGTGGGCGCGATCAAGTCCTCGAGGTTGAGATCTTCCGCATTGAGCTGAATCTCGCTGCGGCGGCTGTCGCCATACTGCTCTTGGACCTGTTTCAGCTCCTCACTGATGATCGTCGTGATGCGCTCGGGCTTGGCCAGGATGTCGAGCAGGTCGACGATGGTCGCCATCACTTCTTTGTACTCCGACACAATCTTGTCCTGCTCCAACGCGGTGAGCCGCTGCAGCTGCATTTCGAGGATGCGTTGGGCCTGGGCATCGGACAGCCGGTATCCGCCCGCGGAGTCAGCTGTTACCCTCTGCAGCCCGAGGTCGCGCGCCAGGCCTTCGGGCCGCGTATGCTCTGCGTCCGCGCGTTCGAGCATTTGCTCCACCAACTGGGAGCGCCACAGACGTCCAGTCAGGCCCTGTTTGGCTTCCGCTGGCGAGGCAGCGGCCTTGATCAGCGCGATGATCTCGTCTACGTTGGACAGGGCCGCCGCCAGCCCCTCCAAGATGTGGGCCCGCTCGCGCGCTTTGCGCAGCTCGAACACCGTGCGGCGTGTCACCACCTCGCGGCGGTGCCGCAGGAACGCCTCCAGCAGCTCTTTGATGTTGAGCAGCTTCGGCTGGCCGTCCACCAGGGCGACCATATTCATCCCGAAGTGGTCCTGCATCTGCGTTTCTTTGTATAGATTGTTGAGGACCACTTCGGGTAACTCGCCGCGTTTGAGCTCGATCACGACGCGCATGCCGGATTTGTCCGATTCGTCGCGGATCTCGGCGATGCCTTCCAGCTTCTTTTCGCGCACCAGTTCGCCGATGCGCATGAGCAGATTGGCTTTGTTCACCTGGTAGGGCAGCTCGTCGATCACGATGGCAGCGCGGTTGCCCTTCTCCAGCTCCTCGGTGTGGGTGCGCGCCCGGATCACTACCCGGCCGCGGCCGGTGCGGTAGCCCTCCTTCACTCCCTCCGTTCCGTAGATGATGCCGGCTGTGGGGAAGTCAGGAGCCGGTACTAGGCCGATGAGATCCTCCAGACTCAGTTCGGTGTCGGCGAGCAACGCGAGGCACGCATCCACCACCTCACGCAGGTTGTGCGGGGGAATGTTGGTGGCCATCCCCACCGCAATGCCAGAAGAGCCATTGATCAGCAGGTTCGGGACCCTGGCCGGCAGGGCCGTGGGTTCGCGCTCCTTGCCGTCGTAATTCGGGACGAAATCAACCGTTTCCTTATCGATGTCCTCGAGCATCTCGGAGGCGATGCGCGACATCCGGCACTCGGTGTAGCGGTAGGCGGCCGGCGCGTCGCCGTCGACCGATCCGAAGTTGCCCTGCCCGTCTATGAGCATGTAGCGCATGGAGAAATCCTGCGCCATGCGCACCAGGGCCTCGTACGTAGCCGTGTCTCCGTGCGGGTGGTACTTGCCAAGCACTTCGCCTACGATGCGCGCGCACTTTACGTACGGCCGGTTCCAGACGTTGTTGGCCTCGTGCATGGCGAAGAGCACTCGGCGGTGGACTGGCTTGAGCCCGTCGCGGACGTCGGGCAGCGCCCGCCCCACGATCACGCTCATCGCGTAGTCGAGATAGGAGCGGCGCATCTCCTCTTCGAGGCTTACCGGCAGGGTTTCCTTGGCGAACTGGTCCATCGTGTCTGGGATCGTGAGACGGTAGAGGCGCGGCGCGCCTCAAGGCGGACGCGCGCCCGCCCGGACCCATTTCCCGCGAGCGGTCCATGGGCGCGGTGGCACAAGCAAAAGAGAAATTTTATCATGGAGATGGTTCACTGCCGAAGCACAGGCCTCGGGACGTTTACGGCGCGCTGACCACCGTCGCTGTCAAACGTCATGACGTGACGCGCTCGCGAACGGGCACTGGGTTGGCCAGCACTCGGGATGTGCTATATGATTTCGCTGGCCTCACAATCACCGGCTTAGCAACGAGCGCTCGTGCTGCCCATGGCGTCGCTACTCCCTAAATAAGTCGCGGACGCACCGCGAATCATGAGGAGACCAATGCAGATGGCGAATCCCACTTCAACTCGAGAAAGCCTTGCTTCGGGCTCACCCAGTACAGCTTTGCGCGCTACCGTTGTCCATCTCACCCCGATGCTGTTCGCGGCAGTGCTCGTCGGTTGCAGCACCAAGGCCCAAACCCGATCGGCATCGCAGCCTACTCCGCAAACGCAAGCGGCTCAGCAGTCGAGCTCCGCTCCCGTGGAGGCAGCACACGAGCCGGCGACAGCAGCGCCCGCCCCGCAGGCCGAGGAGCAGACCGCGGCTGCGCCTCAAACGTTCAAGGACGAGGAAGAAAAGGTCGCCGAGGAAGGTGCTGTCCAGCCAGAGCTGTTCGCAGAGGAAGCGGCTGAGGCGAAGGCAGAACAAGACGGTGTACCCGAGCCGCAGCAGTTCACGGACCAGGCCGGCCAGGTCGCACAGGAAGAGCGTTCAGTGCACCAGCCGTTCGTAGACGAGTCACAAGCCGCCGAAGACGAGGACTTCGCGCAGCAGTTCAGCGACGATGCCGGCCCCGACAAGGATGAAGACGTCGTCGCGCAGCAGTTCAGTGACGATGCGGCCCCCGACAAGGATGAAGACGCGGTCGCGCAGCAGTTCAGCGATGACGCCGCACCGGAGAAGGACGAAGGCGCCGTCGCACAGCAGTTCGGCGACGATGCCGCGCCGGAGAAGGATGAAGACGTCGTCGCACAGCAGTTCAGTGACGAGCAACCCGCCGCCAAGGACGAGGAGATCGTGGCACAGCAGCAGTCTGCGGACGAAGCCGCTGCCTCCCCTGAAGAGATCACCGCACCGGAGGTGTTCAAGGACGAAACCGCGGAGGCTGCACCACAGGAACTGGCCCGCGAACCCGAGACCTTCACCGAGGAAAAAGTGGCTCAGGCCGAAGAACCGAAACCGCGCCCCATGACCATGCTGCCGGTGACCGTCACGGTCGAAGCGGAACCGCTGTTCGACTTCGACAAGTATTCGATCCGCGCCGACGCGCGCAAGAAGCTGGACCAGTTGGTAGCACAGCTGAAGGGAGTGACCTACGGCGATGTGGTCGCCGTGGGGTTCGCCGACCCGATCGGCACAGCGAAGTACAACAAAGCCTTGTCCGAGCGGCGTGCCGCGTCGGTGAAGCGATATCTGGTGAGCAAAGGTATCCCGGCCAATCGGATCAAGACCGACGGTCGCGGAAAGACGGAGGAGTATGCGAGCTACAGCAGCTGCAAAGGGCAGGGCAAACAAAAATTGATCGCCTGCCTGCAGCCAAACCGCCGCGTGGAGGTCACGGTTACGGCCGAGAAGCAGCAGTAGGCCCCGAGGCACATCGCTCGAAATCCAGTCAAGCCCTGCGTGCGCAGGGCTTTTTTGTCAACCACCATCGTCCCGAGAGTGACGCTCGCACCGCAAAGCGCAGACCTGATCATCACTGCCCGCTGGGTCGTGCCGGTCGATCCTCCGGCGAGCGTATTGGATCGCCACGCGGTGGTGGTCAACAACGGCCGAATCGTTGCGCTCACGGCGTCCGAACACGTCGGCAAGCTCTACTCCGCCAAAGCAACGGTGGATCTGCCGTTCCACGTTCTCGTGCCCGGGCTGATCAACCTGCACACGCACGCGGCCATGACCCTGATGCGTGGCCTGGCCGACGATCTGCCCCTGATGGAGTGGCTCAACCAGCACATCTGGCCCGCGGAAGGCAGGTACGTTTCCCCGGAGTTCGTGTACGACGGCACACTCCTGGCTTGCGCCGAGATGCTGCGTGGCGGAGTGACCTGCTTCAACGACATGTACTTCTATCCGGAGCAGGCGGCCCGCGCGGCGCTGGACGCAGGCATGCGGGCCGCCATCGGAATGATCTGCATCGAGTTCCCTACCAGCTATGCGACCGACGCCCAGGACTATCTGCGCAAGGGGCTGGCGGCGCGTGACCGCTATCGCGGCGAGCCGCTCCTGTCCTTCTGCCTAGCCCCGCACGCCCCGTATACCGTGAGCGACCGCAGCTTCGAGCAGATCCTCACCTATGCCGGCGAGCTGGAGGTCCCGATTCACATGCACCTGCACGAAACGCAGGATGAGATACGCGAGAGCCTGAGCCGGTTCGGCGTCCGCCCGGTGGAACGGTTGCGAAGGCTGGGACTCCTCGGGCCG
>Ga0335084_10001637_pt1 | contig 21165 bp, 12 predicted proteins | sample Lox_Sample_44_FD_206721 | JGI IMG/M metagenome (GOLD analysis project Ga0335084, IMG submission 206721) | Soil microbial communities from Loxahatchee National Wildlife Refuge, Florida, United States - Lox_Sample_4.4 | ecosystem: Environmental > Terrestrial > Soil > Wetlands | place: USA...
CTACATTTATATCGCTTACATCTTCACCTATGGCACGGCGGTGCTGGGCGCCTCGCGCGATTTCCTGCTCGCGGGTGTGCTTACCACCTCGGTCCTGGGATTCCTCTGGGTTCCGATCGCCGGGCATCTCTCAGACCGCGTCGGCCGCAAACGGATGTATATGATCGGCGCCGCGATCAGCGGAGTGTTCGGTTTCATCTACTTCGCGCTGCTTGGGACGCGCTCGCCGGTTTGGATGTTTGTCGCGATCGCGCTCTCGTTTCTCCCGGTCATGAATCTATACGGCCCGCAGGCGGCGCTGATCGCAGAATCCTTAGCGCCGCGGTTGCGCTACAGCGGTGCCGGGCTCGGCTATCAGCTCGCCTCGATCATTGCCGGTGGCCCCGCGCCATTTATCGCGACGGCATTGTTCGCCGCCTTTCATTCGGGCTACGCGATTGCTTGCTACATTCTCGCCTGCGGTTTCATCAGCATCGTCGCCACGGCGTTGCTCAAGGACTACACGAACAAGGACATTTCCGGGGAGTACGATCGAGTGCGATCTGCTCGCTCGACAGCCGCGTAGTTTCACGTCGAGATCGCGTCCGGTCGATGAACCGGGCAATCGGGATCGCCCCGATTGGGGGAAAGGAGGAGCACGAAATGAATTCCAACAGGTTCAATCGCCGCCGCTTTCTCGGAGCATCAACGGCCGTCGCGGTAGCCCCTTATATCCGTACCTCCCGCGCGGCGGGCTCGTTGGCGGTTGGCTTCTGGGACCACTGGGTGCCCGGAGCAAATGACACCCTCGCCAAGCTGTGCAACGAATGGGCGGCCAGAGAGAAAGTGGAGCTCAAGCTCGACTTCATTGCCTCACAGGGGAACAAACTGCTCCTCACCATAGCCGCAGAAGGACAGGCGAAAGGCGGGCATGACGTTCTGTCGTTTTATACCTGGCTCGGTGCGGGACAGGCGGCCAACCTGGAAGTGGTCGACGATGTAGTGCAGCCTCTCATCGCAAAGTACGGCGACGTGCCCGACGCTGTGGCATATCTGGGCAAATACAACGGCAACTGGGTAGCGGTGCCAGCAACCTGCGGCAGTCAGATGAAGGGGCCGTGTGCTCGTATCGATCTGTTCAAAGAGCATGTCGGTTTGGATCTCACGAAGATGTATCCAGCTGGTGCCCCGCCCGACAAAGCGCTGACTGATAGGTGGACTTGGGACGCATTTTTGCTCGCTGCGGAGAGGTGTTTCAAGGCCGGTTTTCCCTTCGGCATCGGCATGGGGCAGACGGCGGATTCGGTCGATTCGGCCGGCGCCATCTTTGCAGCGCACGGTGCGCATCTGGTCGACGCCAAAGGCAACATCACGGTCAACTCGGACGCGACCCGGCAGGCGCTGGAGTACTGCAAGAAGCTAGTGCAGTTTCTCCCCGCCGATACGTTCGCCTGGGACGATGCCTCGAACAACAAGTGGTTGATCGCCGGCAAGGGCGCCCTCATCATGAACCCGCCCAGCGCCTGGGCCGTGGCCAAGCGTGACAACCCAAAGCTGGCGGAGCAGCTATGGACTTTCCCCTCGCCCAAGGGACCGAAGGGACGCTTTCAGCCCGCTGGGCCGTTCTACTGGGGCATCTGGAAGTTCTCCAAGAACAAGTCTGCCGCCCGTAGCCTGCTCACCTACCTGTCTCAGCGCCCAGCCGTGGAACAGTTGGTGATCGCCAGCGGTGGCTACGACATACCTTGGTTCACCGGCCTGCGCGACTTCAAGATCTGGGCCGAGATAGGGCCACCCAAGGGGACCCTTTATCACTATCCGCCCGGCGACGATCAGATCATTTCCATGACCGGCGCGCCCGCTCCCGCAGCCATTGCCACGCAGATGTACGTCCAAGCCACTCTCACCAAGATGATCGCAAAGTTCACTCAGGGGCGAGAGCCCATGGACCGGGTGATCTCCGGAGCCACTTCCGAGCTCGAAGGCTTCATGCGCGTATGAACATCTTTTCGACGGCTCAATAGAAGACACTCACGACTGTCGCTCATTCACGCGTCCGCTATTCCTTGTAGCTCGGGTCCATCCGATCGAGCTTACGAAGCAGCGCGGGCCATTCCATTACGCCGTAGGGCCGCCGCGTCCGCGGCTGGTAGTTCATGTAGGTCTCCTGCAGCACTCGTTCAGGTACAGGGCGCAGCTTGGCCCCGGTTGCCATCGCCGCGAGCTGGGAGCGCGCTGTCAGCTCCAGGCGGTGCATCCAGTTGAATGCCTCGCCAATGGTCTTTCCCACCGTGAGCAGGCCGTGGTTACGCAGGATCAACGCCTCGCCGTCGCCGAGATCGCGCAAGAGGGAGGCTTCTTCCTTCTTGTCGAGCACCACGCCCTGGTAATCGTGGTATCCGATCTTGAGGAACCGCATCGAGGTTTGGGTAATGGGGAGAACGCCGCATTCGAGCGCAGACAACGCCATTCCGGCCCAGGTATGGGTGTGAATCACGCAGACGACGTCATGTCGCGCGCGATGGATCGCGCCGTGGATTACATACCCCGCCTTGTTGATACCGTAGTTCAGGTCCCCAAAGTCTGGCTTGCTCAGAATGTTTCCGTCCAAATCGATCTTGATGAGACTGGACGCGGTGATTTCTTCGTACAGCATCCCGTACGCGTTGATCAGAAACGCATTCTCCTCATCAGCCACTGTGGCCGAGATGTGATTGGCCATCATGTCCGACATGTCGTAGTGCGCGACAAGCCGGTAGCACGCAGCGAGGTCCACCCGGGCCTTCCACTCGGCCGGGGACACCTTGTCTTTCATCGAGTGCAATGTCACACGGGCCACGTTCGTCATGGGAAATACCTCCATTCGGAGCCGCCAGTCGTGCCGCTCTGGAGCAGGAGGGTCGATCAGGCGAGCCGAGGGCGCACGCGCTCGGCAAAGAGCGCGATCTGCTCGTCGAAGTCGGCGCCGTCGGGGGCCAGGAACTCGAGCACCAGATGCTCGACGCCGGCGGTGCGCAGCACGCCGATCTGGTCCACCAGCGCAGCAGGCTCCCCAGCCAACACGCTTCCGCCATGGACGGGGAGCGGGGCAGTTTGGCCCGCCCGCAGCACGAAAGCGTCGTTGCGCAGGGTCACCGCGGGAGGCATTGCGCGGCCACGCGCCTGGCACAGTTGCTGCAGCTCGGCGCGAGCGGTTCGGATTTCCTCTGCGGAGCGGTTGATCGGGTGCCAGGCAGCGCCGATCTCGGCGGCGCGGCGCAGCGAGGCGCGGCCATGGCCGCCGACCCAGATCGGCGGGTGCGGCTTCTGTACGGGCTTGGGCTCGAAGTGCAGCTCTCTGAACTGCGTGTACTTGCCTGCGAACGACGGTGTGGGACTCGTCCACAGCTCGCGCATCGCGGCCAGGTACTCGTCCGTCATCGGGCCGCGCTCTTCGAAGGGCACGCCGAGCATGGCGCTTTCTTCGGCCACCCAGCCCGCACCGATGCCGAGCACGACGCGCCCGCCGCTCAGCGCATCGAGCGAGGAGACCATCTTGGCGGTGACCACCGGATTGCGGTAAGGGACGATCAACACGGTGGTGCCGAGGCTCACTCGACTCGTCGCCCCCGCCGCCACCGCCAGCGTGATGAGCGGGTCGTACATGGCGGCGCCGAAGCGATCTACGTGTGCATTCGGCACCACCACGTGATCGCTGACCCAGACCGAGTCGTAGCCAAGCTGCTCCGCCCGCACCGCGGTGCGGCGGATGATCTCCGGCGTGGCGAGGTGCCGGCAGTTGGGGATCCAGACGCCGAACTGCATCAGCGGTTCAAGTACCGAAGCGGGAGCCCGGGACGCGGCCAAGCGAATGATACCAGCGTGCCGCCCATGGAGAGCGTCGCGTAGGCGGTGCGCAGCTCCCGGCCCCCGAAGCAGACGTTGGTGACCATCATGTCGGGCAGCAGGTACTGATCCACCCGGCTGCCGTCCGGCCAGATGTCGCTCACTGCTCCCGTGATCAGGGTGGCGACGCAAACGTGGCCCTCGCCGTCCACCGCGAGCGAGTCGAACATCTGGTAGCCCCCGAGCCCCGCGAGCACCTTGCCCTTCTCGCCCCGGTAGGGGCCGTTGGCGGATTCGATGCGGCCCGGCGCGGAGAGCTGGAAGGACCAGCAGCGCGCGGTCGGCGTCTCGACCACGTAGAGCGTGCGCTCGTCCGGGGAGAGGCCGATGCCGTTCGGGCGTTCGAGAGGGAAGATCGCCTCTTCGATCAGGGAACCATCCGCTTTGGCGTAGTAGACGGCGCCGCGGTCGGCGTCGCGCTCGCGCGTCTTGCCGAGGTCGGTAAACCAGAACCCGCCCGCGGCGTCGAACACGAGGTCGTTGGGTCCGCGCAGGCGCCGCCCGTCGCAGCGGTCGTACAGCGTCTCGAAGCGCCCGCTCTCCGGATCTACGATCTGGATACTGCCGCCGGTGTAGTCGTCGGCCTGGAGCACGGGGAAGAGCTTGCCCGGTCGCTCCACGAACTTGAACCCGCCGTTGTTGGTCACGTAGATCTTGCCGCCCGGCCCCATCGCAGCGCCGTTGGGTCCCCCGCCGAGCGTGGCGATCACGTGGATCTTGCCTTCGCGGGTCACGCGCGACAGGGTGCGCCGCTCGATCTCGACCAGGATCACGGAGCCGTCCGGCATCGCGACCGGGCCCTCGGGGAAGCGCAGCCCCGAGGCGACCTGGTTGAACGCGGGCCGGTAGGTTGCGGTCATCACGTCTATATCAGCTCTCCCGTCGATGGGATGAAATATAGCAGCAGGTTGACAGGAGTGCGCGGCGAGGGAGCGAGCGGTTTGCGCTACATCAAAGCGGGCTGATGCACCCAGGAATATGTTGATGTACGCGAAGCTCTGCAAGCGCAGTCGAAGGCTAAGCGGCTATCGGTGGCCAAGGAAAATTAGTCAAAACTGGAGGAAGCGATGAGCATTGCGAGGATTGTCTGTACCGCGTTTGTCATGGCCCTGTTTGGAGGATTGTTCGGGACGAAATCTGCATCAGCAGAATTGATGGATTGCTCGGCATCGCAAAAATACAAGGGCCAGTCCTCGAAAGAGATAATCAGGCCGACTCCTGACCGCGAACTGGTGCAATGGAGCTTCGTTGTTTCTCTCTCGAGCAAGAATCCAGAGTTCGACGGAATCGAGGTGGAAATCTACGAGCATGACGACCAGATAAGCGGCACTGGGAGCCACAGTGGGTATGGTGTCTATGCCCTCACGAGTGGCGAAAGACTGTGGACCAAGTTTGAGGGAGTGCACTATACAACCAAGAAAGGGGAATATTGGGAGAGTACCGCCCAGGGCGTTTTCCGCTTCATTGCGGGGACAGGGAAGTACAAGGCCATTCGCGGCGGAGGGCACTATCAAACCAAGTCGTCCCCCGCCGGCATGACGACAAATGCTGTGTGCTCGGCCGTGTATTAGAGGGTTCGTGGATTTGGCCACTGCCCGATGGTGCAGCCCGCCCCACGAGTCTTGCATGTGAACAGCGCGAACCACCAAGCTACAGGAGCACAAGAATGGGTATCAACTATTCAGCTTTACGTGCGAAGGAATGGGAGGGCCGGATCCGCGAGCTAGAACCCAAGCTGCCAGCGAAGCACGTGAAGGCGATCAGCGTGGAGCTGACGAAGGTGGATCAAGCCAGAGCAAATCTGTACACAGTGCTCATCGACGCGGGCCTCGACCACGAGACCTTCGAGGCGAAGGTTCGGGCGCTGTAAGCCGTACGCCAAGCAAGAGAGACAATCGACGGTGCGACCGGTGCGCTACCAGGGCGTCACCGGCGGTCGAGTTACCGTACCGCGCTTCGTCGGTACGCAAGGCACTGTGGAGACCGCGGTCATGAGTCCTGCTAACCCACTCACTCTCGCGAGTGGCATGCTCCTGCGGAGCATGATGCGTTTCCTTCGGTACGGCTGGTTAGCGCTACTCGCCTCTGGGGTTTCCGCCCAAGAGCCGAGTTCGGAACCGGTCAACCGACTTAGCGGCCCCGCTCTTGTATCCGCATTGAGAGAGGGCGGCTTCATCCTCTATTTTCGCCACACCTCCACGGACTTTGGACAAAACGACGATAGCATGACCAGCTTCGAGGACTGCGCAAAACAGCGCAACTTGACGGATAAGGGACGAAATGAAGCGCGCGCGATCGGAGCGGCCATCCGCGAACTCCGAATCCCCATAGGCAGGGTGTTGGCGAGCCCCTTTTGTCGGACGGTCGACACAGCGATGCTTGCGTTTGGTAAAGCGGAAAAGAGCTTGGATCTGCGCGGCTGGCCGGCGTCGAACGCCGACCCCACCCGTTACGCTCCGCTGCGCGGATACCTTGCTGCACCGCCGATTGCCGCGACGAACACAGTGCTAGTTGGCCACGGTAACCCATTCCGCGCGGTCGCGGGCCCCCCACATCTACTGGAAGGCGAAGCAGCTGTGATCAGACCGCTTGGCGGCGAGCGATTCGAGATCGTGGCCCGAATACGAGTGGGCGAATGGACCGATTTGCTCAAGGTGGCAGCACACAGTGCAAAGTAGCCTGCAGCTACCAGGCGGCCCGCCGGAAGCCGCCGCCCAAGACTCAAGAATCACACCGGGGCGCCCGCCGGGATCAGCGCCCGCTGTCTGCCATATTCCTATTGCGCCGTCAAAGGAGTAGAGTTTCAGCGTTCCCTGGCAGAGGCGGGTCTGCGCCTGCGCAGGCAAGACAGCCAGGGGGCAAGCTATAGGCGGTCAATATCCCAACTCGAAGGGGGAGTCCCAGATGAAACTCAAAGTAAACAAGCAGGACAGGAGCTACAACGGCGATCCCGACATGCCGCTGATGTGGTACCTGCGCGATGAACTCACGCTGACCGGAACCAAGTTCGGGTGCGGCGTGGGGTTGTGCGGCGCCTGTACAGTGCACGTCGATGGCAAGGCTGTACGCTCCTGCGTGGTCACCATGAAGGAGGTCTCGGGCCATTCGGTTACCACCATCGAAGGACTGTCAGCGGACGGCAATCACCCGGTGCAAAAAGCATGGCGCGCCGAGAATGTGCCGCAGTGCGGTTACTGTCAGCCTGGGCAGATCATGCAGGCGGCCGCCCTGATCGCGGAAAAGGGCAAGCCTACGGAGGAGGAGATTTACGTGGCGATGTCCGGGAATATCTGCCGGTGCGGTTGCTATCAGCGTATTTTTGCGGCGGTCAAGACCGCCGCGCAGGAGGCCTGAGATGAGAAACTATAAAGTCATCCATCAAGCCCTTATCGAGAACGTCAGCCGGCGCAACCTGCTCAAAGGTATCGTTGCCACCGGTGGTTTGGTTGTCGCAGCGCAGTTCCTGCCGCGCTCCGCCTTGGCGGACGGCGGATCGGTCAACGCGTACAAGACTGGCGCGGACGGAATGCCAGGCGGGACGGTCTACGATCCGCACGTGTATGTGGCGATCTCCCCGGACGGCACTGTCACGATCGTCGCCCACCGTTCGGAAATGGGGCAGGGCTCGCGCACCAGTTTGCCCATGGTGGTCGCGGATGAAATGGAAGCGGACTGGTCCCGCGTCAAAATCGCCCAGGCGCCTGGGAACGAGCCGAAGTACGGCAACCAGGATACGGATGGATCGCGCAGTATCCGCCACTTCATCCAGCCCATGCGTGCATGCGGCGCTGCAACACGACAGATGCTCGAGCATGCGGCGGCGCTCACATGGGCTGTGTCGGATAGCGAATGCCGCGCGCAGAACCACAAAGTCGTCCACGTTCCGACCGGCAAGTCGCTCGGTTATGGCCAATTGGCGGTTGCCGCGGCTGCGTTACCGACACCGCCTATGAGCAGCTTGAAGCTCAAGGATCCGTCACAGTTCCGGTACATCGGCAAGGGCGTCGTTCAGATCACCGACCTGCGCAACATCACCACCGGCAAAGCGATGTACGCGCAGGACATCGTCGTTCCCGGAACGCTGTTTGCCGTCATCGAGCGTCCGCCCGTGGTACTGGGCAAAGCTGTTTCGTACGATGAAGCCGCTGCGATGCAGGTGCCGGGCGTAGTGAAGGTGGTCAAGATCGACCCGACGCCAATGCCCGCGAAATTCGCTCCGCTGGGTGGTGTCGCCGTGATCGCGGACAGCACCTGGGCCGCCATAAAGGGCCGCAAGGCACTGAACGTCCAGTGGGATGACGGTCCCAACAAGGACTACGATTCCGACGCGTTCAAGGCCCAGATGGCCGAGCAGGCGCGCCAGCCCGGCCGGGTCGAGCGCAATGAAGGCGACGTCGACAGTGCGCTGGCCAGCGCCGACAAGGTGATCGAGCGCGAATACTACATCCCGCATTTCTCACATGCGACGATGGAGCCGCCAGCGGCAACGGTCAAGATCAACGGCAAGAAAGCGGAGGTGTGGGCGTGCGTGCAAAGCCCGGGTGGAACCCGCGGTGATGTGGCCAAAGCCCTTGGGCTGAACGAAAACGACGTCACCGTGAACGTGACCCTGCTGGGCGGGGGCTTCGGACGCAAGTCGAAGTGCGACTTCGCCTTGGAAGCCGCGCTGCTGTCGAAACAGATGGGGGGCAGGCCGGTGAAAGTGGTCTGGACGCGCGAGGACGACATCCAGCACGCGTTCTATCACGCGGTGTCGTACCAGCACGTGACCGCCGGTATCAAGAATGGCAAGGTGGTGGCCTGGCGTCATCGCAGCGTCGCGCCGTCGCTGATGTCCAACTTCATGCCGGATCCGCATCGTGAAAGCTCGCTGGAGCTGGGCCTGGGATTGATCGACACGCCTTTCAACGTGCCGAATCTGCGCCTGGAGACCGGCGAGGCGACCTCGCATACGCGCATCGGCTGGTTCCGCTCGGTCAACAACATTCCGCATGCGTTCGCCATGCAGTCGATGGTGGCGGAGCTGGCCGCCGAGATGGGCAAGGATCAGAAGGACTTCCTGCTCGAAATGATCGGCCCACCGCGCATCGTGGATCCGCGCAAGACCGTGACCAACGACCTGTGGAACTACGGCGACCCGTGGGACACCTACCCGGTCGATACCGCGCGCACCCGTCGTGTGATAGAGATCGTGGCCGAGAAAGCCGGCTGGGGGCGCAAGCTTCCCAAAGGTCATGGGATGGGAATCGCGGTGCAACGCAGCTTCCTGACGTATGTCGCGACCGTGGTCGAGGTGGCGGTAGACGACAAGGGCAATGTCTCGGTGCCGCGCGTGGATACGGCGATCGATGCCGGATTCACCATCAATCCGGAGCGCATCCGCTCCCAGATCGAAGGCGCCGCGGTCATGGGGTTGAGCATCGCGAAGTACACGCAGATCACCTTCAAGAATGGTCGCGTGCAGCAGAGCAACTTCCACGACTATAAGGTGCTTCGCATCGGCGAAGGCGCGATGGACGTGCGCACGTACATCGTGCCCAACGGCATCGAAATCCCGTCGAGCGGCGTGGGTGAGCCCGGTGTTCCGCCGTTTTCGCCCGCGTTCGTCAACGCGATCTACAATGCGACCGGCAAGCGCATCCGCACGCTGCCGCTTGGAGATCAGTTGAGCGCTTGATAAAGGCGCCTCCCGGGCGCATATCCCGGAGGCGTTGTACGGGAGGTAATGTCAAGACGCCCGCTCGGAAACGAGCGGGCGTTTTCTTTCGGCTTGCCCGGATGTCTACGGCGAGGAAATGGCGGCGCATGGTGCATGAAGAAAAAAGGGCAGCGCTCTTTCAGGACGCTGCCCTCAACTCGAAGGGGGAATGTAAAGCGGGGACTGCTCCGAATAGTCGATCGTTCCGCGCCTCACTCCGCATTGCTATCCTGGTCCAAATATCGAGTTCCTGTCAACTTAAAACGGCCCCACCGTCATTGCACTTCCTCCGTTGCGAATATCCGCTGCCCCAGGACTTGGCCCAGACGGCGATAGCTCTCCCATTGGTCGTCGTCGAAGAACTGGTCGACCGTCGACTCGTTCGGGAACGGCTTGCTTTGCTTTGCGTAGTAGCGGACATCCAGGGGTGCAGTCGGCGCAACGGTCGGCTTCACGAGCAGCAACCAGCTCTCGTCGCTAGTATTCCCGTAGCTGATCCGGGCCAGCGCGGCGGAGTAAGGCCCCTTACGGGTGATCTGCTCCAGGCCGCCAAGAGAGTCGGGATTGAGCCAGGCTCTTATCCAATTGGGAACAGGGAACGTTTCTGTCACCGTATCGATCGCAGCCCAGCCCGTCTTTCCTTTTGCCCGTTCGGGGGCAGGATCTCTCCACGAGAACTCCGCCTCGAAATCCAGCCGCGCTAGTCGCGTCAGGGCTGCGAGGTCGCCAAACGCGTATTTCGGATCCCCGCTGGCATCCACCGCGATGATGAAGGGCAGTTTGCGTCGAATGAGCTCGTACAGACCCAGATTCTCGAAATGCCCTCCGTCTGTGAGGTACCAGTAGCGATCGGATGGGCCGGCAAAGTATCCGCGCCACTCATTGAGAAGCATGGCCTGGACTGGGAACAGCCAGGCGTGGAACGAGCGGACTCGCCTCCAGAAGCCCGGAGGATAGCGATCAGGCCGATCGCTGGCGTCGATGCCGCTGTCCCACCAGTAGCCCAGCCGGATGTTCAGCAAACCCAGCAGCAAGGAAATGGGCCTGCGCGTGCTTCGCCCCAGGCCGGTGGTAAGCGCTGCGGCGGAAATCCCCATCCATTGGCTGAGCCGCAAAGGTTCGACGCGCGCGGCCTGCTGGTCCTTGCGGCCGAGAACGTGAAACGCATTTGGATCCGAGCCCGCGGGCAGCGCCCTCAGCGCCAGCTTTCGCGAGGCACCAGGCCCTTTTGGATCTTCGAACTTGGCGACCAGGCGATCTGTGAGATTGGCCCGCGCATGCTCGACGGGCTCCCACACCGCGTGATGTCGCCGTCCCACACTCACGCCCTGCGGACCGACGCACATGGGCAGGCCTCTGTCCTCGCGAAGACGTCGCCCCGACGCTGCATCCGCTGTCTCGTTGACGCATACGTTGATGAGATGAAGAGGACCGCCCGCTCGCTCCGGGTGATAACCGTCGAAATCCATATCGTCGTCGGGATCTGCGAGCAGAACGTCGGGGGACGCGTCGCTTTGCAACGGATGCGTTCGTGCATCATTGGATGCGCCGAGAAACGCGCGCGACAGCCGCTCGGCGAATGCAGATTGAAGCGACGAGCGGTTCAGGACGTCGAACGCTTGGCCAACAACCAGGGAAAACACCAGGACGACTATGACAACAAGAAGGCCGACCCGGGGGCCCTCGTCGAAGGCCCAGTGCGCAGTCGTATCTATTGCAAAGAACAGAAATCCGGCCAGCGCGTATGCAGGTGGAGCGATTACGAGTGCGAGGAACAGGCTGTTCGACTGGAGAGGCCGCTCCGACTTGTCGCCACCCGTCAGCCGGGTGATGGCCAGTCCCAGAGCGGGAAGCAGCACGGCAAGCAGTGCTATGGTTCCCGCCAGCATCGGCATGAGCTCACTTCGCGCAGCGCGACGCGCCAGCGTATCGAGCAAGACCCACAAGGATGCGACCAGCAGTGTCAACAGCGCGAGTCCCAGGTAACGCGTCACCCGATTGCGGACGACGATGCTCTTGGCGAGCCGATCACCGGGCTGTAAACCCCATCGCGCAAACTCCTGCCACAGCCAGGACAGCAGAAGCATGATGACCGCGAGCGCCGCCCACGTCGCGAGGGACGGCATCGCGAATGCGATCGCCGCTCCGATCAGGAGCACGATCCACGCGAGCAAAGAGAACAGCGGATAGGACCCGCTGGTTCCTCCCTTGGGTGTGAGCCAGAAACCAAGCGATCCCGGCCCAATTGCCAGAAACAGAGTTGCCAAGGGCACCCACCACCAGGGACTCAGCACGACCTTCTCTATCGTGGGTCCTTGCGCATCTGAACCCGGCCATGCAAGGTCGGAGATCCAGCGCAGCGCTCCGAACACCCCGACGAACAGCGCAGCAACACTAAGATGCAGAGCGATCAGATTGCGCCAGAAGATTCCGAGATCCAGATGCCATTCCGGCCGGCCACCGGCCAGGATGTAATTGGCATGGCGCCGAAGCCACCATATCTCCAGGGAGCTCGTGTTCTCCAGCACCTGTTGTACTCGGCCGGCCTTGTCGGCAACATCCTTGCTGAACCTGGTGAACAACCTTCCCAGGAATCCGCCGGCAAATCCTCCGCCGGACACCGTCGAGAGGAAATCGACTCGACGCAGTTTGTCTTTCTCGGCCAGCGCCTGGAGGATGCCAAGAGAAAACGTGGCGCTGCGGATGCCCCCGCCTGACAGAGCCAGCCCCACCGTATCGCAAGGCAGTCGGCCGTCGGTCGAAAGGGCAGGCGGCAGTCCTGCAGCTGTCCTGCGGCTCTTGACTGCATGCGACTCGAGGGATTCGAGTTTTTGCGGATACTCGGTGGGGTCGGCGATAATGGTGTCGGCGGCCTTCTCCGCAATCATGAAGATGGCGGCGCAGATGAAGTACCCCGGGATGTGCGGAAAGACGGACGCATCCACGACGCGCAGGCCTGTCACGCCGTGCACGCGGAACCGGCTGTCGACGACCGCTGTGTTGTCGCTCAGTTTCTGCGTGTCCGCTTGCCAGGAATCGTGACCGATCCGACAGGTACCGCAAGCGTGGTGCCCCCACGCTTCCTTACGAATCCAGTCGCGCAGAGGTTCGCTGTCATCGGGACGCTGCGGGCCCGGCTGCAGCTCCGTAGAAAATGGACTATCCGGTGCGGCATTCAGCCGCCGGACATATTTGATTGCGTGGGTCAGCGCCTGCATGTCCTGTTCATGCCCGCGCGGCCCTTCCTCGAAGTAGCGAAAATTGATGTCGGGTTGATCAAACGCCGACGCAGACCTCAGCTGAACGACACCGCCTGAATTGGACGTGTATGCCTTGAGAATGATCCAGCTCCACAGGTTGCGCTGGTCCTTGGGCGCCCCTTTCGCACGCCTCAGCAACTCCTTTGACCAGCCCCAGTAGTACCCGCGGAAGGCAGCGGGGAAGCCCAGAACAAGCAGATCGGGTTCGCGCTGAGACCGGGCTGCCTTTGAATCCAGGAAGATCACCAGGGCTCCACCGTTGGTCGCATACAGTCCCTGACCGGTCCTCAGCCACTCTCTGCGTACCGGATCGCTCGCGTTCTCCGGTATGAAGTCAGCGTCGTGCAGACAGGTCAAGTCCTGCTCGAGCTCCGAGATGACGCTGAGCTCATACCGGTCCTGCAAATTCTTTCCCACTCCTGGGAGATGGACCACATTTGCGACCTTCTCTACTACCTGTTCTCTTAGCCCTTCTCTTACCCCGTAGAGCCCGTCTATCCCTGCGCTGTGCAGCTGAGATGCTGCGCCGATCCCGCTGAGCATGAGAAGCTGAGGGGTATTGAAGGCGCCCCCGCACACGATGACTTCCCGCTTCGCAAAGTAATTCTTCGCGGGTCCAGAACTTTGGCGTTCTTTCTTGCTGGGCCCGTACAGATGTAGGCCAGGCTCAACCCTTACTCCATGGGCATGAGGCAGCTCGCCCGAACGGTCGCGTGCAAAGAGAATCCGCGTAGCGAAAGCGCCGGTTTCGATGACTAGACGATCCGGATGGTCCTTGGCTGTTCGCAGCAGCCATTCACGCAGCCCCGTTCGACGCGTACCGTCCGTGCCGGTTGGAACCAACCCGAGCCCGGTCAGGTCCTGTCGCCGCTTATTCAGGTCGTTGGGGTCCAAAGCTTGCACCAGCTGCAGCCGCACCAGCCATCGCCACAACCTCGATGCCTGGCCGCGCTCGCCGAGCACCGAGCTGATGACTTTGAGCAGCAGTCTGCGAAAGATTGGATCGTTGCGCGTGATGGAAAAGATGAGCGCAGGATTGACGAAGCTCGTCTTCTGCCATCCCGAAAATCCGTGCCCTCCCTGGTCCAGCAATCGCGGGTTGATGAACGTCCTGAGCCAGAACAGCACCTCGTAAAGCCATCCCAAGCCCTTTCGAAGGAAGCCTTGATAGACCGCGCTGTAGAGACAGTTTTCGATCTTCGCGAAGTAACCTTGCATCCGGTCCGAGCGCCAGCTGTCATCGCCGGTCATTTCGGCGATCCTGTCCCAGTCGTAGTCGTTCGGCCGAACCACGATCATCGCGTGGTGCGCGGTGCATCCTCCCAGAGCGGAGCAGCGCGGGTATTGAATACCCCCCTTGCCTGGTGCGCCCTTGTGCGATGGATCGTAGTCGGAGTTGTATTTCGAGTCGCCCTTTTGCGTCACGTCATTCTCGTAGTGGCGCACCGAGAATTCCCAGCTCATCTGGGGGTCTTCTGTAGCGGCGGCGTGGTAGCCGGGCACCTGATAGACCTCGCGCCATCCCCACTCCTCGAAGGCCTCGGGGATGACCGGATCACCGCCCTTTGCACTCTTCAGCGCCGGATCGCCGCCGGCCTCGATGAGCAGCACACGCTTTCCGGCAAGGGCCAGGCGCGCCGCGAGCGGACCGCCGCCCGCCCCGGAGCCGACGATGAGATAGTCGAACGGCGTTTGCTCGGGGTTCTGGGCGGCCTCGAGAAGTTTTGGTCGGGACATCATGGCGGCGTCTGCCATAGTCGTTTTCCTTGACTCGCAACGTGCTTTAACAAGCCGCTGGAAAACACCGTTCGTGCTCACGAACGGTACGAGTTGCTCTTATGAAGGCTTGCTAAAGCGTCTTCAGGAACGCTTTGAGGCTGTTCTTTTCGTCTTCGGACAGCGCCTCTCCGAACCAGTGTCCGCGATCCAGTACGAAATCCGGACACTTGCTCGCTCTGAGCAGCGGAAGACCGGCTTCATTGTCGAATGCACGCAACGCGGCGCTGCCTTCGAGCTTGTCCCTGCGGACCAGCAGGATTCCGCGCGTCATCGCCGTGACGGCATCAACAAGCACGTCGCCGGGCGCGTCCGGGTTCAGGTTCATGATCAAGTTGACGGGCGTCCCTTGGGGGATCGGTCCGATCTCGAGGTTCCCGAGCTGACCGTTCAAGAACTCGTGCGTTTTCGCAACGCCGATCAGGGTCAGAGCGCAGAGCGCGCCGAGAACGATGCGGGCCCATTGCCGCTGCCTGTCTTTCTGCCAGAACCACACGGCGCAGCCCACCACTATCACAGGCAAAGCCCAAAGCAGCGGCACACCCCAAAGCACCCAGTACAATCGATCAACTCGTGTTATCGCGAGTACAGCTGCCACGAGCACTGCGATCACGATCAACGCGAATCCTGCATGCCGCGGTCTGCCGAAGAAGGCGAGAATGCCGAGTGAGATGACCAGAGCGTACGCTCCCCAGAGTGTGAGGCAAACAGCGCGCGCGCCAAGCACCCCTTCGAGCAGAGGACGGATGAACTTCCTGGGGAAGTAGAGCGAAGTTGCGTTGGGCGTGCGATAGATGAATCCCGGATCTTTTCCGGCCAGATCCTTCCAGCTGCCGCCCAGGCTGCCGGGAATGTGATTCTGCCCCGGCACGCGCTTGCTCTTCCACAGCAGCTTGTCGATTCCGTCTTCGAAGGCTGCGACACGGCCTTTCAGGGACGGGTCGTGGTTGTACGTCCCCAGGGTGTTGTTATGAAGATAGGGAGCAGTCGCCCAAAGGCTTATCAGGGAGGCTGGCCGGTAGTAGCCCGGGCCTCCGCCGGGAGGTTCGTATTCGTCGTTGTTGCCCCATTCGTCGGGCGCCACTCCAGAGTAGGGGTTGTAGAAATGCACCGCTCCGACCTTCTCGAGGTTCTTGTAATCTTGCGAAGAGAAGTTGTCCCACATCTGACCTTTCATCGCATTCGTACCCACGGCCCGGGCGGAGTTCGTGCCAACGAGCGTAACGGGTACGCGAATTTCCGTGGACAGGAAGTTATCCTTCAAGAACTCGTCCCGAGACGGTGACGGCGTACCCGCCATGGTCAAGATGCTCGATACGTACTGCTGGTACGCGGGGCCTTTCTTGAAATGCTCCCAATCGACGAAGTCCATCGGCAGGGTGAGCCTGCTGCCCGCGCTTGCCTCCTGCTTCTTCGCCCATTCGCGCGAAAAGCTCAGCTCGAAGCCCGGCGGCTGCTTGCTCGAATGACAGATCGCACAGTTCTGCAGAAAAACGCGGCGGCCCTGTAGTGCCAAGGGCCGCTCCTTGTCGATGATCTCCTTGCCTCCGGGCGCGTCAGCCAGCTTCATCGGCGCTGTTATGCTCTGCGAAGTCCGGGCGCTCTTGTAGGTGAAGAAGGATACGAGGTAGGGTACGCGGTACTTTTCCGAAGTCCGCCAATAGACGGAATTGGCTCGCAGCGTGGCGACGGAGAAAGGAGCCTGCGCCTTGAATCCAATAATCGGATTGTGCAGGCGCCCCCACTGCTCCGAAAAAGTGCCGATGTTCAGATAGACGCGCGATAGCGAGCCGAATACTCCAATGCTGTCCGCACCGTCGAGCAAGACGCGCGGGACGTGGCGCGGGTTTACGTCGCTCAGATCCTCTTCTACGCTCGGCGAGAGCATGTTCGCATCACTTTGCTTTTCGGGCGTATTGTCCTTCGCCCTCTGCAAGCGAGCGGGTACGTCGAATATCGAGATGATCGTATTGGAGTTGTTGATCTGGTCGGTGCTGATCAGGGAGGTATCGACCGTCCCTGGTTGCTCGCTGGCCAAGACGTGGTGCAGGAAATTGTCTTGCTTCGTCAGATTGGCAAATATCCCGGCAGCACTCCAATACTGATTACCGATCGTGCTCGACAGGTTGCTCCACGTCCACTTGGGATTCTTCGGATCGGCTGGCGGATTCAGCGGATGCGGTCCTACGTGACAGAAGCCGCACGACATGCTGACGCGAAACGGGCGAACCAGTTTAGGGTCGGCATTGACATCCGGGTCGGTATAGAAGGCGTCATTCGTTTTGACCACGCGCTCGACCCAATATGCGCGGGCGGTCCTGGCGTCGGTGGTCTTTCCGAAAAAGTCGGGGTTGGGCCACAGACGAAGGCCTACGATCCCGCTGGGGTACCCGTAGACTGCCGGGTCGACGCCATCGTTGGGCAGCAGGCTGACCACTTCGTCGAAGAGAGCAGCGTCTCCGGGTTCGAAGGGCCTCCACTTCTCGTAGGCATGCGCCGGTCGAGCAGCTGTGCCTGCGTTGGCGGCGCAGGCGGCTGCCTTCGGCTCGCACAGCAAGATCGAATCTCCATCCGCTTCGTCTAGATACAGGCCGAGCAGGCGGTGAAGCTTGTGAGAGGAATCCGTCTGAGCCCTCATCCCCGGCTGGCTGATCAAGCCGATGGTCGCAAATCGGCTGTCACGCTTGCGCGAGTCCAGCAGTACGAGGAAGTCGACCAAACCGTAGTTGTGCTCCTGCAGCCAGCCCCAGAAAGACTCGTCCCCGCCGCCCCACAGAATCCAGGTGTTCTGGCCCTGAATGGCCTTTCTTCCCTCGGCTGTGACGGTTTTACCGTCCGTGGTGTAGTCGAAGGGCTCCAGTTTGCCTTGCGGCCCGCTGGGCACCTGGTCCACCCCACCGAACACGTTGCGCCATTCCGCAGGAAATGAATCGACGTTACGCTTCTCGACGGGCGTTCCTCGTGCCGTTCGCCCTCCTTGAGGTTCGTCCTCCGGGGCGCTGGGATCAGCTGTCGTCTCGAACTGCTCCCAGCCGGGCTGCGACCTCGGGGTCTGGCTCGAGCCGGGGAATGTGCCCCGATCAGCGGCGCTGGCCAACGCGAGAACGGTGCAGAAGACCGACACACCTGCCGCGAGTCGGAGCGAAGGAACCCGTTCACACAGGCCTTTTTGCGTGAATCTCATGACGCGCCTCCGCTTCTATGGCTCTTGTCCGGGATCAACACCTTCACTCCAGCGCACCGCCCTCGAAAACCCGTGAGCAGGCTACGCAAACACCGGAAGAGGTTTCGATACGGTGCCGCTCAAAACACTAGCAGGCCGGCCCTTACAGATGGATTACAGATCGGTGCGGATGCTGGCCTCTTCGCCGAGCAAAGCTCTAGCATCCCGTATGTCGGTCGCGCTAGCGCCTTCTTCGAACCAGCTATAGATTGGCACGAGCATCTCACGTGTGTCCTTGCTGGACGTTTTCAGCAACCTGCAAATGCTTGCCGCGCTGCGCAGCTCGAACAGCTTCGCCCCCTGTTGCTTCGCAATCGCTATGGCGGAACGTAACGCCTCCTCCGCATCCGCAAGCCGGCCTTGTCTCGAAAGGATCTCTCCCTTCAGGCGCGTCAACTCGGCCACGTAAAAGCGCTCGCCCGTCTTCTCCGTGATAGCCAACGCGCGAGCCAGGGCGCCGATCGCATCGTCAAGCTTGTTTGCCGCGAGCAGCCCCTTGACGATGATGGAAATCCCGAACGGCTGATATGCCGTCGCCTCCATTCCGCTGTGCGCCTTCATGCCGCTCATGATCTCTTGCAGGCCCTCTTCGGCCTTACCGCTGCCCATCAGCGCCTCGCCGCGAATCATCTGGGAAATGCCCACCCAGGTCGCAAACCCTTGCTCGCGAGCCAACTCCAGAGACTCGGTTGCACGTCGCAACGCCTCGCGCGAGTCACGCTGAATGTGGAGCACTGCCGCCAGATAACACAAAGAAAAATTGATCGTGTGAAGATCTCCGAGCGACTGGGAGTGCTCCAGTCCGTTCACCGCCGCCCGCAGCCCGCTATCGAGGTAGCCCAGCATCGTCAGCGTCAATGCCAGATAGCACAGGCCGGTCGACTTGTGGTCCTGAACATACAGCACCTGCGTGCCCCGATACAGCGATTCGTCCTGCTCGTAGATGGACAGTGCTTGTTCCAAATGCTTGCGGGCGGCGGCAAAATCGCCAGTGAGGAACAGTGTCCCGCCGAGAAGGCGATGCCCCATCACGAACGGGGGCCGGGACTGCTGTTGAGCCGCGCGCGAAAGGCATTCTTCGGCGAGCGCACGACAGGTCTCGAAGTTGGCCCGTGTGATCTGGAACGAGCCGAGGCACGAGAGCACGGAGAATATTTCGGGCGCGTCATCCAGGTCCCGACACAGTGCGAGCGCCTTTGTGTACGCGGCTCCGCTTTGCGCAGCGGAAAACCCTCGATACTCGGTATTGATGGCGCCAAGCGCGAGGTACACTTGCAGCTCCCTACGCATCCTGGGCTTGGAATTTGGAAGGGTCTCGAGCAAGCTCAACCCGTGCTCCAATTGCGCGATGGCTTCCACGAAACCCGAGCGCTTCGCCGACAGCTCAGCGGCCTTGACCAGATACTGGACCGCTTTATCAAAGTCCTGGGCCGCCTCGAAGTGATACGCGTAGAGCTCCGGTTGCGCGTCTGCGAGCTCGGGAAACTCCTCCGTCAAGATCCTCGCGATGCGCGAGTGCAGCGATATCTGCTCTTTCTTGAGCAGGCTCGAGTACGCCGCATCGCGAACCAGCGCGTGCTTGAACCTGTAGGCCGTCGGAGTCGAGCGCGGGCTGATCAGGAGCCCAGACTCGACCAGTCGATGCAGTTGCCCCGTAAGCTCCTCCTCGGGCATGTCCGCCAGTTTCACGAGAATCTCATGAGAGAAGTCGCGGCCGATCGCCGCCGCGGTCTGAGCAACTCTCTTCGCCGACCCCAACCTGTCGAGACGCCCCGTGAGGGAATCGCTGAGCGTCGTCGGAATCGCGAACCTCGAGGGGCCTCGCTTCGGGGAAGCGGCGCTCTGCATCCGCTGCAGATCCTCGAGCTCGAGCACGTCTCGGGTCAGATCTTCGATGAAGAGAGGCACCCCGTCGCTCTGGTTGGCGATTTGATTGACGGTGGACTCCGGCATCTTTCTGTCACCGCATACCGCCTCGATCAAGGCGATGGAATCTTCCCGCTCCAGAGGCCGAAGAGGCATGCGCAGCACGTGGGGCCTGTCGTCCCAAGGCGATGCAAAATCAGGGCGAGCCGTGAGAATCGCGAGGATGGGCAAGTCCTGCAATCGATCGATGACCGCGCCGAGCAGCTCTTCGGTCGACGGATCGACCCAATGGAGATCTTCCACCACGATCAGGACGGACCGGCGCGAAGCGAGAACTTCCAACTGGTGAATGAGCCCATCGAACAGCCGCTGCTTCTGCCGCAGCGGGGACATTCGCAGCGGCGGATACCTGCTCTCGTAGTCGATGGACAGGAGACCCGCCATCAACGGGACGATCTCGCTCGGATCGTCGGCGCCCGTGGGGGTGACGTCAATGAGCTTTTGCAGCTTCGATTGCGGATTGTCCCTGTCGGTGAAACCGGCAACATGCTCCCACTGGCGAATGAGCGGCGCCAAAGGACTGCTCTGCAGGTGTGGCGAGCAGTAATACCGAAGGCGAGCGCAGGGTCGGCTCACGATCTGGGTGGCGACTACTTCTGCAAGGCGTGACTTGCCGACCCCGGCGTCACTTGACAGGAGCACGGTCCTGCCTCTTCCCGCCTGCACCGAATCCCAAATTTCTCGCAAGTCCTTCAATTCCGACCGACGGTCCACGAGCGGGGTCAGTGCCGATGCGCGCAACGCATGAAACCGGCTCGGGATCCGGCCCTCTCCGGTGACCTGCCATGCCTGCACGAGATCGTCGAAGCCCTTGAGTCGGTGTCGACCTACGTCTTGATACTCGAACATTCCTCCGGCCAGTCGGCGCGTCTGGTCCGAAACCACCACCGTGCCCGGCCCCGCAACGACCTGCAATCGGGCCGCGAGATTCAGCGCGCTACCGACCGCCGAGATCTCATACTGTGCCGTCGACTCCGAGGCGCGCACCGATGCCGGCGTGGAATCTGCGAAGAGATTTCCGACTACGACATTTCCGGTCGCGATACCGATGTGAACGTTCGAGCCGACGATCGGCGACGAGGAGCCTGCGGTTTCAACGATGGCGAGCGCCGCTCGTATGGCGCGTTCCGCATCGTCTTCGTGCGCTTGAGGGTAGCCGAAGTAGGCGAGGACACCGTCGCCGACGTATTGCGCCACGCTTCCGCCGTGGCTCGTGATGGCATCCGTGCATCGCTGCCGATGAGCCTGAATCAGTTCGGCGAGCTCCTCCGCGTCCAGGCGCAGCGATAGACCGGTGTAGCCCACCAGATCACAGAGCATCACGGTGAGCTGACGCCGCTCGGGTGGGTGGACGGTACTCATGAAATCGACACCCTCATGCCACCTTCACTCGCCATACAGCAAGTCCGTATTCTCCG